>ERZ1090861.670-NODE-670-length-20068-cov-38.057113_pt1 | contig 20068 bp, 19 predicted proteins | sample MGYA00478482_ERZ1090861 | MGnify/ENA primary metagenome ERZ1090861 (study PRJEB33644, sample SAMEA5815744) | chicken gut metagenome | biome: Chicken; feature: Gastrointestinal Tract; material: Caecum | place: Ireland | collected 2019-01-01 | study: A study of the... | reverse complement strand
ACGTCGGGTTGGGCCCGACCCCCCCTAACACCCCACCTCACACTTTTCTATCACCCATCTCCCCACACCACCCCCCCACCCCCCCCCTCCCCCCCCCCCCCCCCCCCCCCCCCCACTACCGCCGCAGGCACAGCCTGCGGCGGTATAAAAAATATTAAAATTAATCTATAAAACAATTTAACCGATTAAAAAATTAAATTAAATAATTCAATTGATTTTATTGTTAATTGCAGGTGCGGTATGGAGAAGGAAAAGGATAATTTAAAAAAGCAGATACCCTTGCGACTTTCAAACAAACTCTATGCCGAAATAGCGGCGTGGGCTGATGACGATTTCCGCTCGGTAAACGGACAGATAGAGTATCTTCTGACCGAGTGCGTAAAGCGCCGCAGGGGCAAAAAGGACGGAAAAAATGAACAATTTAACTAAAAATATTTTAACTGTTGCGGGCGCGATCGTAGCAATAGTTCAATGTATTTTGATAATGTTTCTCAGTGGCACAGTGCCCGTTTATGTTGCAATATTATTTACATTATTTTTTGCGGGCGGCGGCATTGTGTATACGCGGTTTGCCTACCAGATCGCCAAGCACTCCAACAAGATACACATGCGCAGATTCAAAAAATTTGAAGAGAGCGCAGAAAACTACGAACCGAGCGACCTTATTGTGCGCCGCACGCGCATTGCAGGCATAATCCTGCTCGTTATATACGAAATTTTCTTTTTTGTGGCAATATTTTCGGGATTGATTTAAATAGGAGAATTTTTTGCAATTTTTTGAGACGGAGAGACTTGTGCTGCGCAATGTTGAGGCGGGCGACGCGGACATTATGTACGACTACCGCAACAACGAAACCTGCGCGCGATTTCAGCGCGGACAGACCAAAGATCTTGAAGGAATCAAAGCGCTGATAGAGCAGCGCAAAGACGACAAACTTACCGCAAAGAACAATTCTCTGCTTGCGATCGCACTCAAAGACAACGGTGAGATGATAGGCGAAATCGTCGTCATGCCGAACGACGGCGCGATTTCGCTTGGATATACAATATCGTACAGGTATCACAGAAAGGGCTACGCTTACGAGGCCCTGCACGCGCTGACAGAAAAGTTGCACACAGACTATCCCGATTGGGACTTTGTATGTTTTACCGAACGGGAAAACTTTGCCAGCATGGAACTTCTGAAAAAACTCGGATATGAATACATCGGGTACGCACCGAAGATCACATCGGAAGTATTCGGAAAATGGATGAAGCCCGACGCAAGAAAAAAAATTGAAGAGGCGACGCAAAAACAGAATTAACAAAAAAATCACGAAAAATTCCGCACAGCGGCCTGTGCGGAATTTTTGTGAACAAAAAATGCGCAGAAGTGAGCAAGACACGGCGCGCGAGGAAAACTTGAGGGAGCTTACTTAAACGTAAGTGACCGAAAGTTGCCGCAGTGCAACAAAGTATTGCGACGCTTATACGCATTTTTTATCATTGCTTTGAAATATTGCGCCCATATATCGCCGACACATTGTTGGCGAATTTGTTCATATTGTCGCAGTTCTTTAAAGGTATGCTGTCTTCGTAGTCCGAAAGCTTTTTCTGCTGGTCGCGCGTGAGCTTGGAGGGCACCTCTATCTCTACCGTGACATACAGGTTGCCCGTGCCGTTCACCGTTTTTACGCCCTTGCCGCGTATACAGAACCGGGTGCCTGAAGCGGTGCCTTCGGGCACGGTGTACTCTATCACGTCGTCAATGCCGGGGACGAGTATCTTCCCGCCGCACACAGCCGTCTTGTAGGAAATTGGCACGGTGACAAACAGATCTTTATCCTCCCTTCTGAGGAGTTTATGCGGTTCTATCTGGAAATAGATGTACAGATCTCCGGGCTCGCCGCCGTTGGGGGCTGCCTGACCGTAGCCGCGCTTGCGAAGCGAACTGTCTTTATCCACGCCTGCGGGAATATTCACGGTGAAGCGCGTTTCAACACGCCTGTAACCCTTACCCTTGCAGTCGGGGCACTTTTCGAGTATCTTTTTACCCGTGCCGCCGCAGTCGGGGCAGGCGCCCACCTGAATGGTGCGCCCGAACAACGTATCCTGCTGATATTTCACCCTGCCCGTGCCGCCGCAGCGCGAGCATTTTTGGTACTCCGTGCCGCCGCGCGCACCCGTGCCGTTGCACGAACGGCAGGGTTCATTGCGGAAATAACTTATCTCTTTTGAACAGCCCTTTATCGCGTCGAGGAAAGAAAGACGGATAGTCTGCTCGATATCCGCACCGCGCGCGGGTCGGGAACTCCTCGCCGAACCGCCGAAACCGCCGCCGAAAAACGAACTGAATATATCGTTTATATCGCCGAAGTCCGAGCTCGTAAATCCCGAGAAGCCGCCTGCGCCCGAACCTGAAAAGCCGCCCATATTGGGGTGCTCGAGCTCGAAGTCATACTGCTTGCGCTTCTGCTCATCCGATAAAACGGCGTTGGCCTCGTTTACCTCTTTGAATTTTTCGGCCGCCTCTTTATCGCCCGGATGAAAGTCGGGGTGATACTGCTTTGCAAGTTTGCGGTAAGCCGACTTTATTTCGTCCTGCGTGGCGTTTTTGGAAACACCGAGGATCTCATAATAGTTCTTTTTACTTTCTGCCATCTTTTAAACCTTGTAAATGCTTTCATTCGCGGGCAATAAAACAATTGCCCCAAATATATGCCGCAACGAATTAATATTTCTGCTTATTTTAACCGCTTTAGCGCACGGAGGAATTTTACCTCCCCCGTGCGCCCTTATATTTTAATTCAAATAAATAATGTGCGCAAGGCGAATTTAGTTCGCCGCTTACGCGCGGTCGCCTCGTGCCTCGTTGGTCGGCTCCGCAACGCCTCACGCTAATGCTCGGCATGTTGCGGTCTCTCCGCGGCACACGCACAACAGGTGTCTGTTGTGCTATGAAGAGTGCCGCTTGTCTCAATTTGCCGCAAAAGCGGGCTCACCGGAAGTGAATTGCCGCGATCATATAATCGTGGGCCCTTAAAAAATCACGGCAAGAGAAACTTGGTTCCTCAAACTCACGGAAAATTTAACTATCTGCCGTTTCCCTTCGGGAGCCTCGGCAGAGCAGCGCTTAGCTCGCACGGCCAGAGTTAAATTTTCGTGAATCTTTTTAGTTGTTGCCGTGCTGATTAAATTCCGTGCCGTCATCCGGGTTTCCGCCGTTGCCGTTATTTCCCGCGGCGCCCTGCGCCTGCTGATAAATCTTGGCAACTATTGGCTGAATTTCACGGGTGAGAGTTTCGGTTGCAGCTTTGATCCTGTCGTCATCGCCCGACTCAAGCTCGGTCTTAGCCTTGGCAATTGCATCTTCCACCGTCTTCTTGTCGTCCTCGGTGAGTTTGTCGCCGGCCTCTTTAACCGTCTTTTCAAGGCTGTCGATCATGGCCTCGAGGCTGTTCTTATTATCGACCGCCTCTTTGCGCTTCTTATCCTCTTCGGCGTAGCGCTCGGCGTCCTTTACCGCCTTATCTATCTCCTCTTCAGAGAGGTTGGTGGATGCCGTGATCGTGATATTCGTGCTCTTGCCCGTGCCGAGATCCTTGGCGGTCACGTTTACGATGCCGTTTGCATCGACGTCGAAGGTAACTTCGATCTGGGGCACGCCGCGGGGTGCGGGAGGAATATCGGTGAGCATGAACCTGCCGAGCGACTTATTATCCTTGGCAAACTTTCTTTCACCCTGAAGCACGTTGATCTCAACGCCGGGCTGATTATCGGCCGCGGTAGAGAATACCTGGCTCTTCTTTACGGGGATGGTGGTGTTGCGCTCGATGAGGGGCGTGGATACGCCGCCGAGCGTTTCAATGCCGAGGGTCAGAGGCATAACGTCCAAAAGGAGCACGTCTTTAACTTCGCCGGAGAGCACGCCGCCCTGAATGGCTGCGCCGATAGCCACGCACTCATCGGGGTTGATGCCCTTGAACGGGTCTTTACCGGTTATCGACTTAACCTTATCATATACGGCGGGCACACGCGTGGAACCGCCCACCATTATTACCTTATTGATATCCTTGTACGTGAGGCCCGCGTCCTGCATGGCCTTGCGCATAGGCTCCACCGTGCGGTCTACCAGATCTGCGGTCAAGCTGTCAAACTTCTGCCTGGAGAGGTCGTAATCGAGATGCTGAGGAGCGCCGTCTACTACCGTTATGAAGGGCAGGTTGATGTTGGTGTTGGTCATGCCGGAGAGCTCTATCTTGGCCTTTTCTGCGGCCTCCTTGAGCCTCTGCATAGCCATTCTGTCCTTTGAAAGGTCTACGCCCGTGTCCTTCTTGAAGTTTTCTACCAGCCAGTCGATTATCTTGTTATCGAAGTCGTCGCCGCCGAGGTGGGTATCGCCGTTGGTTGCGAGCACTTCGAACACGCCGTCGCCTATCTCGAGAATGGAGACATCGAACGTGCCGCCGCCGAGGTCGTAGATCATGACCTTCTGGCTGCCCTCCTGCTTGTCGAGGCCGTAGGCAAGGGCGGCCGCGGTGGGCTCGTTTATTATCCTGAGCACATTGAGGCCGGCTATCTTGCCCGCGTCTTTGGTGGCCTGACGCTGAGAGTCGTTGAAGTATGCGGGGCAGGTGATCACCGCGTCGGTTACTTTGCCGCCGAGGTAACTCTCCGCATCCGCCTTTAATTTGGAGAGGATCATGGCCGATATTTCCTGAGGGGAATAACCATTGTCGATATTCACCTTATAAGCTTCGCCCATGTGCCTCTTTATGGATATAACTGTTTTATCGGGCTGCGCAACCGCAAGCCTCTTTGCCGCCTGGCCCACTATACGCGAACCGTCGGCCTTGAAAGATACTACCGAAGGGGTAGTTCTGCTGCCTTCACTGTTGGGTATAACGACGGGCTCGCCGCCTTCCATGACCGCCACGCACGAGTTAGTAGTGCCGAGGTCGATACCAATTACCTTTCCCATAATCTATATACTCCTTTTAATATTCACGAAATTTTACGGCTGGTGCCGCCGCAAAATTTCCGTGACCTTGGGGAGCCAGCTCCCCCTTGCCCCGATTTTAAGGGCTCTCCATTATATAATCGGGACAATTCCCCCTTTGGCGAGCCCGCTTTCGCGGCAAATTGGGTCTTTCTGCGGCGGGAAACCCGCCTTGAAACATAATTTATTTATAAATTTGTTTTACGCTTTAACTACTCTATACTGTAACTGAAACTTGTGCAAAACGGATGACTTTATCGCCTAACTTGTAGCCCTTGCGCATAACGAGCTTTACGGTGTTGGGTTCTTCACCATCGCCGCATGGCACGTTCATCACGGCCTCGGCTATGCTCTCGTCGAACTTGTCGCCGGGGTTTATCACCGCCTCGGTCACGCCGAGGGAATTTAAAATTGCGTTGAAGTTTTTGATTATCTTATCTATACCCGCCCTTGCGGCCTCGTCCTTTACGGAATCGAGTGCAAAGCCGAACGTATCGGCGACGGGCAGAAGCTTTATAATTGCCTCGGTCTTGCCCTCTGAATAGGCCTGCGAAGCCTGCGCGGAAGTGCGCTTGCGGTAGTTGTCGTACTCGGCGGCAACCGCGTACCACTTGCGCTTGTAGTCCTCTGCAAGGGCCTGAGCCTTTTCAAGCTCGGAAGGCTCTTTTTTGGGCTCTTCGGCCGGCTCCCCGACCGCGGGGAGTTCTCCTTCGGCTACTTCCTCCGAAGCTGCGGAAGTTTCCCCGTTTTCTGCGGCATTTTCTGCCGTTTTTTGCTTTTCATCATGCTTTTTTGCCATAGCGTTTAACCTGCGTTTTTATTTACAATATTAATATAAACAACGGCAAAAGGCTTTAACCAAAAAATCACAAAAAAATTTTACGCATAAAGAAAGCGGCGCGTTTGCGCCGCTTTATGATATAAATTAATTTCACCGCATTATAAAACCACCATAGTGACCTCGCAGATGCAAGTACCGATCCCTCCGTCACGCTGTGCGTGCCGCCTCCCTTTACACAAGGGAGGCATGACGCGCACGACATTATTAAAAAATAATTAACTATGCGCAAGCAGGGTGTCTCGCGGCAACAATGTAATAGCTTGCCGCCTCGGTCAGCGCAAGCGCGCATACATATGCGTTTGCTCATCTCATTCGCCACGCACAACGGGTATCCGTTGTGCTATGAAATGGCTCATCCGTCCTGCGCCAGCGCGGTCGCCTCGTGCCTCGTTGGTCGGCTCCGCAACGCCTCACGCTGACGCTCGGCATGTTGCGGTCTCTCCGCTGCACACGCACAACAGATTTCTGTTGTGCTATGAAGAGTGCCGCTCGTCTCAATTTGTCGCGAAGGCGAGCTCACCTGAGGGGAATTGCCGCGACAATATAATTGTGGGCATTTAAAGGTTGCGGTAAGGGGAGCGGGCTTCCAAAACTCACGAAAAATGCCGAGCACGGACTGCTCGGCATTTTTGTGGATTTGTTCAGTCTCTGTCTCCGCGATCAATTTCATCTTCGCCGCGATAATAAACATATTCGCCGCCCACGATCCTCACGATGTACGTCACCTCGCCCGAGGCTCCGCCCAGCCTTATGGCTATCTCGCCGTCCTCGCGCTCAAAGGCAAAGGTCTCCGGTTCCTTGCCGCTCTCTTCCACGGTCATCATAAGTTCGGTCTCGTCGTGCTCAGTTTCATACTCGAATGTGGTGCGCGAAACTCTTCTGCCGTTCTCTATCAGCGTGTAGCGATACTCTATTTCGCTTTCGCCCTCTTCGCTCTCTACGGTCTGCTCAACGAGTATATAGCTGTTTTCGCCGAGGTAAACGCGCATCTCGTATTCGTTTTCGCTCTCATCATCCTCGCTCTCCGATTTGTGCGTGCCGTAGAGGGGGTACTCCTCGCCGCCTAAAACCATCACTCCCTCAAGGGTGTAGGTGGTCTCCACTTCGTCGTCGTCATACTCCGTGTCCTCATGGGCGCGGTTATAGTATATCCTGCCGCTGTCGCGCTCTTCGCCCAAGAAGTCGGAGTAGGTCACCTGCATAACGTAGTCGTAGTCGTAGCCTGCGTCGGTGTTTTTACCGCCTTTCACGCTGAATTTTTCGCCTGATATCAGACTCTCCACCAGTTCCATATAGCCGTTTATAGTGGCTATCGTCGCCTCGTCGTCTATGCTTTCGCGCCCGTATGAGCGCGCCGCTTTCCTTGCAGGCGAGGCAAGGGGAGAGCTCTGCGCGCCGTCCATGCCCGTGATCACAATGCCCGCCGTCGCGGCCGAAAAGCCGTAAACCTCCTCGGCGGAAGAGAGCTCGCCGAACACGTCGTCGATGGGAGGGGGAACGGGGTCGGGCCCTATCGGCGTATCGGTGCTCCCGCGCATCAGCGGAATAAACGCGCACACGACTATCGCCGCCGCCAGAATAAATGCCGCCGCAATTACTATGGGCTTTTTCCGTGCAAGTTTTGCCTTCACGCCGCCGAGCTCCACTTCGTCGGTGCGCTCTTCGCCTATCCCGAGGCGATACTTTATGTCCTCTTTAACCTTCTCGTCGGGCAGTACTTGCTTTGCGCCGTCTTTAAGCTGCTTTTTTATGTTCATTGTCTGCCCTCCTTTTTTAAATATTGTTTGAGTTTTTTAAGCGCCTCGTTGTTCTTCCAAGTCACTGTGCCTACGGGCAGGTCCATCATTTCGGCCACTTCCCTGCGCTTGTATCCCGCCACGTGGCACAGCATCACTATCTCGTACTGCTGTTCGTCCAGGATCTTTGCCGCTACGTCGAAGATGTACGGCAGCTCGGTTTCATGCGAGCCGTATTTTCTTATCTCCTGTTCGTCGGTAAAGTCGCTGCTCGTCTCGCGCGCGCCCTTTTTTATATGGTTGAGCGCAAGGTTTTTGGCTATCCTCGTCAGCCACGCCGTAAAGTTGGTGCCGCGGGAGTAGCTGCCGAGCGAGTTCAGCGCGCGCAGATAGGTCTCCTGCATGATGTCCTCCGCATGCGCCCTGTCGCGCACGATATACAGCGCGGCAAAGTACACCGTCTTTGACGTGCGTTCGTATATATAGTCGAACGAGCTTTTGTCGCCCGAAGCATATTGCGCGATTTTTTGTTCAAGTTCAGCGCCCTTCATAAAATAAAGCCCCTTCGTGCGCGCGTACCCTTTCATATAACTAACAATCCGGGCGCGCGTTTTGTTGGTAAAATCAGAATTTTTTCTACAGAAATAATATCACTTGTATGCGTGATTGTCAATATGCACATAATCGCTTCTTCGCTATAAGGTCGGCTTATTGCCGTTGTAAAATATCCGTATAGTGTATATGCGAACGGCGCCCGTTTTGGGTTTGAATTTTTTTTGACGGTGTGATATTATTGTTTGTGTAATGATCTTTTAACGAAGGCAACAGTATGAATTTTCCGTTGATAGGCGTCGTGCCGCTTTACGACTTTTCCCGCAGCAGCGTCTGGATGATACCGGGCTATCTCGGCGGGCTTGAGCAGGCGGGCGCCTGCCCCGTTATTCTGCCGTATACCGAAAATGCGGATACTTTGCGCCGTGCATACTCTGTATGCAGCGGCATACTCTTTACGGGCGGTCCGGACGTCGATCCTTCGGTGTACGGCACGCCCCGTCTGCCGCTGTGCGGCGCTCCCGATAATGTCCGCGATGCAATGGAGGGGCTGCTTTTAAAGTGGTGCATTGAGGACGATAAGCCCGCGTTCGGCATATGCCGCGGCATACAGTTTTTTAACGCCGCGCTCGGCGGCACTCTCTGGCAGGACCTGCCGTCGCAGCGCAATTCGCCGACCGTGCACGAAAACAAGCCTCCGCACGGCATTGCCGTTCACCGCATAATTTTCCCCGAAAGATCGCCGCTTGCATATATTTACGGCACGGAGAGTGCCGCTGTCAACAGCTATCACCACCAGGCGATAGACGTTCTTTCTCCGAAGCTCGCAGTGTCGGCCGTTTCAGAGGACGGGCTTGTCGAGGGCGCGTATATAAAAGACGCCCGCTTCATGCACGCCGTGCAGTGGCATCCCGAGCTCGACTATACGGTCAATGAGAACAGCCGCGCGCTGTTTGCGGCGTTCGTGCAGGCCGCAGGGCGCATTTGAACGGCATATTTGACAAATTATACGCAAAATGCTATAATAAACCATACGCGGCCTGTCTGCGTATGGTTCACGGAGCCGCCATGAAGACTGCATTTATAGATAAACTCAAAGAGTCGCTGTCGTCAATTCTGCCGATAGCCCTGATAATTCTGGTGCTTGCCGTAATACTCGGCGTTGAGACCTACTCATTCGTGCTGTTTTTAATAGGCGCGGTACTGCTCATAGTCGGCCTCTCGGGTTTCAACATGGGCGCAGATATGTCCATGCTCGTCATAGGCGAAAAGATCGGTTCGGTTGTCACGCATTCGCGCAAGATCTGGCTCATCGCGCTTGTGTCTTTTGTTATAGGCATAATAGTGACGATCGCCGAACCCGACCTGCAGATACTTGCGGGCTACGTCTCGGGCACGATCAACAGCTGGACGCTCATCATCGCCGTGGCGGTGGGGGTGGGGATATTTTTAACTATCGCCATGCTGCGCATCGTGCTCAAGATCAGGCTCTCGATACTTCTCATAATTTTCTACATAGTGGCGTTCGTGCTCGCATTCGCTTTTGTAGACCCCAGTTTCTGGGCGATAGCATTCGATTCGGGCGGCGTGACCACCGGCCCCATGACTGTGCCCTTTATAATGGCTCTCGGCGTCGGCGTCGCCTCCATACGAAGCGATAAAGAAGGCAAGGACGACTCCTTCGGTCTCGTCGCGCTCTCGTCCGTCGGTCCCATAATCGCCGTGCTCGTGCTCGGCATAATAACCAATGCAGAGGACTTCGTGTACGTCACGGAAGAGATCGTGCACGAGGGCAACACCTCAAACGCCTTCCTCGAATTTGTGTACGGCCTCGGCACCTATGCCGAGGAGGTGGGCATAGCCCTCGCGCCCATAGCGGCTTTCTTAATTCTCTTCCAGCTTGTGACCCGCTCCTTCCACAAGCACCAGATAATAAGGATAGTGGTGGGCATAGTCATAACTTTCGTCGGCCTCGTGCTCTTTTTAACGGGCGCGAACGTCGGCTTCGCCCCCATGGGCACGCTCATAGGTCAGGGCCTCGGCGGCTTTATGGGCGGCTGGTTTTTGATACCCGTCGGCATGATAATAGGTTACTTCGTCGTTGCGGCCGAGCCCGCCGTGCACGTTTTAAACAAGCAGGTGGAGCGCATGAGCGCGGGCGCCATAAAGGCCCGCTCCATGAAACTCGCCCTCGGCATCTCCGTGTGCTGCGCGCTCGGGCTTGCCATGCTCAGAGTGATAACGGGAATAAATATAATGTATATCCTCGTGCCCGGCTATCTGGCGGCGCTTATCTTGACTTTCTTCTCGCCCAAGCTCTTCACGGGTATCGCGTTCGACTCTGGCGGCGTCGCATCGGGCGCAATGGTGTCGGCTTTCGTTCTGCCCATGGCGATAGGCGCGTGCGAGGTCATCGCCGGCGGTCTTGCGCCTGGGGCGATAATGACCGACGCTTTCGGCTGCGTGGCGTTCGTCGCGCTCATGCCGCTCGTCACCATACAGGTGTTCGGCATATTGTACAGGCGCAAAACTTCAAAAATAAAGCGCAATTTCCTCACGGTAGACGACAGGATATTGCAGTACGAGGTGGACTGATATGACAAAGGGAGTCCAGACGGCAAGGGAGCGCGTCCAGACTGCACAGGCGCGCATGCAGCGCACCGCAAGGCAGTCCGTACGGCCCAACCGCGCAAAACTTTTGATAAGCATAGTCAACCGCGGCGACGACGGAAAGATCTGCGAACTTTTAAACGATTTTTCGGTCGCGCTCACATTTTTGTGTATGGGTAAGGGTACGGCGCGCAGTTCGGTTTTAAACTACCTCGGCATAGGCACAAGCGAAAAATCAGTCATGCTCTCGCTCATCCCTGAGAGCGACGAAGAGGCAATTTTAAACGAAATAGGTAACAAGATGTCGCTCTATCTCGTGGGGCGCGGAATATCATTCACTGTTCCGCTCTCAGCGGTATCTGAGATAGCGGCAAACGGCATATGTTCCGCGGCGGCGGCAAAAACGGTGGACGGGAGGAAGATAATGAAGGATAAAGACAGAACTTACGATCTTATCGTCGCAATAGTCTCGGAGGGATATGTGGACGACGCCATGGAGGCGGCTCGCGCCGCAGGCGCGGCGGGCGGCACCATCATCCGCTCGCGCTCGCTCTCCAACGCCAAGGCCGAGCAGTTCATCGGCATATCGGTGCATGAGGAGACCGAGGTTCTGCTTATTCTCTCTAAGCGTGAGGGTAAAATGGCGATAATGGAGGCCATATCAAACTCTGCGGGCTTAAAGACGGAGGCAGGCGGAGTGCTGTTTTCGCTCCCGGTAGACAGGACGGTGGGAGTGGGCGCTGTGGGCGCCGCTTATGCGCAGAAGCTTGCCGAATCGGGCGAGCCGGCAGCCGAGCCCGAAAAGTCTGCCAATTCCGGGACAGAGGCTTCTTCAGACGCCGGTAACGGCGGGTCTGATTGATCAGCGGCTCTTGTTTATTCGTAGCGATTTCTGTTTTTAGTGTAAAATATTATATATAGCCTGCAGGCGCGGCAAATTGCCGCGCCTGCGGGTTTTTTTTCATAAACTGACTCCGCGTTGCCGCCCGTAGTTAGCCATCAGGCAAGGTCGACGCGAAAAAACGGACAGCAGAAGTTTTGCCGGTTATCTGCGGTTTCCCAAAGGGAACCCTCCGCAGTGCTCTGCAGCAAGCTGCAGAAGCCCGAACCGCTCGTAGTAAGACATCCTGCAAGGTCGACGCGAAAAAACGGACAGCAAAATTTTGACATTGTATTTTGATGCCGGGAATCAACCGAAACCCCTGAAGGGGCCCCCTCGGTTGAGCAGCGCCAACTTCGTTGGCTCGCGCGAACGACGGGTTCGATTCAAAGGCAAGCATAAAAAAAGACACCCTACATGGGTGTCTTTTTTATGGTGAAGAGTGACCGCATATGTACGAACTAACGGGAAAAGAAGAAGAGGCGATTTCAGCCTCTTCTATCTCTTTCTCCACTTGTTCGACGTGCGACTTGGTAAGTTTCTCGGGCACGACGTCCTCCTGGAAGTTGTATGTAATGACCATGCGGTCGCCGTACCAGATGACCTCGCGGATAAACGTGTTTACAAGCAGCTTGCGTACCTTGATATCGTCGGGATCCTCAAATACTTTGGAGAGCAGATATTTTTCAACGTCCTCTACCGTCAGATGCGCATAGGTCTTTTGCATCGCTTTGTTAATCTCGATCTCGCAGCGATTGACTTCTTCCTGTAATGCTGCGAGCCTGTCCTTCGTAAAGTCCGTTATGATTCCCTGTTCGATGGCTTTCACAAGATTATCTGCGGCTTTTTTCGCTTCGTCGCGCTTTGCTTGGAGCCTTCCCAAACCCGAGTCGTCGCGTATCATCCGCTCATGTACTTTGACGATGGTCTCCGCAATCTTTGTAATGACGCTGTTGCGGCGCAGCATATTGACGGTCGCCTGAATGACGTAATCTTCCAGCACCTGTTTCTTGACAGGCTTACAATGGCAGACACAGCGTTTTCTGTTCTTTGAAAGGCAGATATAATAGTAGTGCGTATCTCCCGTGTGCGACGTTCCGCTCGTGCCGCCCATCTTATGCTTGCAGTCCCCGCATATAAGTTTTCCGGAAAGTATGTAGTCAAAAATTTCCTTCTTACGGCTCGGCGCCTGCTTGTTTTCTTCGTTGATGGCGTTCACTTGTGACCATACCTCCTTGGTGATGATTGGCGGGAAAATATTGTAATACTCCTCTCCCTTATGGGTGACGACACCCGTATAGCGTTTGTCGTGCAAAATAACGTAGACGTACTTCTGGTCGATAAATTTACCGTTCTTGCGCCTGACGTTGCGCTCTTTCAGATCGTTGGCAATGGAATTTGCCTTAAAGCCTTGGGAATACTTTCGGAAAATCTCCCGCACGGCATCGGCCTCTGTTTCATCGATGACGTATTTTTTGTCCTTGATGACGTAGCCGAACGGCGGGATGCCGCCCGTAGCGTTTCCCTTGATCCAACTTTCGCGCAAGCCTCGGTTGACCTTTTGCCGCAAATCTTCCGAATAGTACTCATTGAAGCCTTCGATGACCGCCTGAAAGAGCTTTCCCTCGGGCGTGTCGGGAATGTTCTCCATCGCCGATACCAAACCTACTCCGTTATCGGATAACTTTTTACGGTTAATGACCGACTCGTACATATTGCGGGCAAATCTGTCTAACTTGTACACGATGACCACACTCCATTGCCGTCGCTTGCTGTCCGCGAGCATCTGCTGGAATGCCGCTCGGTTGTCGTTCGTTCCCGTGGTGGCGCGGTCAACATATTCGTCTACCACAAGAAGATCGTTCTTTTCCGCATACTCTTTGCAGACATGAAGCTGACCTTCAATGGACTGCTCCGTCTGCGCATCGCAAGAGTAACGGGCGTAAATTACTGCTGTTTTCAAAATTGGTTTTCCTCCTGAAATTTTTTGCTTATAGCATACACCTTTACGGCAGGGAACAACAGGCACGGCAGGCGTACTGTTTCCCGACAATTCCCGAATGGTACCGATACAAAACCACAACAAAAGCGGTACACTTTCGGTGCTTCCGTACCTTTCGGCGCACCCGAAAAAAGGGAGAGCAAGGCGAAGTCTGTCAAAGGTCTGCCCCACGGGGACGCGCAGGAATTTTGTAGAAGTCAGCATCCTTCCACTTATATCAAAATTGCTGAGCGCCTTTGACAGACAAAGCCGCTCTCCCACCATACCAAAGCCGAAAGGTACAAAAATGTCCTGTGAAGGTAACAAAATGCGCGGTTTGTTTCGGTTTTATCAACATGAGTTGCGGTTTTGTTGGGGTTTATTAACGGCAGCTTTTGTTGTAAAACGCGAGGGAATGTGGTAGAATGAAAGCACAAACAAGCGGGAACGCTTCATATCACGGAAGAATGTATTCTGACTGTGGGAAAAGTGCCAGCGGAAGTAGTCGGGCGAAAGCCAATGTAACGAAGTAAATCGATGAAATATCCGGGTGACCGTGACTGTCAGGCAAGACGGACGAGAAATCGTCTGTCCTTTGTCTGCGGTCACGGTCTTTTTTGTTTTTAGGAATTAGTGACAGATTTTGTCTATGTTTGTCTGTATGCTGTAAAAGAACTTCGGAATTAGTGCCACGATACGGCACCGATTGCGGATAGGATAAAAGAAATAATTTTCAAATACGTCAAAAAGTGTCGTATTTAGGTGTTTTAATGGCAATGCAAGAAGAAAGTTTGTGAAATTTTATGTTTAGACTGTTGACTTTTTAGAATAAGTGTCCTTAGAAAAGTGAAGGAAAATTTTTCAAACCTGAAGAAAAACTGCAGGTTTGGCAGGTATGCTATCGCCGAAAGTAAAAATTTACAAAAAAATTTTTTAAAGTCGTAAAAACCTTGCGAGTTTAAGGTTTAAGATAGCCGCACAACGGGAGGGAAACGCTATGACACTCAACGAAATAAGACAGCAATTAAAGACGATACGCCTGTACTATACGAACAAGGCGCGCTTTTCCGCTGCCTTCGATACCCTCCCGCATACAGTGAAAGAACTTGCCGATAAGTACGCAGCCATTGTCAGTTGCGCGCCGCTCGACCTTTACTACATCTACTACGAATTGTACGTCAAGGGTCTCACGCAGGAGGCTACGGCGGAAGATCTCAATTACAGCACGGAGTACATTCGGCAGAAGAACAAACAGCTGTTGCTGTTCCTGCAACAAAAAATCAACGCTCAAGGGGGTGAACCGATTGAAAGAGATAGAACTTAAAAACAATCCTTTGGGCATCAAGATCTATACTGTCGGGGAACCGGATATCGACCATATGTCCGAGGAGGAATATGACTTATTCGCTTCGTCGCTGGCAATGCGAATAAATGACTACATTTCAAAACAGAAGGAGGAAAACGATGCCGTATAGTCAAGTCAAAGTATATTCGGATGGGAGCCACTACATTGGTATTCCGTATGAGCCCAATCCTCGTGCAAAAAACCGTCGGCCGCGCTATGAGGAAGTCATTGAGGTCAAGGAGCAATTGGATGAAGCCGCCGCGTCTGAAATAGATACCGTCGCTATGGAACAAAACTCCGTAGACGTACAAGAAAAAAGCGCGCCGCCTGCCGTGAGACAGATGACGCGCAAAGAGCTGTTCGATGAGCTATATATGAGGACGTTTGATATGAAAAAGCGTGAACGGAAGTCATATATCGTAAAGCAAATGCTGCCCTATTTCAAGGACGGCTCTTCTTGCCGCGCCTTCGTGGAGCAGAACCTTGAAAGAAAGCATCGCAACATGATATGCCGCAGAACGCGCCTTTGGAGGAAGATAAACCACCAGCGGTTCAACTATTTTGTAACTTTGACCTATTCCGATGACAAGATGACAGAAGAAGAATTTGCGAAAAAGCTGCTGAACACCTTGTATCACTTTTCCAGCCGCAAGGGGTGGTTGTATATCGGCGCATGGGAGCGCGGCGGAGAAACCAATCGTTTGCACTTTCACGGGCTGTTTTATATCCCCGAAGGCACTATGTCCGGAGAGATGGAGATACTGCGCGACTTCGATACCCGCAAAAAACGAATGCAGACGGTACAGCAGAATACCTTTTTTGCCAAGCGATTCGGGCGGAATGAGTTCCGTCCTATTTGCCATGCCTCGGAAATGCCGCAGGCGGTCAAATATCTCGTGAAGTATATCGAGAAGTCCGGCGGCAAACTCATCTATTCCAGAGGTCTGTATCAATACTTTGTAACGGACATCATGGACGAGGATATCGTCTGCCCCTATGGTTTAGAGGACAGGAAAATACTCCTCTTCGACAGCTTCGGGTGCTGGGTAGAAGGCGAATATATCGGGCAGGTCAGCCCCGAAGTAATAGCACAACTCCCGAAAGTTACATAGCGCGCCGCCTTATAACGGTACAAAACAGCAACGGTAAAACCCGATGAAAGAAAGCTATGCGCGGCGGGAAAAGCGACAGCCGATCCCCAAGCGGGTTAGCGGGGACGGCTCCGCGACCGCCGCGCTTTCGATTCGGTTTTCGTTTGTTTGCCCGTTTGGGCGTGCGCTTGGCTTCGGCGCCCGCGAGCGTAGCGAGCGGGTGACGGTGCGGCGTCAGCCGCACCGTCAGCTTCGCCGCCGACTTGTATATAAGCCAAGCGCACACCTTACTGCCATTTGAGGGCAATGTCAAGTAGCCGCAATTAAAGTTTTCTATTATTCATATTATTCGTTACTCGCGAATTCTATAAAAATGCTTGCCTTATTTCGCTTAAACGAATATAATATATATATAGTTTATTATGCATAGCCAAAGTGTTTATGAGGTACCACAAGTGAATGGATATATAACTGTTCAAGAAGCAGCCGAAAAATGGGGTGTGACTCCACGTCAAGTTCAAATATTGTGCAAAGGAAACCGTATTGCTGGCGCGTCGCGTTTGAGCCGTATTTGGATTATTCCTGAAGATGCAGAAAAGCCGACAACTGATCAACGAGGACTATATAGGGAAAGAAATGATTCTTCAAAGCGCCATGTATCAAAAACAGAATATTGATTTATCTTCTGCTCCTTGGACGATGCATGAGTTTTTTGCTGGTAGCGGTCTCGTTGCATATGGATTGAGGGGGATGTTTGCGCCAGTTTGGGCAAATGACATCAGCGAACAGAAGGCAGCCGTTTATGAAGCTAATTTCGGGGGCGATCGATTTGTTTTGGACGACATCAAGAACGTCAAAGGTAATGATTTACCTTTCGCTCAGCTTTCTTGGGTCAGTTTCCCCTGCCAGGATTTATCGTTGGCTGGTTCTATTGGCGGAATCCACGCATCCCGCAGCGGTTTAGTTTGGGAATGGCTACGTGTTTTGGACGAAATGGACGATAAGCCGAAGATTCTCTTGCTTGAGAACGTAGCGGGCTTGCTCTCGATAAACGGTGGCGAAAATTATCGAGTTCTCCATATGGCGCTCGTGGAGCGAGAATATCGCTGCGGAGCTGTTTTATTGAACGCTTCCCATTTCGTTCCACAGTCCAGACCTAGAGTATTCATTATCGCTGTACATAAAGATTGCCCAATCCCTGAGGAATTAGTAAGTAACGGGCCATGTTGGTTACATAATAACGCCGCAATGCAGCTGGGCTACGAACTGCCAGAATGGATTTGGTGGTATACAGAAAAGCCTCCGCGCCGTATCGTATCCCTCAAAGATATTGTCGAAGACGACGCAACCTTTGATAAAGACGATGTTTTAAGTCTTGTTCCCGAATGGCATTTGGCAAAATTACGTGCGCACGACACCGTTTACGCAACTGGTTATCGCAGGACGCGAAATGGAAAGCAGCAGTTGGAACTGCGCTTTGATGGGATTGCCGGTTGCTTGCGGACTCCGGAAGGCGGAAGCAGTAAACAGTATTTGGTTGTCAAAAAGAACGGTCAGGTTCACGCTCGCCTTTTAACTGTGCGCGAAGCGGCTAGACTGATGGGAGCACCAGACAGTTTTGAGCTTCCTGGAAGCTATAACGACGGATATAAAGCGATGGGCGACGCTGTGGCCGCGCCGGTCGCGCAGTTTATCGGAGAACGTTTTTTAACCAAAATTGCGGAGGCAGTATACGATGATTAGTCCCGAAGAACGATTGAAAACTTTTCAGACTGAAAACCATATCACCACAAAGGGGCCTCTCTCGTTGGTCGTACAATTTACCCGTATGGTGAAAGATAAGGCTTTCCCGTTGAACCCTGACGACTTCCAGACAAGCAGCAAAGGACAGGTCGCCGGGCTTGGCGGAGCAAACTTGAAAAAGATTTTGATGGAACACGGCATTACCCAGCAGCTATCCTCCGAAGGAGGGAGAACCAGCAGGGGCAGTATGGGCCTAATGATTAAATATGTGGATTTTCTGAACGCATGGAACGCGGAAGAAGCCGTGGACTTTTCCATTGTTGAGGATTTTTGGGCCGAACAGGTGCGAGAATACTTTAGAAACCAGCCGTTTGTCCTGACCGCCGACGCATCCAAAACAATCGGCGCGAACCTGGACGATTTGTTTGAACAGGCGAAGAAACGTCAAAAGCAGAATCCTGGAACGCAGTATCTTGGTACGGTGTTACAACATCTTGTAGCGGCGAAGCTCTGCCTAATCCTGCCGGAAGGTTCGTTTGAAATCCACGGAGCATCCGTGGCCGACGGCCCCACAGATCGCAACGGTGATTTTGTCATTGGCAACACAGTCATTCACTGTACAACTATGCCTGGCGCTTTGTTGATTGAAAAATGCAAGGCAAATCTCCGCGCTGGTTGCCACCCTGTCATCATCACAATTTTCGAGCGCGTACATACCGCTTTAAATCTTGCCGAGGATGCCGGTCTGGCCGGGCGTGTTGAAGTGTGGGACATTCAGCAGTTCTTGTCCTCCAACATCTACGAGCACAGTCTCTTTGACGAGGCTAAGAGAAACTCCACGCTCTCCGGCATCATTGACCGATACAATAAAATCGTGCTAGAAGCGGAAACCGATCCAAGCCTTCGCATAGAATTTGAAGATAGGTGATTTGTCGTGGCGGATGTTTTCGATGTGGAAAAACGCTCTGACATTATGCGTCAGGTCAAATCCAAAAAGAACAAGTCCACCGAACTGAGGCTAATTAAAATATTCAAGCAAAACGGGATTTCCGGCTGGCGAAGAAATTATCAAGTAAAGGGACATCCTGATTTTGTGTTTCCAAAGAGGAAAATAGCCGTGTTTGTAGACGGTTGCTTCTGGCACGGGCATGACTGTCGAAATACGCGTCCTGCCGATCATCAGGAATATTGGCAGAAAAAGCGTGAGCGAAATATAAGTCATGACAAAGAGGTGACTGCCATGTTCGAAGCTCGAGGTTGGACTGTGCTACGCGTTTGGGAGTGTGAATTGAAGAGGAAGAACGTTGATAAGCTCTTACATAAATTGCAATTGCTAATATAGAGTATCAGGACACAGTATACGGAAATAGCGTTAAAATTTTAAGGGGATAAATATGAAAAATAGAGAATTAGAGAAGGAAAAAGATGAATTGCTTAGTTATCTTCATGATAAAATTTCAAAAGTCAAAAACAATTCTGACTTAAAAGAAATCTTACAAAATGTGGATAACCTTAATATGTATTTGGATAAAAACGATTCTTCACTTGAAAATCTTCTTGATACCATATCTCAAGCTTTCTCCCCCTCCTTGCAAAGTAAAATCAAAAAGAAACTTAATGATATTTTTGACAAATACGATAAGGTAGATAAAAAAGGGAATGCGGTTTATAGCGATGATGATAAAACAAAAATTAAAGATTTAATAAAAAATATCAATGATATATGCGATAGGAATTTTTGGGATAGGTTAAAAATTGTATTAGGCATAGGGTCATGAAAAAAATATCTGCTAAGAGAAAATTGGTTATATTAAAAATTGGCGGAATCATACTATGTCCTTTAACTGTATTTGTAGTTACTGTTGTTTTTACAGCGATAGGGTGTGCGGATCTTTGGATTGATATACAACAAAATGGAATTACTTCTTTTCTTCAATGGTTTACGCTTATATTTTATAGACTCTTAATATATTTATTACCCGCTATAATATTAGCTTTTGTCAAGTTTGATCAAAGATGTAAATGGATGACAAGGTTTATTATTTTTTTGAGCTGGACATTTTTTATTTACTTATTTAGCAATGTTATTATAAATTTCTTCGAAATTGATACTTTACTTGATATAACAATATTTGGAAACTTAGATACAGCAGTCTTACTGGCTGGATATGTACTTACAGCAATCAATAAAAGAAAAATAGAATTTGATTCAAGTGGCGCAATAATTGGAGATCTTAAACAATAAAAGCCGTAATCGTGATATGCACCCCAAAAGTTGGACAGACTTTTGGAGGTGCATATTTTAATGTCA
>ERZ1090861.667-NODE-667-length-20145-cov-7.889696_pt1 | contig 20145 bp, 20 predicted proteins | sample MGYA00478482_ERZ1090861 | MGnify/ENA primary metagenome ERZ1090861 (study PRJEB33644, sample SAMEA5815744) | chicken gut metagenome | biome: Chicken; feature: Gastrointestinal Tract; material: Caecum | place: Ireland | collected 2019-01-01 | study: A study of the... | reverse complement strand
TCTACACGAGCCTTATCGTCGGCAGCGTCAGATGTGTATAAGAGACAGCTTTTGGTTGATTTTTAATAATGTTCAAAATACCGTAGAAGATCAGTGGAATAATACAACAGAAAACAGAAGTAGTCGTGGTTATAACTATGATGAACATGAGATTACAGTAGAAGATTATACTATGAATTTTTAAGATGAAATAAGAGGTGAAATGCAATGAGGGATGCGATTGGTGGATTTTTTTCGTTACAGATTATATTAGTTTTTATATTGCTAGTGAATGGATATCTTGCATATTCCGTGAATTACACGAGAGCATTCCGGGTGAAAAATGGGATTGTTAATATTTTAGAACAATATGAAGGACATACCGAAGAAGCAAAAGAGCGAATTGCAGACTATGTTGACGGTATGAGATATGAGATTCCAGCGAATATGCTTAACTATTGTGATAGTGAAGATAGTAATAGTTCTTGTCAATGTTTTACCAATCAAGGTTATTGTGTAAAAATGACAGCTGTATCAGGGACGGATCCTAATAGTGATGAGTATCGGGGAGTTTATTATACTGTTGTTACTTATGTTAATATTGATATTCCTGTTTTAAACCGCTTCATCAATTTAGGTAATTTCTTACAAGTTCGTGGAGAGACAAGAGCAATTTATACAACGGATCCACAAGTTTAGAAGGGGTGGCGAGCCATGAATGTTATTATAGCCAATGAAGCAAGAGATATGTTAGCACAACTAGACATTGATGTAATTAAGAGTGTCAATGGAGTTCATAGTGCAGATGAGATTGTGGAAATGTTTCGGAATTTCTTCTTTGCAAGAATGATTTTGGATATTACAGCGATTGAGAATTATAATGATATTACAAATATTCAAAAAATATCCATTGGACTTGATGCCGATAAAATTATTTTAGTGCTTCCTAATAGTGAATTATTTTCTTCTAGTAGTTATTTATCAAAGATTATCTCGATGGGAATTTATAACTTTACAACCAATTTAGAAGGCGTAAAATATTGTTTAGAGCATCCTAATACTTATAAAGATGTTGCTCATATTCAGCAGTTAAATGATTTGTCTAGTACAATTAATGATAAAGTTATTCAAGGAAGTCAAATTATTGGAATTAAAAATGTTACGGATCATGCGGGAAGTACAACTTTAATTTATATGCTAAAAAAAGAATTAGAGCAGACTTATGGAATGAGTGTGGTAGCGATCGAAATCGATCGGCATGACTTTGCTTATTTTCATGATAAAAATATGGTTTCCATTAATAGTGAAGATTTTATGACGGAAATTGTGAAATATAAAGAAGCATCCATTATTTTAGTTGATTTAAATGACTCAGATAATGAGGGAGCTTGTGGAGATGTGTTATATTTAATCGAGCCTTCTAGTATTAAATTAAATAAATTAATGCGAAGAAATCGACATATCTTTGAAGAATTGAAAGGAAAGAAGATTATTCTTAATCAAAGTTTATTAACGAAAAATGATGTTATGGATTTTGAATATGAAGGAAGAACCAAAGTATTTTATAATATTCCCCCTTTAAATGATCGGGTTCAAAATGAGGTTTTGAAAGACTTTTTGGTAAAAGTTGGATTATTACGAGATGAAGAGAAAAAAGAAGAGGGCGGAAAAATATTTGGGTTATTTCGAAGGTAAGAATTGACAAATATTTTAATTTTCGGTATGATAGGTTTAGAAAAGGAGATTTTGGGTTATGAATATGTTTCAAGTATTAGATACTGTAAGTGAAATTTCTACCAGCGGACCTTGTAATGGACTTGATTGGGTAGTAAGTCTTATTAAAAATGGATTATTTCCTATTTTACAATGGGGTATTCCAATTATCTTAATTGTATTAGGAACTCTAGATTTAGGAAAGGCTGTTATTGCTTCTGATGAGAAGCAAGTAAAAGAAGCACAAGGTAAACTTGTAAAACGTTTAATCTATGCAGTTTTAGTCTTCTTTGTTGTCTTTATTGTCAATTTCATATTCTCTATGATTGGTAATATTGCTGGAGATCAAGCGACCGATATGAATGATTGGCGGAACTGTTGGAACTCAGTTATGATATATAACGGTATTCGTTAAAAAAAAATATAATATTTTGTTTAAAAATAGCAAGAATCAAATTGCTATTTTTTATGTTTTTTGATATGATTGATATAGTGATGGAGGAGTCTTTATGAAGAAATATAGAAATATTTTTCTTTTCGGTATATTTATCTTTGTATTCTTTTTAGTTCCAAATGCAGTTGAAGCGGCAGATAAGAGAGTGATATATCACTGTGAATATGGAGACGCTACTGCTGCTGCGAATCAATCTGTTGTTTTAGAGGTTTATGAGGATTTTACTTATCAAACTTTCTTTACGGAAGCTAATCAATTAAAGTTTAATTCGGGTAATAATACTCTTGATACTTCAAATTGGCAAGGATGTCCTACTTATGCTGCTTATAATAGTAGTAGTGGTTTTTATTATACGGATGATGAACGAAATGCTACAATATTTTCTACACTTCCTGCTTCTACTGTTTCTTTTGTCTCTACACTTAGTTATTCTTCGGAAGTACAGCTGTGTTATTATGATGAAAGAGGAAAAGCTACAGATGTAGGAAATGCTTTTTTTAGCGTTTATCGTTCTGACCAATTAGTAAGTATCAATTCTTTGTCTTCTCCTATTAGTTGGGGAATGGGGGATATACCAGATATGACTGGTTTAGCTATAGGGGTTGTAGCTGCTATAGCACCTAATCTTCAAATTTTCGCACAAAGTCAGATGGCTTTCTTTGATGAATCTCAAATTCGGTTCCAATGTCCTAGTCAGGTTTATTTAGTTCCTCATGGGGAGACTTCTTTTGAACTTTATGGAAGTAAAGAGTTGGTTCCAGATGGCAGTGTTACAACGGATGATTTAATGTCAGATAATGAAGCAATGAATCAACAAGTAGGATGCAAAACTTTATTTAATTTTGATCAAGAAGGTTCTGTTGGTTGGTTTTTACAACGTATTTTAGATTATATGCGTATTTTTGCTCCTATCATCGTAGTATTGTTAAGTTCCATTGATTTTATCAAAGCGATTTTTTCATCGGATGAAAAAGCAACCAAAGAAGCGCAGAGGAAGTTAGTTATTCGTCTTGTTTGTGCCCTTGCTTTGTTCTTAGTTCCGACTTTGATCGAATTTTTACTTTATGTTATTAACGGACTAAGTAATCCTAGCTGTGGTTTCCATTAAAATGTAATTATTGATGATTTGTTTCTCAATTTCATCTTAAGCTTGAAGGAGATGATTGTATGATTTTATTGCTAGATGGCTCCAACACCGGTTGGATGGAAGATTTTGCTCGTTGGTTTTTAGGCCTATTAGATAAAGCTGCTTACTTTTTACTAGAGTTTATGTACAAAGTATTTTTTACGGTGGCAAATGCAAATATTTTATCACCAGATTTTGTGCGGCTACTTTTTTCTCGAATTCAGTTGATTTTGGGAATATTTATGATCTTTATGATATCTTTTTCCCTAATTCAGTACCTTATCACTCCAGAGAAAGCGACAGATCCAAAAGGTGGAGCTGGAAAGATGATTATGAGAGTCATTGTAGCTTTGTTCTTGTTAACCTTGATTGTACCTTTAAATATTCCTGGAGCGGAAGAACCTGCAGATGGAGAAGCTCCTTCTTTAGAATATGAAATGAATACGCATGGAATTCTGTTTGGGCTTTTGTACAAATTTCAAGATAGTATGATGCGAGAAAATATTTTGGGAAAACTCATTTTAGGAATTGCTACTGATCCAAATGAGCAAGCAGATGGTTGGGAAAGTGGTATGGATCTCGATACTATGGGTGCTCAACTGTCTGGTGCAGTAGCCCGGGCTTTTATTCATCCAAATATTAAGTTTACCAATTTACCTTATTGTGAGTATTCTTATGAAGAGGCAGCGGAACAGGGCATTGAGGATCCGTGTCCAAATGTTATTTGCCCTACGATTGTTTATAATTCTAATTATACTTACTCTAATTTATCAGGCATTCAAATTACTGATTTTATTTCAGGGGATGATTATAAGTGTAATTATGACGGATCAACGGATAATTTTCTTCAAAATACTATGGAGGTTTTGAATGCAATACCATTTATTCCTGAGCTTTTTGCAGAGCGTGATTATTATGCCTTCAGTTATACTCCTATATTAGGCTTTATCACGGGTATGATTATGACTATTTTAATCTTAGGATTTACGATCGATGTAGCGATAAGAACGATTAAGTTAGCTGTTTTACGACTTATTGCTCCCATTCCAATTATTAGTTATGTTAATGAACCGAAAGGCAAAGAAGGAGGAGCTTTCCAGAACTGGACGAAAACATTGGTATCAACCTATTTGGATTTGTTTATTCGGGTAGCAATTATTTACTTCGTTCTATTCTTAATTCAGAACTTGGTTAGTGGTTCTTTATTAAACTTTGATACAGGTAACTCTGTTCTTGGTGTTTTTGCTACCGTATTCATTATTCTTGGTATGTTATTCTTTGCAAAACAAGCACCAAAATTCTTTAAAGATATGCTAGGTATTAAAGGTTCACCAATGGGCAATGTTGGTCTATCTGGAATTCTTGGTGGTGCTGCTATGGCTATTGGTGGTGCTGGTTTTGCTGGTTTTGGATTAGGATTTATGCAAGGTGCTAATGCAGAATCTGAAGCGGTAGGTCAGGGTAAAGCTTTTGGTCTTGGTAATGCTTGGTCAAAACATCGTGATCTGGCTGCTCAAATGAAAACCGGAGATAAGGATGCTCATGGTGGCTGGCTTGGTAGTTTGACTGATCGCTTGAACTTTAAGAGTAGGGAGAGAACGGCTGCTAAGCTAGGTTATGGTCAAAGAGATTTAGCACGAGCTTCTTTGGCAAAAGATCAGGCGAGAGCAGTTGCTGAACAGGCTGCTTATAATCTTAAACGAGCGGAACTTGCTTTTCAATCTGCTCCGGATATCAACTCTATTAATATGGCTGAGTATAAAAATGCTGATGGTAGTTGGAAAAATGAGTATGCTGAAAATGCTTATAATACTCAAGTGGCAGCGATTAGAGATCGAAGAAGAGAGTTACAACAGGATTATTTGGCTGCTTACAGTCACAATGAGAATGCTCAAGCAGCTTTGGCGAAGGCAGAAAAAGTATCCAAAGAAATTGATTCTAATAGAGCGCAGGTTGGTATTGCTCCGCGGGTGCGGGATGTGTATAAAGCAGGTTATCGTTCCAACTTAAAGGTGAGAACTAAAAAGGATACTAATATTCCAGTTGATCGATACGGTAATGAAATTTCTAGTACTGCTACTTCATCTTTTGTATATGATAGAGATGCAAAAAATCAAAGCTCTTTCCGAGGTGTTGGTGGTCGTACGGATGATGATTCTTACGCAAGTTCTGGAAATGATAGCGATCTTTCCGACGGTCCTGGTGGAGGAATAACTGGACCTGATGTAGGAGGATATCCACATGATGGACCTCATAATCCTAGATAAAAAGGAGTGTGATACATAGTGAATAATTATTTAATTCCAGCGAATACCAAGAAGGGGACTCTTATCTTTAGTGTTTTTCGACCTATTGATTTGATTTTGCTTTGTACGGGTATTTTGATTACCATTATCCTTTTGTTCATTATGCCAATGAGTACGGGCTGGCAAGTAGTGCTTATTCTCTTTCCGGCTCTCCTTTGTGCTTTTTTGGTAATCCCTGTTCCAAATTATCATAATATGTTAACCATTATTATCGAATGCTATGAGTTTCTTACAAGTCGTCAGAAATATATATGGAAAGGTTGGTGTGTAAGCGATGCCAAAGAAAATAAGTAGTCAATATACCGAGGATTGGGTTCCTATTACAGGAATTTCTAATGGAATGATTATTTGTAATGACAAACAAAAAGTAACGGGAGTTAAGATTGCACCCCGAAATATCTTTATTCTTGATGAACAAGCCCAAGATAATGTTTTGATTAGTTTGAAAAACTTTTATAATATGTTAGATTTTGAATTTTGGTTAGTTGTTGCCGATCGTCCAACGGATATTTCTGTTTATATGTCTCAATTGCAACTACTTTATAACGATACACAATCACCAGCGATTCGTAAAATTATTATGCAAGATATTGATAAGGGAAATACATTTGTTAATAACAATATTGTTGATACGGAATATTATATTTTATTTAAAGATACTAAGGAAGATGTATTGCAAAAAAGAGTTCGATTAATGATCAATGGACTTGCAGGATGTGGACTTAATGCTTCTCAAGTAAGTAATGAAGATTTAAGAGTTATTTTAGAAAATTTCTTAAATGGGGGTAAAACAACGGAATTTGGGACGGTGATGCCATTATGAGTATAAGTTTTAAAAGTCAGATAGCTCCAAAGGGTCTTAGTTTTTCTCCTTCTAGTTTCTTTATTAGTGATAAATATGCTACTATATTGACGGTTGTTTCTTATCCCAAATATATTGCACCAGGATATTTATCAACTCTTACTTCGATGAGTGGAATAAAAATTGTCATTAAACATATTCCCGTACCTTTTAGTACGATGTCTAAAATGATCAATCGTCAAATTGCTGATTTGCGGGAGAGATATCGGCAAGAAAAAGATCAAACGATGAAAGAGAGAATTCGGCAAGATGCTGAGAGTTTGGAATATTTCATTTCTATGCTTGCATCAAGTCAATCAAAAATATTCGATTTTCAAATGCACATTGTTATTTATTCCGATACGAAGGAAGATTTAGAATTAAAGAAAGTTAATGTAAAAAACTATTTGGATGCGATGGAACTTCGTGCTATTTCTTTACGGTTTGAACAAGAAAAAGTATTCAAAAGTATTTTACCAATTTTTCCCAAACAAGACATTGAAGATCGAATCGGTACTCCAATTCCATCTCCAACGATTGCCGCGATGTATCCCTTTATCTTTGATAGTATTAAGGATCCTGGGCTTTCTGTTTTAATGGGAGTGGATTTTTCTGGAGGAGTTATTCTCTTTAATCAATTTTTATATCAAATTCGAAAAGAAAACAATCGTAATAATGCCAATATGATTATTCTAGGAACTTCTGGTTCTGGTAAAAGTACAGCGGCAAAATTGCTTTTGCGTAGTCATATTCGGAATGGATGCCAGATTGTAGCGATTGATCCAGAAAATGAACTAGAAGAAATTACCCGTACTTTTGGAGGAGATACGATTGATATCGGTAAAGGTGGCGAATTTGGGCTTATTAATCCGTTGGAAGTTGTGGTTGATGCCGATGAAGAGGAAATTCAACAAGGATTGGGATATACTGTTTTAACTCGTACGTTACAATCTTTGAAAGCTTTTATGCGATATTATGATCCTTCGATTGAAGAAGATGTTCTTACGATGTTTAGTGAAGTGGTTCAGGATACTTATAAGCGCTTTGGGATTGATTTTAATACCGATTTTTCTAGTTTTACAAGTCAAGATTATCCTATTTTCTCGGATGTTTATGCGACTATTAAAGGACGTCTTATGTCTATGACTGAACAGACTCATGAGAAAGATATTATGCAGCGACTTGAGTTAAAAATACGACCGCTTACAAAGGAACTTAAATTCTATTTTGATGGTAAGACGACGATTCATGCTGATAGTGATTTTATGGTGTTCAATATTAAAGAGTTAATGAATTCCGATACAAATATTCGTAATGCTTTATTCTTTAACGTTTTGAAGTATGCTTGGGGTCTTTGTTTGGATGTTGATGTTAATACCGTATTTATGGTAGATGAAGCGCATGTTTTATTGGGATCCAATAACGTTTTAGGTGCTGACTTTTTAGCTCAAGTGCAAAGACGAGCTCGGAAGTATAATACTGGTACGATTGTTATTACTCAACAGCCAAGTGATTTTTCGGATCCTTCGGTGATTACTCAAGGAAAGGCTATCTTTGATAACTCCTCTTATTATCTTGTGATGGGATTAAGAAAACAAGCTGTCGAAGATTTATCTCGTTTGATTGATTTAAATGAGAATGAAAAAGATAGTATTAAACGTTATTCTCAAGGTGAGGCCTTGTTTGTATGTGGTAATCGAAGAATGCGTATTAATGTTGTCGTAACAAAAGAAGAACTTGAATCCTTTGGTAGTGGGGGAGGTTTCTAAAATTATTTGTTGTTAGTTAGGTGGTGAAGAGGATGAATGAACAAGAGAAACAGAATCAAGGTAATGGGAAGCAGGATAAAAATCTTGTGAAAACTTCTAGTGATGTGGCTTCTTCCTCTTCACCAATTCCTAAGAAAGGTGATCAAGGTCCTCATACGAGTAGTAATGTAGGATCTTTTAGTGATAGCTTTAAAAAAAGTTCCTCAAAGGGAAGTCCTTGGAATCAGAAAAAAGATAGTATTAATGAAGGGCTTGGATCTAGAGATTCGGAAGCGAAAAGCTCTCTTGCCAATAAATTAAATAATATTCGGCAAAAGAATGCTATGAATCAGATCGCTCAGACAACTCCAAAACCGAATTCAAAGAAAAAGAATGCTGATACTGATTCTTCGGAAAAAAATGGAAATCCTTTGAATGAAGAAGGTAAAGAGAAAGAAGAGGGTAAAGCCAAAGAGCCCGGAGAAATTTCTTCAAAACCTAATTTATTAGGGGGTAGTGAAGAAGAAGAACAAGAAGGGGAAGAAGATTCTCGTCCTTCTTTTGGTCTTTTTGGAAGGAGAAGAAGACGGAGAGGTTTTAATTTTACTGGTCTTTTCACGGGTAGTATTAAAAGAACGTTCATGATAGGAGTTATTGTACTTGGAGGAATTCTTCTTATTATTATTCTTGCCTTAGCTGCTTTTGTTGTTGGTTCTTCTGATAGTCAAGAACCCATGGAAAATACTTCTGCTATCTTAAATGGCGAAGAAATAACGACTAATTCAGAGGAAGAAGCGGCATTTTATGCGCGCATTCAAACGATTGTTAATGAATATTCGGGTACGACTCGGGAATCAGTGGCTCAAGCATTAACTGCTGTTTATGTTATTACAAATCGCTATGATAATAATTATAGTTATGAAGATATGACAGAAGAGGAAATGCGTAATTTGGTTTCTATGATGTTTCCTTCTGATAGTACCGTATATGATCCGGAATATTTTAAAGAACAATTAGCGACTGCTTATTTTCCGGTGAAGTTTCCAGATAGGACAGAAAGCCGATATCAATCTTATGCGGAGCAAGTTATTTCTTATATTGATAACTATAATTCCTTATATGAGGAAGAAGAAAGTGGAATTGCGATTGCCGGAGCAGCTTGTACTTATAGTGTTGATGGACGGCAGATGTCTAATATTCAAGTACGTTTGATGCAGGCTGGTAGCGTTGCTGGTCATACCTGTGGTGGAGTTTATGGACAACCGATGGAGGAAGAGAAACTTGTTGATTTGGAAAAGTATGTTTTAGGTGTTGCTTATGCGGAAATTGGTGCTGATGTATCGGAAGCAGCTTTTAAAGCCCAATTAATTATGGCTCGTTCTTTTGCTCTTGATCGACCTTCGGTCATGAATGGAACGCATGGAGTAGAATTTGTTCAAGAAGGCGGACAATGGATTTTACAAATTACAAACTGTGTTAGTGATCAGGTTTATTGTGATCCTGACTTGGGATGTAGTAAGGATGTTGCTGAAAATAATCAATGGGGTATGGTATATAGTGGAGCGAACTCTCATCCAAATACCTATAAAGAAGCATTACCAGAAGATAGCATATATCGTCAGTGGGCCGATGAAGTGGTAGGGAAGGTTGTTACGGATCAAAGTGGAAATGTCATGGGAACGGATTTCGTAGGAAGTACGCAGAATCGGGTTATAGAATTGGCAAATCAAGGATATAGTTATACTGACATTTTAGTTGAGATTTATGGCGATATTGTGATTGATAGTGTTGATTGTACTGCTCCTGCTACGGGAGAGTTTACTGAATGGAAGCAGACGGATGAGGCTTGGGGTAGTATTGTTTTAGGTGGAGGAAGCGATAGTTCTAAATCAATTCGTAGTATTGGATGTCTTGCCACGAGTATTTCCATGTTAATTATGAAAAGTGGTGCTTTAGAAATGACTCCTGCTCCAACCTTAGTAAATGCTGATACCTTTAATCCTGGTACTTTTGTAGAGGCGATGAATCAAGTTGGAGGTTTTGATTCTGGAGGTAATTTGAATTGGAGTGCGGTGAGTCAAGTTGTTCCTGCTTTCCAAAAGTCTGCTAGTGTAACTTTTGCTCGAAATGCGACGCAAGAAAGAAAGTTAGAAATTATCCGTAGTTATGTTAATCAAAGTAATACTTATTGTACCGCTGAAGTAAAAGGAAATACTGGCCAGCACTGGGTAGCAATTGATTCGATTAGTGGTGATTCTATTCGGATGATGGATCCTGGTAGTCCAGGAACTGATATGTGGGCAACTTATGATTGGCGAAATACGTCTCGATTAGAATGTTTTACCGTTCAATAATGGAGGAGAAATATGGAAAATAAAAAACGGTGGTATATTTTTGTTCTTGTTTTATTAGGGGTTTATTTCGTTATTATGTTTATCTTTGTTCTTTATCCTTCTATGAAAAATGATGAAAGAGAAATCTTTTTGATGGTTGATCAAGATGCAAAATGGAAATATGAGAATCAAGAATGGCAAGATATTCCAGTGACGGAGAAAGATTCTTATAATTGGCAAAAGTTTGATATTTATCAAAATAATACACTATTAGGAAATTATTATCTTTTAGATAATGATGGTTGGTATATTTATGATGATGATCGTCATCCCGTGGCTAAAGATGGGGTTTCTATGTTGGCGATTCGTACGAATCAAGAGTACCAATATGGAGCTTTCACTAGTGAAGAAGTTAGTGAATCAGATATGACTTATGTCGAACAAGTCTTGAACGAACATAATATTACAACGAGGAATTTTAGCACTTTGGAAATGTTTTCTTTTGATTTAGATAGTGATGGAGAAGAAGAGAAAGTATTTACTGTTTCCAATATTTTTAATTTGGATTTTGTAACACCACCAAGAAATATTTTTAATTTTATCTTTGTAGTAGATGATAATAAAATTTTACCTATCTTAGAAGAAGTTGATACTTATGATAATATGTATGATCATTGCAAAGCTTATGTGGATTATGTGATTGATACGGATGGAAATGGTAACTATGAAATTATTACGGGATGTGGCTATTATAGTAATCAAAGGCAATGTATTGAAATGTATGAGTTAGAAAGAGGATCTTATCAACAAGTTAAATCTTGTAGAACAAACTAGATTCATGATATAATGAGGGGAGAAAAGAGGGACTTGCCATGAAATTGAAATTTAGAGCAGATAAAGAAGATATTATGGTATTTATTGTTTTTGCAATATTTCTTTTATATGTGGTAGCGATTGGTATTGTTAATTTACATAGTTTTGCTACAGAAGGAACATTTAGTGGATTAAATCCTTTTCCTGCTTTTGCTCCTCGATTTTTATGGATTACTTTGATTGTTTATCTTGGGGCGTTGATTGGGTTATTTGTTAGTGTAAAATCTTACTTTTTTGAAATGGAAAAAGGGTTTGGTATTACGACGGAAAAGAAGGATAAAGGATATTCTCGTTGGGCAAAAGATAAAGAAATTAAAGCGGAACTCAAAATGGTTCCCATTAAAGCTCCTACTGCGGAAGCGGGGGGAATTCCTTTAATTTTAAATGAGCATGAAGCATGGGTTGATGATGGAGAATATCATACGATTGTTATTGGTGCGACTGGTTCTGGTAAAACACAAACCGTCATTAAACCAACGGCTAAGTTACTGGCTAAAAATGGGGAATCGATGATTATTACCGATCCGAAAGGTGAAATTTATGAAAGCACGGCGAATATGTTGCGGGCGAAAGGTTATAATGTTTTGGTTTTGAACTTCCGTAATCCGCAAAAGGGAAGTGGTTGGAATCCTTTATCTCTTCCTTATCACATGTATAAAGAAGGAAATCAAGATAAGGCGATTGAGTTACTCGATGATTTGGCGTTAAACATTTTATACGATTCTTCGAATGCGAATGCCGATCCTTTCTGGGAGAAGACTTCTGCTGACTATTTTTCTGGAGTCGTGTTAGGTTTATTTGAAGATGCCAAAGAAGATGAGATTAACCTTAATAGTGTTAGTTTAGTAACAACGGTTGGCGAAGAAAAATTTGGTGGTTCTACTTATATCAAAGAATATTTTGATGCGAAAGATCCAGCGAGTGCGGCGGCGATTAATGCTTCGGGTACGATTTCGGCTCCAACAGAAACCAAGGGTTCTATCTTATCTGTTTTCCGGCAAAAGATAAAACTATTTTCTTCTCGTGATAATTTATCCGAAATGTTAAGTCATAGTGATGTGGATCTTGCTGATATTGGACGAAGAAAGACAGCATTATTTATTGTTATTCAAGATGAAAAAACAACCTATCATCCTTTGGTTACGATTTTGTTGAAACAATGTTATGAGACCTTAATTGATGTAGCCCAAGATAATGGAGGAGCTCTTCCGGTTCGAACCAATTTCTTACTTGATGAGTTTGCTAATATGCCGAAATTAAAAGATATGACGACGATGATTACGGCTGCACGGAGTCGTCATATGCGTTTTACGATGATTATTCAAAACTATGCTCAATTGAATCAAGTGTATGGTAAAGAAGAGGCTGAGACTATCCGTGGTAACTGTGGTAATATTATTTACTTAATTTCTGCAGAATTAGCTGCTTTGGAAGAAATTTCTAAAATGTGTGGAGAAGTGAAAAGTAAAAAAGATGATAAAACTGCTAGTACCCCTTTGGTTACGGTTTCTGATTTGCAACGTATGAAAGAAAATGATTGTATTATTTTACGATTACGGCAACAACCATTTAAAACGAAACGAACTCCAGATTGGAAAATAGATTGGGGAGAAGAGTATCCAAAAGCAGAATTTGTAGAACGTGAAAAACGTGAGGTTCATACTTTTGATATTAAAACCTTTGTAAAAGAACAGAAGAAAAAGAAATTAATTGAAATGATGAATGCTTCCAATGAAGGGGAACCAAACAGTAGCAATTCTACTTCTGGATTCCCAAATATGCCAAATATTCCCAATACACCTTTTATGCCTCCTAATTTGTTTCAAGGTTCTTTTGCAGATCCTGTAGGAAAGCAAGAAAAACCTTTTATGAATCCGGCCTTAGAGCAGGCACCTTTAAAGAAAGCTCAGGGGCCTAGTTTTGATGTTGATGAGTTGGTACGGAAAATAGATGCCAAAATTGCAGAGTTAGAAGCAGAAGAGGCAAGAGAAAAACAGAAAGAAGAGAAAAAGGCAGAGGAATCTACTTCTCCTGTTGAAGTTTTATCTCCTTCGGAACCTGAGAAGACAGCGACTAGTATTTCTTCTTTGGCTTTGGATGATGATGACGATGATGATGATTTCTTTGATGATTTCTTTGATGAATAGAGGTGATAAGAGATGGAAGAAAAAAATGATAAACCAGTAGAAGAGCCGAAAAAAGAAACGGTGAATGGGGCAGAAGAGAAAAAGCAGGAGCCGGAAAAAGCAACGGCAACGGTACAAAATAAGGGAAAAGCTATTATGGAAGGAAATAATAACTTTTCTTCCGGGAAGAAGCCAGTGGATTCTTCTAAGGATGCTTTGAGAAAACGGTTATTTTTACTAGCTGTTGTGATTGTAGTTGTTGTCGTAGTGATGATTATTATTATGGCTATTGCAAGTTCTACCAAAGGAAAGACTTTAACTTATGATCAGATCGAAGCGGAAATGAAAAATGCAGCGATGGAATTTTATCAAGTTCAAAGCTCTCTTTTACCAGAAGAAGATGGAGAAACGGCGGAAGTTAGTGTAGAGACTCTTTCTAGTAGTGAATATCATTTGATGAGTCCTTTATCTGAATCACGGCCGGGGGAAGATTGTTCTGGTAGAGTTGTTGTAGAAAAAGTGGGCGATAATTATGTTTATACTCCTTACTTGGATTGTGGCAATAATTATTCGACGAAAGAGCTTTATCAAGCAGTACTTGAAACGGGGATAGACTCTAGAGGAAATGGTCTTTATGAGATGAATGGGGAACATGTTTTTCGAGGAGAATATGTAAATAACTATGTGCAATTGGATGAAGCGGTTTATCGGATTGTAAAGGTTATGAATGATAATCGTATTATGCTAATCTTAGATGATGTTAGTGAAAGTCTTTTAGGAGCAGCTTGGGATAATCGTTATAATTCTACTTTAGGATATGATGGTGGAATTAATAATTATCATTTAAGTCGGATGTATGAGTATTTGAAAACTTTTTATGAGTCTGGATATTCAGATATTGTTATTTTAAGTGATAATGATAAAGAAAAATTAGTACCTTTTGATTTGTGTATTGGCAAAAGAAGCGAGAGTGAGACAAATAATACGAATCAGGTAGAGTGTTCAGAGGTGTTAGAGGATCAGATGATGGGTCTTTTGACCGTTAGTGATTACGTGAATGCTTCTTTAGATACTAATTGTCAAGCATCAGGAGATCGGGCTTGTAAGAATTATAATTATCTTGTTACTTCACGGAATGAATGGTGGTTAGTAACGGCTTCTAGTGAAAGTACTTCGGAAGTTTATTCCGTTACTACTTCTGGATATGTACAGGCAACGGATGCGAATGATTATCGGCGGATGCGACCTGTCATCATGCTTAATAGTAACGTGATGATTCAATCTGGTACAGGAACAGCAGAAGATCCATATATTTTAAAATAAAGAACAGGTATAGTTCTTTTTTTTTGCTTCATACTATAAATGGTGATAAAAATGGAGAAACAAAGATATGAAAAATTAGTTAAGCAGCATACTCCAAAGAAGCCGTATTTGAAAAATGCTATGATAGCTTTTGTGGTAGGAGGCTTTGTGGGGTTATTGGGCGAGATTTTATTACGCTTTTTTTGTCAAGCTTTAGAAGTCTCTCGGTCGGATGCTTCCGTTTATATGATTGTTACTTTGATTTTTTTTGCTTCTTTGTTTACAGCACTTGGTTTTTTTGACAAGTTAGTATCCAAAGCGAAAGCAGGTTTGATTATTCCTATTACAGGATTTGCACATTCTATGACTAGTTCCGCGATCGATTCTAAAAAAGAAGGACCCATTCATGGAGTGGGGAGTAATATCTTTAAGTTAGCCGGTTCTGTTATTTTATATGGGGTTGTGGCGGCTTGGTTTTTCGGTCTTATTCGTTATTTGATTGAGGTGTTCTTATGATTCTAAATTTTAAAAATGTTTATGTCAATGGAACGAGTACCGTAGCGGGACCTTATGAAGCGAAGGGACCATTGCGTACTTCCTTTGATAAAAAATATCAGAAAGATTTGTATTGTGGAGAGAAGAGTTTTGAAGAGGCAGAGGTGAAATTATTAGAAGATAGTTTAAAGATATTACTCCATAAAACAAAAAAAGAACCAAAAGATATTGATTTGGTGATTGCGGGGGATTTACTTAATCAAATTACTTCTTCTTGTTATTCGGCGTTAAAGATGCATAGTCCTTTTTTAGGAATTTATACAGCTTGTGCGACTAGTATCGAAGGAATTTTGATTGGAAGTACTTTTATTGATTCTTTAAAAATTCATACTTGTGTGGCAGCGACTTCTTCTCATAATATGTCTAGTGAAAAACAATTTCGTAATCCGACAGAGTATGGAGCACCGAAGCCAGCGACCGCAACGTTTACTTCGACAGGTGGAGCTTCTATTTTGCTTTCGGATCAACCAAGCAAGATTCGGGTTGTGAATGGAATGATTGGAACAATTATGAATTATGATCAAAAGGATCCTTTTCATATGGGAGCGGTGATGGCTCCTGCTGCTGCTGATACTCTTTATAAATATTTTCGCGATACTAAGACAAAACCAGATGATTATGATTTGATTTTGACTGGGGATTTAGGTATTTATGGAAAAGAAATTTTAAGAGATTTGTTACGAATTGATCACCAAATTGTTTTAGGTTCTAACTATAATGACTGTGGTGTTATGTTATATGATTTGGAAAAACAAAAAGAAGTGAATGCGGGTGGATCAGGACCTGTTTGTAGTGCTCTTGTGAATTATGGAAGTATTATGAAAAAGTTAGAAGAGGGTGTTTATAAAAAAGTTTTATTGGTCGCGACAGGAGCTTTGTTTAGTCCTACTTTTGCTTATCAGAAAAAACCAATTTTATCGATTGCAAATCTTGTGTGTTTGGAGGCGATAGCATGATGTACCTTATTAATTCTTTTCTTTTTTGTGGTATTGTTTGTTTGATTGCTCAAGTTATTTTGGATCACACAAAGTTAACGCCAGGACATGTGACAAGTATTTTTGTCGTTTGTGGAGCGGCGCTTGATACTTTTGGTATCTATGATTTTTTCATTGCAAAATGTGGAGGAGGAGCGATGGTCCCTATTACTTCCTTTGGCCATTCGTTAATTCATGGGGCTTTAAATGCGGCAGAGGCGAAAGGCTTTTTAGGACTTTTGATGGGTATGTTTGACTTGACGGCTTCCGGTATTACGGCAGCAATTATTTTCTCTTTTGTTTTTACCTTGTTTTTTAGAGCGAAAGATTAAAAAGTTCCTTTTGATATTTCAATGATTTTACTCATATCATCGTCTTTGGCGATGATGTTTTTGTGATATTTATGACATTTTTCACATTGATAAATAATTTTGAAGGTATCTTTAAATTTCTCTAAGCCAATGGGTTTTAATAATCCTTGACAGGGATTTTTTCGATCGCCTGGATTTATATCTACATGTTTGGAATAAAGACAAAAAGGGCAGTGATCTCTTGCGGTATAATGAAGAGGTTCCACCTGTTTTTGGCAATGTTCACACTGAAATGGTTCGTCTTTCATGGTAAATTGTTTCATTTTATCCCTTCTTTTCCTCTTTATCATACGGGAAATTCATTGAAAAAACAAGAATTTCTTGTTATAATAGCAACGAAGAGTAAGCGAGGTGTAAAGATGGATTTGAAGTTAGAACAATTTGAGGGCCCCCTTGATTTATTGCTTCATCTTATTAAAGAAAATAAGATGGATATTTTTGATATTGAGGTAAATCAAATTACCGAACAATATCTTGCTTACATTCATTCTTTACAAGATGCTTCTTTAGAAGTGGCTTCTAGTTATTTGGTTATGGCAAGTGAACTTTTGGAGTTAAAAGCGAGGATGCTTTTACCGCATGAAAAAATGGAAAAGGAAGAAGAAGAGGAAGATCCACGTACGGATTTAGTAGAGCGTTTGTTAGAGTATCAGGCTTATCAAGAGATTACGAAGCAGTTAAAAGAAAAAGAGGAAGAACGGAAACAGATTCATACGAAGTTACCAGAAAAGATTCAGGATTATGTAGAGGAGGATACTTCGCTTCCGCTTGAAGGTTCTCTTGATTCGTTAGTAGATGCTTTTAAAAAGTTTTTAATGCGAAAGAGAGAAGAAGCTCCTTTAGAGACGCAGGTGACGATGAAAGAAATTACCGTTTCTTCTCGAAAACTTGAAATTCGATCGTTATTAAAAAAGGAAAAGCGTGTTAGTTTTTTTCATCTTTTCCCTGTTTTTACGAAAGAGTATATTGTGGCAACTTTTTTAGCTATTTTGGATATGGCACGGAATCAAGAATTAGTGATTGAGCAGGAAGGGCAATTTTCTGAGATTATTTGTGAGGTGAAGTAAAGTGAATTATGAGGCAATTATAGAAGGTTTGTTGTTTGTTGTGGGGGATGAAGGTCTTTCTTTAGAACAATTAGAATCTATTTTGGAAGTGGAAGAGTCCGTGATAAAGGAAGCGATCGCAAGACTTCAAGAAACGTATCAAAGTGATAAAAGAGGAATTCGGATTGATTTTTTAGGAAATAAATTAAAGCTTACAACGAAGAAAGAGCATCGTTCTTATTATCAAAAGTTGTTGATGAATGAAGAAAATAATCATCTTAGTCAGTCGGCTTTGGAAACGTTAGCAATTATTGCTTATAATCAGCCTATTACTCGAGTACGAGTGGATGCATTAAGGGGGATTTCTAGTAGTCAAATGATTCGAAAGTTGGTAGCGAAGGGACTTGTGAAAGAGAGTGGACGTAGTGATATGCCGGGAAGGCCCATTATTTATGAGACGACCAGTGAGTTTTTAGATTATTTTGGTTTATCTACGATCGAAGAGTTACCAGATATGCGAGAATTTTTACAAGGAGAAGAGACAGAAGATTCTAGTCCAGTGGATTTATATCATTCAAAATATGTAGAAGAATCTTAAAAAACTATTGCATAAACTTCCTCTTTTCCTTTATAATAAGTTTGTGCCTTGCCTGTGTGGCGGAATTGGTAGACGCGCTGGACTCAAAATCCAGTGTTAGCGATAACGTGTGGGTTCGAGTCCCACCACAGGCACCATAAAGAAATGATACGAACCCAATAAAGGTTCGTTTTTTCATGTAATTATGCTATTACATTATACTGTTTGCAAGACTTATTTGGACACTATGTTTTTTAGTGTCTAACTTAATTTTTCAGTTAACAAATAATAAAAATATTGATAAAAGTGATGACTTTGAAAGATAAAGATGTTAAAATAATATATGTAAATGACAAAAGGGTAAAAAAGGAAAATATCAATTAGGAGGAAAAGATGGAACAAACAAAAATTAAAGTTGGTATTTTGCCTAACCAATTTTTAAAGTCAGATGGAACTTTTAACAAAGATGAGGCAATTAAATTATCTGGAAAGATTGCAGGTGTGTGTTATGACAAAGAAGGTTTTGCACATCTTGAAAATGAGCCAGAAGAAAAAACAATGCGTAGAGTTGATATGACATTAAATAATGGTCATCATAGTGTTTATGCTCACATTTTAATAAACTTTAACTTACATAATTTGACTAAGATTTTACCAATGGTACTAAATAACGAACATCAATATACAACAAGTGAAAAATCAGCAAGATATACACCAGTTGTTAGACAAGTCTGATTGCAAATTTAGTGAAGGAAAAACATTAGTTAGAAAAATTTAATTATGGAAAAAGGAAAATTAATTGTTGTTGAGGGTGCTTGTGATGGAATTGGTAAAACAACACAATATGAAATGTTATGTAATCATTTTCTAAATGATGGACAAGAAATTGCTAATCATCACTTTCCATCTTATGGAACATATCAAGGTGCTCCAGTAGAAAAATATTTAAAAGGAGAATATGGTCAACCTAATGAATTATCGCCATATTTTATAAATAGTTTGTATGCAACTGATAGAGGTGTTACTTGGTATACAAATTTAAAACAACTATATGAGCAAGGGAAAGTTATTTTACTTGATAGATATACTACATCTAGTTTAATTTATCAATCTGCTTTAATTGAAGATATAGAACAAAAGAAAAAATTTATAGATTATGTTATTGATTTTGAATATCGTAAAATTGGAATTAAAGAACCAGATAATGTCATATTTTTACACGCTCCATTTGATTTAGTTACAGAAATTAGAAATGCTAGAAAGCAAAATGAAGGCATAGTTAATGATATACATGAAAGTAATCTAGACTTTATGAAAAAAGTTTATGAAAGTGCTATGTTTATAGCAGATTATCTTTCTTGGGATAAGGTACAATGTAACGATGGTAATAAAATGAGAAAAATAGATGATATTCATGAAGAAGTATATAGTTTAGTAAAAAGAAAAAAATAATTAGAAAAGTGGCAAAAGGAATTGCTACTTTTTGCTTTATTTGGTAGAATTATAGTAGAAATTGATACAAATATTGTATTAATTCCTGATTTAGCGAAAAAGTTGTAGATAATAACTATCGCACCAGATTGATAATTGCTCGAACGAGTTATATATAGAGGACTTGTCAAAAGTTCTTTTTTATGTTATTATGAATATGTCAAGGAAACTTGTATAAAATAAAAAAAGGGAACATTCGATTCCGAAAGCGAATGTCGCCTCTAATAAAATTATGGTCGACACTCAATCAGAGATGAAAGAGTGTCATATTTTTATTGCTATTACCAATAAGGTAAGGAGTAATAAAATGATAGCAATGTATCGAAGAAC
>ERZ1090861.665-NODE-665-length-20168-cov-7.472878_pt1 | contig 20168 bp, 22 predicted proteins | sample MGYA00478482_ERZ1090861 | MGnify/ENA primary metagenome ERZ1090861 (study PRJEB33644, sample SAMEA5815744) | chicken gut metagenome | biome: Chicken; feature: Gastrointestinal Tract; material: Caecum | place: Ireland | collected 2019-01-01 | study: A study of the... | reverse complement strand
CCCCCCCCGTGGGCGACGAAACCCCCCCACCCCCGGGCCCCCCGCTCCTTAAAAGCAATCACCACCCCCCCCGGCCGCCCCGCGCAGGGCGCGCCGTCCGCTTACGCGGTCTTGTTTTTGCGCTTGAAGCTGATGTTGATCTTCCCTTTGTTGCGCAGCACGAAATACGCGATGACCAGCGCAAGCGCGGCGGCGAAGATGAACACCGTCCACCACCAGCTAAGGACGACGTACACGACGCACGAAGTGACGTACGAGGTGCCCAGCCAGAACACGACCGTCCATTTGAACTTGCCTTTCGGCAGTTCGGCGCGGACGGTGGCCGCCGCCGCAAAGCAGGGAATGGTGAGCATGTTGAACACGGTATAGGCGATCAGGCCCTGCCAGCCGATACCCGTCTGATCGATGAGGAAGATGACCTCTTCGATGCCGTCGGCCGAGGCTTCGTCCACGCCGGCGAACCCGCCCAGCGACTTGGCGATGATGAAGAAGGTGGCGATGACGTTCTCTTTGGCGATCAGGCCGGTGACGGCCGCGACCGCGAAGATCCACGCGTTTTCGAGCTGCAGGCCGAAGCCCAGCGGCGTGAAGATCCAGGCAAAGAAGGAACCGATGTCGCGCAGGATGCTCTCGTCGGCGTCGACCATGTGCCAATCCCACGAAAAGCTCTGCAAAAACCAGATGACGATGCAGGAGACAAGGATGATCGTGAACGCCTTTTTGATGTAGTGTTTGAGCTTATCCCACACGTGCGCCATCAGGTTGCCGAACCGGGGCGCATGGTAGGCGGGCAGCTCCATGATGAAGGGGGCCACTTCGCCGCGCATGGTGGTCTGGCGCATGAACGCGACCATGATGACGGCCATCGCCATGCCGAACACGTACAGCAGGAAGACCATCAGGCCGGCGTCCATCGTGGTGAACTGCGCCGCGATGGCGCCGCAGACGGCGGCGAGGATGGGCGCCTTTGCGCCGCAGGTGAAGAAGGGTATGACGCGGTTGGTCATGATCCGCTCCTTCTCGTCGGCGAGGGTGCGGGTGTTGATCGCCGCGGGCACCGAACAGCCGAAGCCCATGATCATCGGGATGAAGGCGCGGCCCGAAAGACCGAATTTGCGGAACGCGCGGTCGAGGATGAAGGCGACGCGCGCCATGTAGCCCGAATCTTCGAGGATGGAGATGCACAAAAACAGGAACAGGATCTGCGGCACGAAGGACAGGACGCCCGAAATGCCGCCCCAGACGCCGTCGTTCACCAGACCGAGCGCCCATTCGGCGGCGCCCGCCGCTTCCAGCCCGGCGGAGATGCCGGTGCCGATCCAGGAAGTGATGAAGTCCATCAGGTTGAACAAGATCGCGCCCGGCGTGGAGATGCCGTCCGCCGTGAAGAAGATGGCGATCAGGCCGTTGAGCACGTCGCTGCCCACGTCGACGTCGAAGGCGAAGCCCGCGCCGCCGTTGAACCAGCCGACGATGGTGTTCAGATAGAGCAGATCGCCGCTGAAGGTGAGGTGGAACACCGCAAAGAGGATGAGCAGGAAGATGGGGATGCCCCACACGCGGTGGGTGAGCACGCGGTCGGCCTTGTCCGACTTGGTGAGCTCCTCCTTCTTCTGCGAACGGACGAACGCCGTGGAGAAGTTGGCGGATATGTACTTATAGCGGGCGTCGGCGACCATCGCCTCGAAATCGCCCTCGAACACGTCGTCGGAGAACTGTTTTTTGAACTCTTCGACCATCTCCATTTCGGCGGGATGATCCTTGACCTCGATCTCGTCCCCTTCGGTGAGTTTGACGGCGTGGAAGAGCGGGTTTTCCACCCCCTTGCCTTTGAGCGCGATGCGGACGTCGTCGATGACGTGCGCCAGCGGGGACGAGGCGAGCACGGTGGCGCCTTCGCGGCGGGACTGCGACGCGGCGTACGCGCGCTCCATCAGTTCCTGCACGCCCTCGTCTTTGAGCGCGGAGATCTCCACCACCGGCACGCCGATCTTTTCTTCGAGCTTTTTGGCGTCCAGCTTGTCGCCGCTCTTTTTGACGACGTCCATCATGTTCAGCGCGATGACGACGGGGACGTCGATCTCCATAATCTGCGTGGTCAGGTACAGGTTGCGCTCGAGGTTGGTCGCGTCGACGATGTTGATGACGCAGTCGGGCTTTTCATCGAGGATGAAGTTGCGCGAGATGACCTCTTCGGGCGTGTACGGCGACAGAGAATAGATGCCGGGAAGGTCGACGATGGCCACGGGGGAAGACAGCTTTTTGTAGACGCCTTCGCGCTTGTCGACGGTGACGCCCGGCCAGTTGCCGACGTGCGCCGTGCTGCCCGTGAGCGAGTTGAACAGCGTGGTCTTGCCGCTGTTGGGGTTGCCCGCCAGTGCGAATTTAAGCATCGGCCACCTCCATCACGACGCATTCGGCCTCCGCCTTGCGCAGCGTCAGCTCGTAGCCGCGAAGGTTCACTTCGACGGGGTCGCCGAGGGGCGCGAGCTTGCGCAAAACGATGTCGGCGCCCGGCGTGACGCCCATGTCGAACAGGCGGCGCCGGATCTTGCCTTCCCCGAGGATGCGTTTTACCACGCCTTTCTCCCCGGGGATGAACTCGTTGAGTTTCTTTTCCATATTCGCTATCCTTAAAAATATAGATTTTGACGGATTTCGGGACGGGCTCCCCCCTGCGGGGTCCCGCCGTTATACGAGGATCTTCATCGCCAGCGAGCGGTCGATGGCCAGGCGGCCGTCGCGCACGCGGATGATGACGTTCCCCCCCACCTGCGACAGCACGGTCAGCCCCGTGCCGATGGTGATGCCTAAGTTTTCGAGATGCCGCTTGTTGCGCTCGTCCGCAACGATCTTTTTGACGGTGAAACCCTCCCCCACGGGAGCGATCGGCAACGGCATGGTGTTCCTCCTTCGGCGCGCCCGGCGCGCCCTGTTCCGATTTTCCTGACCCGATTGAAGATTAACCTTTGTTAACCGAGATTAATTTAGCACTTTTTTTTGCCTTTGTCAAGCGCGTCGCCGCTCATTTTTCGCCATTCCGGAAAATTTTTCGGTTTTCCCCGGAAAAAAGCGGGGGCGCGACGCTCTTTTGCGAATTTTACACGGTTATGACAAAAGACGCCTTATTTTGAAACAACTTTGTGGTACCCTTGCATCAGAGCCGCCGGAGAGCGGGCGTTCCGATCACAGACGGGGATCGATTCCCCTTCAAAAAATGTGGAAGGGGAACGGGCGTTTGCCCGCTCCCCTTTCGCCGGAGAAACGGCGCAGAATGCGCCGTTTCCGCTTTTACGGAAGCAAAATGACGCGTTTGCCGCGCTTTTCGGCGTAGCGAACGGTATAAAAGGTGCCGCCGCGCGACGAGGCGAGGTACGCCAGCAGCGCGTCGCAGCGGTCGACCATGTAGCGGTTGCGCGCGAACATGCAGCCGTTTTCGTACGCGGGAAAGAGGACGACCTTTTCGTCGCAGGCGGAAAGGACGCGTTCGTAGCGGGCGCGGTCGGCTGCGGCGTACCCTTCGGGCTGGTCGGCGCAGGGAATGCAGGCGACGAGGCGGAGCGGCGCGCCCGCCTGTTTGCGGGCGGCGAGTTCTTCGCCGCAAAGCAGGTCGAACCCCAGCGCCATGCCGCAGAGAAAGCAGTCGGCGCCGGCGGCGATCAGCTCGTCGAGCCGCGCCTGCAGGGCGGCGCGCGAAAATTGTTTTCCGAGGACGCGGTGGCCCGTCAAAGCGATGGTCAAAGCGGCTTGCTCCTTTCCTTTCCCCGGCCGCGCGGATAGGCGGCGGGCGTGGGGGCGGTTTTTTCGAGGACGGCAAGCGTGCGCGTCCCCACCTCTTCCCAGGTAAAACAGACGGTGTGCGCCGGGCGGACGCCCAGAACGGAATAGGCGTGCGCGGCTTCGGCGAGCTCCTCTTCGGCGCGGCCCTTGTAGGCGATGAAGAGGCCGCCGACGCGGACAAGGGGCACGCAGTATTCGGCAAGCGTGTTCATGCGGGCGACGGCGCGGGCGCAGCACACGTCGAATTGTTCGCGGAAGCGGGGGTCTTTGCCCGCGTCTTCGGCTCGCAGGGCGTGCACCCGGGCGCGCAGACCGAGCATCTGCGCCGCTTCGCGCAGGAAGGCGCACTTCTTTTCGGACGACTCGAACAGGTCGAAGGTCAGGTCGGGCCGGGCGATCATCAGCGGCACGGACGGAAAGCCCGCGCCCGAGCCGACTTCGCAGCAGGCCGCCCCCTGCGGGAAAAAGCGCATGCCGGCGAGGCTGTCGGCAAAGTGTTTGGCGTAGCATTCTTCGCGGCCGGTGACGGCCGTCAGGTTGAACTGCTCGTTTTTGCGGACGAGAAAATCGTAAAAGGCGGCGAATTTTTCGCCCGTTTCGCCCGTATAGAGGAGGTCGGAAAATTCCTTCATGCCCTCATTATACCATAAGGCGGGCGCAAAATCCACCCTGCGCGCCGCTTTTGCGAAAAAAGTTGGAAAACACGGCTGTGATTTGTGTGCGTCGCTGTGGACAACCTGCTGTGCTTTTGTTGGCAACCTGCCGCAGCAAGACTTTTTTTTCTGTTTTGTCCCCTTCGCCGCGCCGCCGCCGCAGTCCTCCTTTCCACTTTTCCACGATCGCCGCACCGTTCCTTCCACAAAAAAAACTGCGCTTGTTCACAGCCGCAGACGGCCAATTTCCTTGCTTTTTTCCCCTTTCTTTTATATAATGTTAAGGTATCCGCCCGCGCCTCGGAAAGATATGCACATTTCCACGGCGCTTATTATTATCTTTACCTTAAAAAAATAAATTTATATTATTATCAACGGGCGCAGCGGAATTTTGCGGCGCAAGAGGGAGGAAGGCTATGAAAATCGTCTGCGAAGGGATCGAACTGTCGGACGCGCTGGGGAAAGTCGTGAAGGCGTGCAGCACGCGCACGACCAATCCCATTCTGGAAACGGTGAAACTTTCGGCGGAGAACGACGGGCTGTCGCTGCTGGCGACGGACGGAGAGATCTCCATTCTCAAAAAGATCAAGGCGGAAGTGTTCGAAGAGGGCGCGGTCTGCGTGCCCGGCAAATATTTCGCCGAATTCATCAAACGCCTGGAACGGGAGCAGATCTCCCTTTCGACGGAAGGCGAAACGCTGCTGATCGAATACGCCGATTCGCAGAGCACCCTGCAGGTGCTGCCGGCGGCCGATTTCCCCGCGATCGACACGGACGTTGACGAAAACAAAGTGGCGCTGACGGCGAAAGATCTGAAAGAGCTGATCGCCAAGACGACCTTCTGCTGCGCGCAGGACGATTCGCGCCCCATTCTGAAAGGGTGCCTGATCGAGGCGAAGGAAGGGATCATCCGCTTTACCGCGCTGGACGGGTACCGCCTGGCCGTGTGCCGGAAAAACCTCGTTTCCATGCGCGGGGATCTGAAGATCGTCTGCCCCGGCCGCACGCTCAACGAGATCGCGCGCATGCTCGGCGGGGATGAAGAGATCATCGAGCTGTGCGTGGGGCGGAACATCGTGCTCGTGAACATCGACGACACCGTGCTGACCAGCCGCCTGTACGAGGGCGAATTCGTGAACGTGACGAACATCATCCCCCGCGACTTCGCGAGCGAGATCCTGGTGGACCGCGCCGTGCTGGACGAGAGCGTTGACCGCGCTTCTGTGCTGGCGCGCACCGACAAGGGGAGCCTGATTTTGTTCGATATCCGCGAAGACAGCATGGATATCACCTCCAACACCAGCATCGGGCGGGTGGAAGAAAACGTGAAGATCCTGCTGGAAGGGAAAGATTCGAACATCGCGCTCAACTGCAAGTACGTGAGCGAATGCCTGAACGCCATTGCGGACGAAAAGATCCGCATCGGCATGAACGGCGCCGTTTCGCCCTGCGTGATCACCCCGGCGGAGGGGGACGGATTTTTGTACCTGATCCTGCCCGTGCGGCCCACAACGGCATAAAAACGGTTGACAGCCGGCAAAAAGATTTTGTATAATGAAACGCAATCCAAATTAAAAATTGAAAAATTACAGGAGAACGATCAAAAATGAAGAGGACTTACCAGCCCAAAAAGAGGCAGAGAAGCAAGGTGCACGGGTTCCGCCAGAGGATGAAGACGCAGGGCGGGCGCAAGACGCTCAAGCGCCGCAGAGATAAGGGCAGAAAGAAGATTTCTGCGTAATAATTCGGCGGGAACAGGTGCGTTTTGTATTGCAGGATCAAAAAAAACACGGAATTCAAAAAGTTGTTTACAAGGGGAAAAAAGTGTTTTTCCCCTGCTTTAATTCTGCTGTACATGCCCGCGCAGAGGACGTCTTTGGGCGTATGCGTGAGCAAAAAGCACGGAAAGAGCGTGAAGCGGAACCGCATCAAGCGGCTGCTCCGCGAAGCCTTCCGGATGGTGTACGGGCGCATGGAAAAGAGCTGCGCGGTGGTGCTGATCCCCAAAGAGGCGGAAACGTATACCCTGGCGGCGTTCGAAAAAAGCCTGGTTTCGGCCATGCGCAGAGAAGGGTTGATCTCGGACCATGGGAAGAGTGCGAAAGGCGGTTAAATACCTGCGCAGGACGGTGCTGAAGCCCTATCTGAAAATGTTTTGCATGCGGGCGATCGTGTTTTACCAGAAGTATTTTTCGCACGGGACATGCATGTACCGCCCGACCTGTTCGCAATATATGCTCGAGGCCATCAACAACCACGGCGTGCTCGTGGGGATCTTGCTGGGAACGTGGCGCATATTGCGGTGCAATCCCCTGTCCAAGGGGGGATACGATCCCGTGCCCGAAAATTATTTCAAGGTGCGCTGGCTCTACTGACTGATTTGGAAAGGATGCGATGTTGAATATTCTGGATATCCCTATCACGCTCTTTACGGGAGGGTTTACCGAAAGCCTGAACTTTCTCGGCAGAGCGATCCAATGGATCGTCGAATTGGGCGTCGGCATCGGCGGCGCCTGGGTCGGCATCATCCTCTTTACCCTCGTTCTGCGCACCGTGCTGCTGCCGCTGGACGCCTTTTCGAAGGCGTCGATGCGCAAGAACAGCCTGAAAATGGAAAAAATGCGGCCGCAGCTGGAAAAACTGCAGAAGCAGTACCAGAACGACAAAAACGCCTACAACCAGAAGATGATGGAGCTGTACAAAAAGAACGGCTATTCCATGCTGGGGGCGTGCCTGCCGATGATCGTGACGATGGTCGTGTTTATCGTCGTTCTGAGCGCGTTTTCTTCCTATTCCAACTTTGCCAACGTAAACGTGTATGAAAAAATGGCCGTTTCGTACAGCTCCGCCATCCAGGCGTATGCGCCCGAAGAGAGCGCCTACGGCGAATGGCAGCAGCAGGCGGACGGCACTTATATCAGGACGGAGACGCGCGACAGCGCCGATTCGCTCCTGCGGGTGGAATATACCTGGACGATCGTCCCCGCGGAGGACGGCGAAGAGATCGACCCCGCGCTGAACGCGCCCGTTTCGCGCGGATCGGTGACCGTTTCGGCGGCGACGTATACCGTAAAGACGGACAACGTGCTGGCGGCGCTGGGACAGGGAGACGCCGTTTTGGACGCGGCGTACGAGCGCGTCAAGGCAGAATACGCCGACCTGACGGGCGACCCCGCGGGCATGGGTTCGTCCCAGCGGGACACGCTGGCGGCGGAGATCATGCAGCAGGTGGGCAGCGAGAGCGCCGCGGAAACGTACCGCGAAGAGAGAGACAGCTTTTTCTGGGTCAAGAACATCTGGCTTTCGGACACGTCGTACACCCACCCCGTGCCGAGCGACCCGCCGAGCGACACCTTCCCCGTGACGGCGTACGAGCGCATCACGCACAACCTGACCGCGGAAAAGGAACAGGCGAACGGCTACTTCATCATGATCATCGTTTCCATCGGGACGATGTTTCTGTCGCAGTTCATCATTTCCAAGAGCAACAAGGCGCAGAACGAACTGCAGACGGCGGACGGGCGCGGCAAAAAGACGCAGCGCATGATGCTGATCATTATGCCGATCATTTTCGGTATCTTTTCGTTCATGTACAGCACGGCGTTCACCATCTACATGGTCGTGGGGAACATCTACAACATTCTCAGCACGGTCATCATCAATCTGATCATCGACAGAAAATTCCGGAAGATCGAAGAGCGCGAAATTCAGGAAAAATATAATAAGAGGATCCCGCATGCGGTGCACAACGGCACGTATGTGCGGAACGGAGGAAAGAAAAAATGACGGAAGCGTACGAATTCAGCGGAAAGACGGTGGAAGAAGCCGTCGAAGAAGGGCTGAAAACGCTCGGCCTCGCGCGCGAAGAGGCGAGCGTCGAAGTGCTGGAAGAGGGCAAAAAAGGCGGCCTGTTTTCCAAAGGGGTGAAGGCGCGCGTGCGCGTGAGCAGGAAAAAGACGGACGGCGAGCGTGCCGTGGCCTTTCTGGAAGGCGTGTTCGAACGCATCAACGTGCCCGCCGTGACCGAACTGGACGAGAGCGGCGAGAACATCCGCATCAACGTGGTCGCCCCCAACAGCTACGCCGTGATCGGCCACCGCGGCGAACTGCTCGACGCGCTGCAGGTGATCGCCGGCGCGGTCGCCAACATCGGGAGAGAAGAATACGAGCGCGTCGTCGTCGACTGCGAAAATTACCGCGAAAAGCGCGAGGCGACGCTCAAACGCCTGGCGGCGAAACTGGCCGACAAGGCGGTGCGCACGGGGCGGAAGGTCTCGATCGAGCCCATGTCTCCCTACGAGCGGCGCATCATCCATTCGGCGCTGGCAGACAGCACCGAGGTCAAGACGGTCAGCGAAGGCAAAGAGCCTTACCGTTACATCGTCGTAGTGCCCAACAACCTGCGCCCCGGCAGCGAAAATTACGACGCGCGCCGCGGCGGAAGGCGCGGCGGCGGAAACAAGGCCGGGTTCGGCCGCGACCGCCGCGAAGGCGGGTATGACCGCGACCGCCGGCCCTACGGCGGCCGCAATTACGGAGACCGGCCGTACAACCGCGACCGCAGCGGAGAAGACGGGTCTTCCGGCGACCGGCAGGACCGCCCCTACCGCGACCGCCGCGAGGGCGGGTACGACCGCGAACGCCGCCCCTACCGCGACCGCGAAGAACGGCCGCGCGCCACGGGCCTGCCCCGCTCCAAGCGGCAGCCCTATTTCGGGACCTACCTGGGCAACAGCAACCGCATGAACGCGGAGAGCGAGGCCGCCCAGCCCAAGCCCGAAGACAAAAAGGACGAAGAATAAGCAGAGCAAAAGAGGCCGCGGCAAAACCGCGGCTTCTTTTATTGTGGTCTGCCGAACGGGAGTCGAACCCGCATTTGCACTCTTCGCGCAATGCTTAGCGACTGAGGATGACCCGCTTCCCTACACGTTTCAGTCTGCCGGAACTTCCCCGGCGTCGGCGATGCCTTTCGGTGCCTCCGGAACCTCTCGCTTGCGACGGGCTTCCCAAGTTTTGCCCCGCTTTGTCCGTTAAGCTATCGGCAGATTTTCCGGTATTATAGCATGGCGGCGAAACGCCTGTCAACCGCTTCTTCCGGCGAAAAAATGTTTTGCAAGCGCGATGCGGTAAGAACGCTCTTGAAACGGCGGCGGGAACGGTGCTGCCTTCCGGCCGGAAAAAGGGAGGACGTCCGCCGAAAAAGGCGCCCTTCCCGGCTTTGGGAAGGGCGCCTTTGCCGCTGTGGTTTCGGAACTTAAAAATTCGGGGTGTCGCTGTCGTCGGTGTGGTCTTTGCTCTTTTCCTCTTCTTCCTTGCGCTTGTAGTAGTTTTTGTAGCCGACTTTCTGGTTGTCGGCTTCGTCCCAGTTTTTGGCGCCGGTGAACAGCAGGCCCAAAACCAGGCCGACCGCCGCCACGACCAGGCAGATGGGCAGCACCAGGTTTTCGGGCAGCGCCAGCGCGGAAACGAGGCAGAGCGCGGCAACGATCAGCAAAATGGTGCCGAGCAGAACGTGCAGTTTTTTCAGCTGCGTCGAGTTTTTGGTAGCCAGGGCGCTGAAAAGAAAGGCCAGGCCGCTCACGCCCGAAAAGAGAAGGCCCGCCCAGGCAAGGCTGAACTTCGTAAAGGGTTCGACGTCCAGCGCCGACAGCAGGTAGAACACCGCCGCCGCGAGGAAAGCAAGCCCGACCAGCAGACGAACGAGAAATTTTTTGCTCATACGAAAGAGTCCTCCGAGATTGTTTCAGCGAAAGATGACCGAACACGAAACGGCGCTGACCGTTTCTCCGTCGCCGATGACGACTTCGTCGCCGTGGCGGTATTCGCGCACGTAGCCGCCGAGGCGCAGCTTGAAGGTCTGCGTCTGGTCGCCCGTCGCGAGAACGGTGTACTTGCCGGGAAGAAACGCTCCGCCCTGCACGGCGCGGACCGATTTGCCCTGCGCCAGGACAAAATCGCCCGGGCGGTGCGTGACGGCCGCTTCCCCTCCCGATTCGATGACGTCGCTTTTGGAATAGCGCACGCCGTCGATGACCTTGACGTCTTCGGCGCGCGTGCCGTCTTTTAAGCGGCGGTTTTTCCGCGCCAGAACGGCGATGATGACGAGCGCGACGATAACCACGGCGCCCGCGCAGATCAGGATGATGTATTCTGGATCCATGCCCTATTCCCCCTGTCGTTTATTCAGCGCACTTTGGCGCCGCATTCGGGGCAGAATTTGCCTTTGCCCGAGAGCTTGGCGCCGCACTTGGGGCAGGTCTCTTCGACCGGTTTGCCGCACTCGGGGCAGAACTTGGCGGAAGCGCCGAGCGTCGCGCCGCAGTGCACGCAGTGCTTGCCGCCCGCCGCCGCGCCGCCGGCTGCCGCGCCGCCTGCGGGGGCCATGCCGCCCGCCATGCCGGCGAACATGCTGCCCATGCCCATGCCCATGCCCATGCCGATGCCCGCGCCCATCGCGCTGCCCGCCATGCCGGGGTTTTTGGCCGCCTCGCGCAGCGCGTCAGCTTGGGCCATCTGGGTATAGACGTCCATGTTGCGGCGCATCATGCCGAGTTTGGTCGTTTCGTCGAGCGCCTTTTCCAGTTCGGGCGGCATCGAAAAGCTTTCGAATGTAAAGGTTTCCAGCCCCAGGCCCATCGATTCGAACTTGGGCGTGAGCGATTTTTTGACGGTCGCGGAAAGCTCCATCAGGTTCCCCGCCATGTCGAGGATGGGGATGCCGCTCTCGCCGATGGCGTCGGAAATGCCCATCACGAGGATGCTGCGGATGTGGTCGGTGATGTCCTGCGTGAGGAACGTCGAGTTGGTGCCCGAAAGCTCGGTCATGAATTTGAAGGCGTCCTTCACGCGGAAGGAGTACGAACCGAAACCGCGCACGCGGACGGCGCCGTAGTCGGCGTCGCGCACGATGATGGGATTCGCCGTGCCCCACTTCTGGCCCGTGAACTGCTTGGTATTGACGAAATAGATGTCCGATTTGAAGGGAGATTCAAAACCGTACTTCCACGAAAGCAGTTTGGTGAGCACGGGCAGGCTGTCCGTTTCGAGTTTGTAATAGCCGGGAAGGAACACGTCTGCCATGCGGCCCTTGTCGCAGAAAATAGCGACCTGGCTTTCGCGCACGGTCAGCGCCGAGCCGCGCTTGATCACGTTGTTTTTCGTATCGACCTTGTATACAAGGGTGTTGGACGAATCGTCCGTCCATTCAATGACTTTCAAAATAGCCATAAGCGATCCTGCCTTATCTGGAAGTGTATACGTCCCTTGCGGGAAACGATACCCTGATTCCAATATAGCATACAATTGCAAAAAAGTCAATGCAATCAAAAAGATCGCCGCAAAAATCCCTTTTTTGCCCGCAGGGTTGACAAGCGGAACAAAAAGCAATATACTGTTATAGAAGAAAAAAGAATTTTCCGAAGAAGGAGAAAGAACGATGGAACCCATCCGCAGGGCTTTGCGCAAAAGCCTGGTTTTGGCCGTGATCATGACGCTGCTGTTTCCGCTCGGCGGGGTGCTGCTCGGCGTGGGGCTGGGGATCGGCTTCGTGCCGATGTGGGCGGTCGGCATCGCCTGCCTGGCCGTCGGGTTTTACGGCTGCCCCATCGCCTGGACGGCGGGCTACGCGCCGAAAAAGGGCTATTACAGGCTGGTGAGCGCCGTCGAGGAGGAGCACATTTATACCGTGACCGAACTTGCGCAGCAGCTCGGGCTGTCGGAAAAGGAAGTGCGCAACCGCATCGACGTGTGCTTCAAAAACCGCTGGCTGGTCGGGTACAAGCGCGAGGCCGACGGGCTGACGCTGAACGAAAACAAGGCGCTTTCGGAAGCGGTGCACGGCGGCGTGTGCCCGGGCTGCGGCGCCAAAGTGACGTTCAAGGGCACGGAAACGGCCTGCCCCTACTGCGGCACGCTGGTCAAACGGCAGTAACGATTCGGTTTTGCGAGGGAAAAATGCGTTGCTCCCCCGGACTCCGGCCGCCGGCGGCTTCCGGAGCCTGGACGCTGCGCCTCGGCCCGATCGCAGAAAAAAAGGAGAGAGTCTTATGAAAATAGCGGTAACGTACGAAAACGGAGAAGTGTTTCAGCATTTCGGTCATACGGAAAATTTTAAGATCTACGAGGCCGAAAACGGGACGATCGTCAACGCGCAGGTCGTTCCCACGCAGGGCAGCGGCCACGGCGCGCTGGCGGGATTTCTTGCCGGAAGGAAGGTCGATGTTCTCCTCTGCGGCGGGATCGGCGGCGGAGCAAAGAGCGCGCTTGCAGACGCGGGGATCGAACTGTACAGCGGCGTTACCGGCGATGCCGACGATGCCGTGCGGGCGTTCCTAAGCGGTACGCTGCAATACGACGCCGATGTTGCCTGCGCCCACCACGAACACGGGCACGAACACGGGCACGACTGCGGCAGCCACGGCTGCGGCGGCAAGTGCGGCAAGTAAAGAAAACCCGGCGCAGAGCGCTTGCAGGTTGTCCGGGCGATTTGGCGGGCAGGCCCGAATGGGGGCATGAAAGACAAATTTCTGCGTTATGGTCAATGTTCCGGCAAGCGCTTGCCGGTATTTGGTAAAACTTGATAAGCGATCGGCAAGCCGCCGCATCCGGAAACGGGTGCGGCGGCTTTTTGTATGGTAAAACCTGCGGATAGTCCGCGGGTAAAAAAGAGATCAAGCAAAGAGGAAAGAGAAAAAACTCCTTTTGTCAGAAAGAAGCTACGACCCGGCAGAGGCAATGCAAAAAGCAAAGGGAGGATCGCTAAATGGACGACGTAAAAAATCACCATTGAGAAAAAGAATCTGTTGCGGAGAATAGAAACACTTTTCACTTGACACAGATTGTATTAAGAGGTATAATAGGTAAGAAAAGTAATACTAATTATACTACACGGAGCAAAACATGGATCATTTCCCCGAGGGTAAATTTCTGGCTACGGTAAAAATCGGCCCGAAAGGGCAAATCGTCATTCCTAAGGAGGTGCGGGATATGTTTTCGCTGCATCCGGGCGATTCTTTGGTCTTGATGGCGGACAAAGAGCAAGGCATCGCATTACAGCCGTTTTCATACATGGAAACGTTCTGGAATGCCGTCAACCAAGTTAAAAACGGAGACAAAGAGTGAATGCGCTTGAAGTACGGGGATTGACGAAAGCATATCCTGAATTCACCCTCGATAAAGTCGGTTTTTGCGTGCCGCAGGGGCGTATATCCGGGCTTATCGGAAGAAACGGCGCGGGAAAAAGCACGACGATAAAAGGTATCTTACGGCTCATTGCGGCAGAAGGAGATGTTTTTGTCTTCGGAAAAGACGGGCGCAAAGACGAAACGGCGGTCAAACAGATGATTGGCTATGTGGGCGGCGGTTTCCGATATTATCCTATGAATACGCTTGCCGCCATCCGCAAAGCCTGCGCCCCTTTTTATCCGGCATGGAATCAGGGCAAGTATGAAAAATTCCTTGCGCAATTTGAACTGTCTGAAAGGAAAAAGGTAAAGGAACTTTCCGAAGGGATGAAAGTTAAGTTTGCGCTTGCGCTCGCCCTTTCGCACGGAGCAAAGCTGCTTATCATGGACGAACCGACGAGCGGGCTGGATCCGCTTTCACGTGAAGAGTTTTGCGACATCATTTTGCAGCTTGTGCGGGAAGAAGGCGTTTCCGTACTTTTTTCCACGCATATCACGTCCGACCTGATGCGAATCGCCGATGAGATTGTTTACATTTCGCAAGGAAAGATCCTTGCGGCGTGTCCGCTGAAAGAATTGCTCGATCAATATAAGTTGGCGCGTTTTTCTTCTCTTGCCGTCGCAACGGCAGCAAACGCCATCGGCGTCAAGTCGGTAAAGGACGGGTACGAAGGACTGCTTCCGAGCGATACACAAAAATTGAACGGGGTTACTCTTGCAGACGCAACAATCGACAACATCATGGTGCATTTGGAAAAAGCAAACGAGGAGAAGCGATATGCTGAATCTGATTAAAAAAGAAATAGCTTTATGCCTGCACCCTACGGCTTTTATCTTTCTCTCTTTTGCCCTGCTTGTATTCGTCCCGAATTATCCGTACGAAGTCATTTTCTTTTTCTCCTGTCTTTCGGTTTTTTTCTGCTGTATGATGACAAGAGAAAACGGCGATATTGCGTTCTCCTGTGCGTTGCCCGTAAAAAAGGAGCATATACCTCTTGCAAAGATACTTGTCGTTATCGGTTTACAGTGTATTATTTTACTGCTTGCGGGCATTATAGGCGCAATTAAAGGAGCTGTTCTGCCCGCGGAGCAGTATGTCAACCAAGCCGGAATATCGGCAAACATTGTTCTATCCGGGAACGGCGCAATTCTGCTCGGCATATTTAATCTGATGTTTTTCCCTCGTTATTTCAAAAAACCTGATAAAATCGGTGTTCCGTTTGTGATAGGCGCAATCGTCGTGTTCTTGCTGATTGGTGTTTTTATCGTTTTACGTTGGGCAACTCCGCTGTATTCTATTACGCTGAACGGACGAAATTCGGAAAATACGGGAGCAAAAGCAGTTGCTTTGATCATAGGATTTGCTGTCTATATCGTTTTATCTGTCATGAGCTGCAAACTATCCATGAAGCACTTTCAAAAAACGGATGTTTGAGGGAGGCTATAATCAAGGCTTTTACATTTCAGGTGAAACGGAAAAGAATATTGGAGCTTTTTCTCTGAGTTTGATTCTGAGTGGTACTTATTCAAACGAAAATCAGTAAGCAAAAAAGACTTTCGGATGATAAAATTTTCTTGAGTACAGCTCTGCAAAATGGTCTGCCGGCGGTTGGCTTGGCGGGTTACATGGTTGTGGAGCGGCTTCTTTTTCCCGTTACGTTTAACTTTATACGGTGCCTTTCCTTCATGCTGTTGATGATGAAATTTAAAACTCGGGCGGTTGAGCAGGGAGTTTTATAAAATCTCGGGGGCATAAACATAAACGAATCTATACTTAATTATAAAAACCATCGTATGCACCAGCGATGGTTTTTATATTTTTCGTAGACCGGCTATGGTCTCTTTGCGTGACCGCCGGATCCTTTTGCCGCTTTCAGAAAGGCGCGCGGAGAGAGTGCGCATTTGCAGGGATTTTTCCGATTTATGCGGAAAAGCTGTATTGTTCGTATAAAAAATCGGGGGCGCAAAACTTTTCGTTTTCGCGCCCCTTTCAGGAAAATATGCTGAAAATTCGCCTTTATCCCGCCTGTTTTTGCCCGGACGGAAAGACCGTGCGGATCTCGGCAGGCCGCAGCGGAAAAGATGTTTTGGCGGCGTAGTCGGCAAGGGCGGCGGCGATGATCTCCGCCGTGCGGTAGACGAGGTTGAGCCGCGTGAGGTTCAGAAGAGAGTAATTGAACAGCGACTTTTCGGCGACGATGCCCATGATCCCGACGTCTCCGATGCGGGCAAGCCGCTTATTTGCCCCCAGCCCGGGCCGGATACCGTTTGACGTGAGCTTGATCAGCCCGATATCGCCCGCGTCCCCTACCGCCGCGTCGACGGCGATGATCGGACGGCCGGGATGGGTATCGCGCAGAAATTCGTTGAGATACGGCACTTCTTTGGCGGTGATCGACTTTTTCAGCGTACCGTATACGAACAGATCGCCGGGTTTGTTTTTGCACAGCATGGTCCCGCAGAGCGGGCCGAGGCTGTCGCCGATGGCAAGGTCGCTGCCGATGCAGACGACGACCGGCTGCGCCGGAGGCTCTTTAAGCTGTTTTGAAAGCGCCAGAACAAGGCCGGTTGCGGCCATACGGTTGAAAATGTTGAAAGTGTAGTCCATATATTGCACCATCGCTCGGTTGATGTTCCCTCTATGGCCGAAAACAACCGCGTTTATACATAAATGCATGAATTTTCTGCCGGAGGCCGCGCAGAATGTTCGTTTGTGCACAAGATGTGCACGCTTTTGTGGATAACTTTGTGCGCAAAAAGAAATAGATGCGCCAACCGGCGCCGCAAATGCGCCGACTTGCGCCGTATTTTTGCGAAGTTATCCACAGGCTGTGGAAAAGTTTGCGCGTCAGTATACAGCGCAGCGCAGCCGGTTGTCGACATCCGGAAGTGATCGCGGCGGTTTGAAACCCTGAAAGCGCGTCGCAAAGCCGCACGGAACCTGCGATTCTGAACGAAAACACATGATCCGCAAGCAGAACGGCTTTCTGCGGCGGCGTCAGCCGACGGTTTTGTGCGGCCGGCAGATGTTTGCGCTGCTTTTTCGGATGGCGCTTAGTCATTATGGCGCAACCTTATATGATTCGGCGCGATACATATAAACTCTGCGCTTCTGCTATCAATAATTATGAGCGCCACCGTTATCATTGGCGCTTGACTCTGACTTTTTGAGAATTTTACAGCATTTATCTGGTTTTGGCAGGCGCTGAAAGTATTCTGCGCGCAATTTTTTTGCGTTCGAACAAGGAATTCAGCGCAATCAACAATTTCGCTCCTCTTAACAGTTTTGATGTTAGCGCATTTCCCGCCGTTGGCGATAAAAGCAATTATGCCGCCTTTTGCCCCGGGCATTTCCTCGGCCGGAAAAGCTGTTTTTTGGCATGACGGCTGTTTTGCCTGCGTTCAACGATATTTTTCATGAAATTGTCGGTAAAATCAGGTATTTTTTTGCTATTTTCCGGGTTTTTAAATGAGTTTTGAATCGTCTGAAAAAGTGTAAAAAATCGGCCAAAAACGGGCGGCGCAAGGCCATTTTTAGCCGATTTTTGGCAAAAACAAGGCAAAAATGCCGTTCAAAAAAGCCTCTCAGACGATTTGAGACAGAATTATTTCTGATTTTTTGAAAAAATCCGACCCGAAATCGGCCATTTTTTGGTTAAAAAACACTTTTTTCGGCTATTTTATCGGCAGCTTTGCAATCGATTTGTGCCGATAGCCAACGATTCGCTCGTCGGCCCAGCTTTTTGATCGGTTTGTTTATTGCGTGTGTTGTGCGGCTCTTCTTTTGTCAAAGCAAAATGATTTGCGCCAAATTTTCATTATGTGTTTCATATGAAACATCTGTGACAAGCGAAAGCGCATTAGTTGCGATTTGTATAGAGCGCAAATATATCCGATTCAAAAATAACCTTGTCGCAACACGATAAGAAATTTTGGAGCAAACTCGGTTTATCTGTCTGATTTCCGGAATGCGGCTTTTAAAATGCTTGTTTCACGTTAAACATCAGAAAATTGATTTTGCGCCATCGAATTTGCCGCAAAATAATAAGACACAAGCACAAACATACACAGGCGCAATCTAGCAAACATGTTTCACGTGAAACATGCCGCCACGGCGGAAAGTTCCATATGAAACATTTTAAGGGGTCAAAACGGCTTAAAAACGGTGGGCGCAGTGTAAAAATTTGCGAAAAAGCGATGAAAATCCGGTAAAAATTATACATTTGATAAAAAATGAGGACAGATAAGTTGTTTTTTTTCGAATTCTATGGTATGATATGCATAATCGGCTGAAGTTTTAAGTGCGCGTCATGCGCGTATTTTGCGCTTTGGTGTGCGCTATTTTTGAACCATGCAGCCGCGTCGGCAATGCTGCGGCAAAGGTGCGCACCAAAGGGCGCGCGTTGGTAGACGCGCCCGCCTGAGCACGATCCGCGGCGGCCGCGGATCCCGGACAAATGTGCAGGGAAATGCGCGCGGTGCCGCTGTTGGCATGCCGGTGCGAGTGCTGTTGCCGGATGCATCGCGCACAGACGTGTAAAAGCAGGCGCAAACGGATCGTTTTCGAATGCGCCAGTGCGAAAGAATGCGCCATATTGCCGATGGTACCGCCGCACAGGATAAAAATTTGGCAAGCGGCTGAGTGCGGCTGCTTTTTTGGCTATCGGGCCGAAATGCCTGTTTAGAAAACGCGCGTTCGGGCGATACTCAGTTTCGGCGTTTTCGCGTATCGTCTTCGGATGCAGCTCGTTCAGGGCGGCTGTTTTCAGCCCGATTGCGCTGCGCCCCTCGGGCGCAGACGATTGGCGCAAAAACCAGCCCTGCATTTTTGGCGGCGGCATTCGGCGCTGCGCGTGTACCGTCTTCGGCCGGTCCAAACAATCGGAGAATATGCCCGAAAGCGGACGCGCGCTTGCGGACGGAGGAGGCTGCGTACAGAACTTGTCCGTACTGCGGTCCGGTCCCGGCAGGGGGTGCGCCGCCGCGCGGGCACAAGCGCGGCTCCGGGGTTGCCGTCGGAAAGCGGCCGGCGTAGCCGGAGCGGCGGGGGACGACTCGGCTGTCTGGGCCGCGGCCGCCTGCCGGCGGATTTCAGCGGATGGCGGTCGGCCGGGGCATTGGCCGCGGATCCGGCTTTCCGGGAGGAAGGGCTGCCGGTTTTTCCGGCGAGTGCCTGCCGTGCGGCTTTGGGGGAAGCACGCTGCCGATACCGCGCGGCTGCAAAAGCGCCAGCTGGCAGTGGCGCCGGAAAACGGCGCAAAAATATCAGCCTGCGCCATGGGTTCAGAAAGGCGCCGCGCCGTGCCATACAGGGCTGTTCTGTGCCGCTTGGGCCGCGATTCGGGCGGTTGCGCGCGGCATCCGCCGCCGAAGAGCGGTTTCCGGCCAGAAAAAGAGCACTTTTCTGAAAAAAGGCAAATATTTGTCCGTTTTTTCTTGACGAACTCTATATAATAAGGATATAGTATAGAGGAGGGCGATTCGGTTCCGCCCGAACGAAACCCGTGCAACGATCGTGCCGGGCCGCGAACAGCTTCCGCGGCCGTCCCGCCGGAAAACGGCGGTTGCGCGGTCGGCGACGTTTCAAATAGATCCGGCAGTTTACGCAATGCAAGAAGGAGATACTGAATGAGCAAAACTTCCAAAATCGTCCTTTGGGTGTTGGTGGGCCTGGTGATGATCTTTTTGCTGTACATCATCCTGGTCAACACGCTCGACACTTCGAGGGAGATCGATTATTCCGAACTCGGAAAATATATGGAGCCGTCGGGGACGGACAACATTCCCGACAGCGAGCAGATCGCGCGCATCGTGGTCGACGACTATAACCTGCGTTGTTACAACGCTTCGGGCCGCCTGATCTATACGTCGACTTACGGCCGCAACGAGGTTGACGCTGCGCAGCTGGAAGAATGGGCGACGACTTACGGCATTTCGTATACTTATACCGACCCGAACGCGGGCAGCTACATGAGCTACCTCGTTCCGCTGGTCGGCATCGTGCTCGTGTGCGTCGTGTTCTGGCTGCTCATCCGCCAGACGCAGGGCGGCAGCAGCAAGGCCATGAGTTTCGCCAAGACCAAGGCGCGCGTCAATTCCAACATCAAAGTGCGCTTTTCCGACGTGGCGGGCGCGGAGGAAGAAAAGCAGGAACTGGCCGAAGTGGTCGAGTTCCTCAAAAGCCCCCGCAAGTTCTCCGACCTCGGCGCGCGCATCCCGAAGGGCATCCTCCTGGTCGGGCCTCCCGGAACGGGCAAAACGCTGTTCGCCAAGGCCGTCGCCGGCGAGGCGAACGTGCCGTTCTTCTCCATTTCCGGTTCCGACTTCGTGGAAATGTTCGTCGGCGTCGGCGCGTCGCGCGTGCGCGATTTGTTCGACGCGGCTAAAAAGAGCCAGCCCTGCATCGTGTTCATCGACGAGATCGACGCGGTCGGCCGCCAGCGCGGCACCGGCCTCGGCGGCGGGCACGACGAGCGCGAGCAGACGCTCAACCAGCTGCTCGTGCAGATGGACGGCTTCGAGACCAACGAGGGGATCATCGTCATGGCGGCGA
>ERZ1090861.664-NODE-664-length-20203-cov-6.974588_pt1 | contig 20203 bp, 18 predicted proteins | sample MGYA00478482_ERZ1090861 | MGnify/ENA primary metagenome ERZ1090861 (study PRJEB33644, sample SAMEA5815744) | chicken gut metagenome | biome: Chicken; feature: Gastrointestinal Tract; material: Caecum | place: Ireland | collected 2019-01-01 | study: A study of the... | reverse complement strand
GCAATAGATGGCCGCTGCCGAAGCGACGGCGGCGACGATCCTCGCCAACGCGTCTTTGAAACATAAAACCGCAGCGGCGATCCTCAGCGCAGCCGCCGTTATCGCGAAAACGAGCGCCGCCTCGAGCGAATGCAGAGAGAAAAAAGTAAAGCTCCACAGAGCCCCCGCCACGCCCGACGCGATCACGGCGACCGATCGCGAGGTCTTCTTCCCTACTATCGCCCTGCTCAGCACGACGACGTCGCAGGTATAGCAGACCGCCCAAAGCGCCGTCATGGCTCCCGAAGAAAGAGCGAACGAGGGGAGTTCCAACCCCAAATACCAATCTCCTATGCGTACGGGAGCGGCGGAAGCCGCCGCATAGACCAAAACGATAGCGAGCGCGGCGGCGGACGCCCACAGCGTCTTTATAGCCTTCATACAACAACTTATTCCGACCGCGACGTTTTATGCCCGGACGGTCACCTTATCTTCCGCAAAGGCGGCGGCGTCCGGCCCGCGATGCCGATCCGTTGTTTTTGTCATACGACAGGTATCCCGCAAGGCGTAAAAAATCCCGACCGAAGTCGGGATATCACGTACCGTTTGTCACTCTGCGGACGCACCGTCCGCGCCGTCCCGCGCCGCTGCGTCGTATTTTTTTCGGTAAGCGCGGAAGTTGAATACCTCCCACACGGTGTCGACCACTCCGACGGGCAGGACCGCACAAAGGCAGAAATTCCAATACATATCCGGATAAACCGCCACGAAAGTCACCCACGCTATGAACATCGCGGGCGTCACGATCATCTTCCAGATCCTGTAAGGAAGAGGCTTCGGCGACAGATCCAGCCACCATGTGAGGAAATTGTACTTTTTCATATCTCTATGATAGCACCGCGGCAAAGCTTTGTCAACGCCGCCGAGCCTACGATCCCGCCGTCGGCGATCGCGGATCTCCCGACGCGCGAAAAAGCGGCAAAGCCTTTGCGCCTTGCCGCCGTCGGGCGTATACGCCTTTGCGGTATGTATTACTTGCAGCCGCAGTCGTTGCAGCCGCCGCAGCCGCAGCAGCTGAGCGCTACGAGTATCGGGATTATGTTGCAGCCGCCGCAGCCGCAAGAGCTCTTGCATCCTCCGCAGCACAGCATGAGCAGGATAATCCACAGGCAGTCGTTGCCACCGCCGAACCCGCATTCGTTAAAATTGTTCATATCTGAGACCTCCCGTATGATTGAGCGGCTTGACCGCTCTTACTAATTCACAATACGCATTTCCGCCGCAAAGTGTTACTTCTCGCCAAACGTTTGACAATCACTATCAAACTGCCTATAATCATTAATGCACAAAACGGCGCGCGTGCGCGCTTTTACGGAGCGAATTTATGGCACAGCTTACTATGGACAAACTCGTGGCTCTCTGCAAAAGCAGGGGCTTTATCTTCCCCGGGAGCGAGATCTACGGCGGTCTCGCGAATACGTGGGACTACGGTCCGCTCGGCGTGGAGTTGAAAAACAACGTCAAACGCGCGTGGTGGAAAAAATTCGTACAGGAAAATCCGCTCAATACGGGCGTGGACTGCGCGATACTTATGAATCCCAACGTATGGGTCGCAAGCGGACACGTCGGAGGATTTTCCGATCCTCTTATGGACTGCAAGAGCTGCAAATCGCGTCATCGCGCCGACGATCTGATCGAAGATTATATGCGCCGCAAAGGCATCGAAGAGAGCATCGCGGGATGGGATAACGCGCAGATGGAAAAGTACATCGCCGATCACAAGATCCCCTGCCCCGTATGCGGCAAGAGCGATTTCACGGGAGTGAGGCAGTTCAACCTTATGTTCAAGACGTTCCAGGGCGTGACCGAGGACACTGTCAGCACGCTGTATCTCCGCCCCGAGACCGCGCAGGGCATATTCGTCAATTTCCTCAACGTGCAGCGCACTTCCCGTCTTAAAGTACCGTTCGGCATCGGTCAGATCGGCAAAAGTTTCCGCAATGAGATAACTCCCGGCAACTTCATCTTCCGCGTGCGCGAGTTCGAGCAGATGGAGCTGGAATTCTTCTGCAAACCCGGCACCGATCTCGAATGGTTCGGGTATTGGAAAAATTTCTGCAAGGACTGGCTGCTCGGTCTGGGCATAAAGGAAGAGAACCTCAAACTCCGCGATCACGATCCCGAAGAGCTTGCGTTCTACTCCAACGCCACGACCGACTTCGAATTCAGATTCCCGTTCGGATGGGGCGAGCTGTGGGGCGTCGCGGACAGGACCGATTACGACCTGAAAGCGCATATGAACACCAGCGGCAAGAGCCTCGAATACCTCGATCCCGCGACCAACGAGAAATACGTGCCCTACGTCATAGAACCGTCGCTCGGCGTCGAGAGAATGGTCCTCGCTCTTCTGTGCAACGCATATGAGGAAGAGGAACTCGAAGGCGGCGATACGCGCGTGGTCATGCATCTTCACCACGCGATCGCGCCTTACAAAGTCGCAGTTCTGCCGTTGCAGAAAAAGGCGCTCGGAGAAGAAGCCGAAAAGATCTACCGCGAACTGGCAAAGAAATTCTCCTCCACTTACGACGAAACGGGCAGCATCGGCAAGCGCTACCGCAGACAGGACGAGATCGGCACGCCGTATTGCGTTACCGTAGACTTCGAAACCGTGGAAAACGGCACCGTCACGGTACGCGAACGCGACTCCATGGCGCAGGTAAGGATACCCGTGGACGGACTCGCCGAATATCTGGAAAAGAATCTCGTTTACTGATCGGGATCTACGCGAAGGCGCGCACATGTAGTGCGCGCCTTTTTGCCGCCCTGTTGCAGCAGCCGCCGTTTTCGGCTATAATTACCTCGGAAGGATCGCCTCCGCGACCGCGGCATGCCGCCGCAAAGCTCGGATCGAAACGATCCCGCATGAAAAGGAAAGAAATGAACGAAGAACGATTTACAGGCAAAGCGCTGATATACGACGAATACCGCCCGTCGTATCCTCCCGAAGTTGTGACGCGGATATTGAAAGAGATCTCCTCGGACGAGCCGCCGATCGCAGCCGACGTCGGTTCGGGCACAGGTAAATTCGCCCGACTGCTGCTGCAACGCGGCTGTAAAGTCTTCTGCGTGGAACCGAATGCCGATATGCGCGCCATAGCGGAAAAAAATCTGAGCGGATACGACGGCTTTGTATCCGTGGCAGCAAGCGCGGAACATACCTCTCTCCCCGACCGATCGGTAGACCTTGTGACCGCGGCTCAGTCTTTCCATTGGTTCGACCGAGCGGCGTTTGCCTCGGAATGCGAAAGGATATTACGAAAGGGAGGTAAAGCCGCCCTGATATGGAACGGCTACGACACTTCGAGCGACAAGGCGATCGCCTTGAAAGAGCTTTGCGCCGCATACTGTCCCGGATTCAAAGGCTTTTCGGGCGGCGCTCGCACCGACCGCTCTTTCGACGACTTCTTTTCCGATTACGAAACGAACGTCTTCAACGGCGAGATCGCTTACGACCTGCGATCGTTCACGGGCAGATGTATGTCCTCATCGTATTCTCCGTCTTCCGATACGCCCGCTCATGCGCAGTTCCGAAATGCGTTGGAGCGGTTTTTCGATTCGAACGCAAAAGACGGGATCCTCGTAATGCCGTTGATCACCGTCTGTCATTGCGGCGCCGTGCGCAGCCGCCTCTGAACCGGTCGTTTCATGATAACTGCCGGTCCTGCGGAGCCCGTCCGCGCGAAAGGGCAGCGACGCGATAAGCGCACTTCGGCTCTTAAAGAAACTTCCCCGAGCCGCGCAGCGGAACACGCGTAACTTCACGCTCGCAAACACGCGCGACGCCCTGCGGCAAGCCTCGCTTTTAATCCCGACAGAGCGCCACCCCCCCCGAACGACGAACAGAGCCTCGAATAAATCTAATATCAGCCCGCGAATTTCCGCCGTATAAAGAAAAACTCGCCGCCCGACGATCGGCTCTCGGCGATATGCCGCGGGATCCGACTCGGACGAGAGTCGGGTACGGTAAAACTTTCCTTGTTACGATGATCAATAAACGGTTCGTATCCGTTCGTCAAAAACGATCGACAAAGTTCATCTGCGATCCCGGCATAAAAAAGGCGGCCGAAAAGCCGCCGATCATTTTGCATTCGTTTATCGATCCGAGGTCCGTTTGCGACGGATATCTACGCTTCTGCATTCCCTATTTGAGAAGCGCGGGCCCGTAAAAGACCGTATGTAGTGTCGCAGACCTTTCCGCCGTCTGCGAACCGCGCCTTTACGCCCTTGGGTAATGCGGAGAAAGCGTTACCGTTCGCGCTCCGCGACGGGGCTGTCGTAACTGCGCTTTTTCTCGAACGTGACTTTCTTGGACAGCAGATTGACGTATGTGGTCATATATCCCGCCCTCATCCAAGCGCGCGAGATTGTATGCGTGTCCGTGTTGCTCCAATAAGCGCGGTAATTGTATGCGGACGGAGGAAGTTTCCCGCCTACGAGTTCCTCTATCTGCTCGAACGAAAGCGTTACGCTGTCGCCGCCGTGTTCATGCAGAAAATCCGCGAGAAAACGGTATTTGCCCTTGATGCCGATCTCGAACACGGGCTGTTTCTCTCTCGTTCTCGTCTGCCGAGGCTGAACGGGAGCTTCCGCAATGCGCTTTTCAAGCAGCTCCTCCACCTTGTCGAGTCTGCTCTCCAAAGCCTCTATCCTCAACATCAATTCGGAAATATCGTCCTCTAACATATTCTCCTCCCGCGCAAAGCGCTCATATGACGATCGTCTGATTCTTTTATTTCATATTACCATTATTTTCATGTAAAAACAAGTAAACCGCTCTATATTTTTGACGTTTTTGCAAAAAATATTAACATTTTGTCGACAAAAGCGTTTCGTTTTTGTAAAATTCATGCGTTTTCAAATTATAATAAAGTAACATCAATTATTATTAAGTAGTTTTGATAACTCAAAGCGGCAAATCGACCGATATCGTGCAAAAAAAACACTAAGAGTACGCCGCCCTTTGCCCACGGAAGCCGTGAAACCGCATGATGTTTTACAATCCGTTGCGGGGACAGACGCCGATACATATGCCGCAAACCGCGCCTCTGCCGATATCCTTATAAGCCGATTTCATATGAGCGCTGCATTTCCCGACGTCTACCATATCCTTAACGTCAACCCCTTCCGTATAATTCACGCCGTAGATCGCGCCCGCGGGACACGCCTTCATGCACACCGTGCAGCCGCCGCAATTTTCGACGCACAGTTCCCCCGAAAAATCGAAGTCTTTTGCCGTCAGGATACTCGCAAGTCTGACCTTACTGCCGAAATCCCTGCTGATAAAAAGGGCGTTCTTGCCGATAAACCCCGCGCCGCTCAATCTAGCGCCGGTCTTGTGCGAAAAAGCCCCGCGGAACGGATCCGAATCCGAAGACTGACTTGCGGGGATCGCCAAAGAATCAAAGCCCGACCTGTTGAGATACGTCGCGCCCGCCAACGTCATCTGATCGAGCGCGTAATTTACGGTCCTGTAATGATGAAAATACTCGAACGTAGGACCTTTTTTGATATCGCGCATTATGCCGTCGAACAGCCTGAATCCGACCGTAACGCACGCCTTATAACCGTGATTTTCCCTCACGCGCGAAATATCCGAAAATCCCACAAACGCCGCGCCTCTTTCGAACAGCAGACGGCACAGTCCGTCCGTTACTTCGTCCGAGCCGCTCAGCCCGTAAATATATTCCGAACTCTCTTTCCCGTACATCTTCATACCCCGATTATATCATCCTCGCGGCAAACCCACAAGCGATCGGAGTTATCAACGCGTACCGCGGCGAAAAACCATTGCGTCCGCAGGCAATTTGCATACGCCGATCCCGAAAACCGGTACTTGCTCCGTATCATTGCAATGTATCAAGATTTTTATAGTATTAATTATTTTCAATTATTATCAATTCTATTAAGAAAACAGTTTATTGCAAATACGCCAAAACGGCATTTTTAAATCACGGCAATCCGGAACGAGTGCGGAACAAGCCCATATTCAAAGAAGTCGCGAATCCGCTCGCATAAACGCCCGCGAAACCGTCATATCAATCGCCGACAGAGCGCCGATCGGCGCCATAAAAGTCGGAGACGGATTTTGATCGAGCATACGACATCGCCTTACAAAGCATAGACCCGCTCCCGTCCGAAAGACGGTCTTAACGTTTCCGATCGCTGCGCCCTACGCCGAGCATTTCGATAGACACCGTCTGCCATCGGAATTTCAGCAGCGCCCCGACGTTGCATCGATCGTCCCGCGATCGCCGCCTCCGAACGACTATGAAGCGCCGACTCCCCGAGCCTTCAAATGCCGATACCCGAAAGATCGATAAGCGGTCCGATATTCGGGCAAAAAAAAGATCCGCCGCAAACACGGCGGATCCGAGAGCCTCTTGCTCACATCTGTTTTTTCTTGGGTATCTTTCCTCTGTCCGCTTCGGTGATCTTGCGTATCTCCCTGCACGGATTGCCGTAGGCGAGCATCCCCGGCGCAACATCCTTGGTGACCACGCTTCCGGCGCCTATAACGGCGCCATCGCCGATCGTAACTCCGGGCATGACCGCCACGTTGCCGCCTATCCACACGTCGTTGCCGACCGTTATCGGCAAAGCGTACTCCAATCCGAGATTGCGTTCGTCTGCGACCAAAGGATGCCCGGCGCAGTAAAAGCCGCAGTTGGGAGCGATAAACACGTTATCGCCGAAGGTCACCTTCGCGGCGTCGAGTATGACCAATCCGTGATTGGCGTAAAAGTTCTCGCCGACCTCGATATTGTACCCGTAATCGCACCAGAACGGCGATTCCACAAGCAAATGTTCTCCGGTCTTGCCGAACAGCTTTTTCAGCATTTCGGCACGCAATTCCCTCTGCGACGGATCTGTCGAATTGAATCGAAAGCAAACATCCTTACATCTTGCGCGTTCCTGCGCCATGACCGGTTCGTAATTGCCGTCGTACATCATGCCCGCCGCCGCCTTTTCTTTTTCCGTCATATTATCCTCCGTGAATTTCGATCCTTGCGCAGAAGGATCGTGCGCCTGTTTCGAGGAGTTATTGCCTTACGGCTTGTCCGAGATCCGTAAAACGCAGAGGTCCGCCGCTCGCAACCGTATCTCTTTTCGCCTCGCCACGCGCTGCGGGAGAAGCTCCGAGAAGAGCGTTCGCATCCGACAAGGATATATCTTCTGTCCTCCCGCCTCGGCAAAACGAAACTCCTTTATACCGTCTGCACATCACAGCCGATACCGCCGCGACATCACGTCACGCCGATATCTGCCTTTCGACCGTCGGCATCGGATACAGCTTACCGTCGATCGTCGAAAACGCGTCCTTTATGCGCCGTTCGACCTCGGCTTCCGACATCTTCGCCTCGAACGGCATCGCGACGTCGAATATGAGATTGACGCGGACCGCACCGTCCACGACTCTGAAATCGTGTATCGAAAAAGACGGATCTATCGCCCTGACTATGCCGGCGGTCATATCGCGGTACCTCTCGACGACCGGATCGTCCACCTGTATCGGATCTACGTGCACCACCATTATCACGTCGGTATGCGCGGCAAAATCGCGCTCTATCCCGTCGGCAAGATCGTGGCCTTCGGACAGCCCCATCCTCGCGTCCACCTCGACGTGCGCCGTCGCATAGAGCTTTTTGCCGTAGCTGTGCACGTTGAGATCGTGTATCCCGAGCACTCCGTTGTGACTGCGGATGCGCTGTTTGATGTCTTCGAGTACCGCCTTGTCGGGAGCCTTGCCCAAAAGCTGACTGAGCGTACTGCGGAATATCCCGATTCCGGCAAACGCGATCAGCACCGCGACTATCAGCCCCATCACTCCGTCCAGATCGACGTCCGTGTAATGCGATATTATCAGAGCGACAAGGACCGCCGCAGTCGCGCCCGCGTCGCTTATGCTGTCCGTCGCCGTAGCCTTGAGCGCCTCGGAAGATATCTTTTTCGCCAACGATCGGTTGAAGAAGAACATCCAAAGTTTGACCGCGACCGATACGGACAGCACTATGACCGCGGTGATCGACCAGCTTCCGTCCGTCGGCTCGATGAGCTTCTGCACGGATTCCACGCCTAGCTCTATCGCCACGACGAACACTATGAACGCGACTATCATGGCGGCAATGTATTCCATGCGCTGATGCCCGTAAGGATGCTCCTTGTCCGCGGGCTTGCCCGCGACCTTGAAACCTATAACGGACACAGCGTTACTGCCGCAGTCGGTAAGATTGTTCAATCCGTCCGCAGTGACCGACAACGCTCCCGACAGCACGCCCGCGCAGATCTTTCCCACGGCGAGAAGTATGTTGAGCACGATACCGACCGTTCCCGCGAGAGTACCGTAGGCTCTGCGTACCGCGGGATCGGACGTGTCCGAACTGTTTTTTACGAATAATTTAACAAGAAGTTTTCCCATACGCGTTGTTTTATGTAATTATAACACGATGCCGCCGCCGTGACAAATCAAAACGCATACGGTTCTTTTCCACTTTATGCGCCGCGGCGGAAAAACGGAACGCCCTTCGCTCCGCATGCCGCATATCGTAAGACAACGCGTGCAAAGTTCCGAAAAAGACCGACGGGGAACAAGTCCGCCGTCGGTCTCGCAGTATAAAGGAACCGTGAACGATCGGTTTCAGCCCGCGGCTTTTTCGCCGAGCGCCTCGCAGGCAGCCAGCGCTTCCGCGTCGGGAGAGCCGTTGGCGATCACTCCGTCGCATATCATAGACGCCCCGTCGGCTTCGCAACGCCCCTGCCATGTGCTCATCCAATCTCCGACTCCCCATTCGTAAGAGCCGAAAAGCCCGAGCTTTTTACCTTTTAGACTGTCCTCGAGCGAAGCGAAGAACGGTTCGAACTCCGTATCCTCCAATTCCTCCGCTCCCATGGCGGGACAGCCGAGCACAAGCGCGTCGCAGTCGAGCGCGTCGCTCCCTGCCTCCGATACCCGCATGAGCGCGACGTCCGCGCCCGCCTTTTTCGCGCCGTCGGCGACGGCGTTTGCCATCTGTTCGGTATTGCCCGTACCCGACCAGTAAACTATGTTGACTTTCATTATCATACCTCCTATACGGTTATATTGAATATCTGAGCCATGCTCAATCCCTGTTTCAGTTTTACCCCGATCGCCTCGGCGCATTTGCGGTAGCGGCTGAATGTGCGCGCCTTGGTTTCGGGATCGCTGTATACTTTCCAGAAACCGCAGAGCGCGCAGTCGCGCCCTCCCGTTCTGATATATCCCTCCACGTCTTCGATCGGATATCCGAGAAAGACGCCCATCTCGTGAGGAAAGTCGTCCCCGTCCGTCATCCTTTCCGCAAGTCTGCCCAAAGCGCCGTCGACGGACGCGCAGTCGTAGCCGTAGCCGGAGAGAAAATTTCTGACCCGACCGTCGTCGAGCGCGGTCTTCAACGCTTTTCTGTCGTATGCCATCGCAAGCGTTTTGCCGTGCCTTGCGCACAAAGAACAAAACTCTATGCCTCTTTGCGCGAAGTGACTGCGACAGGGAGTGAGCTTGCTTTTTTCCTCCGCGCCGAGCCAAGCCACGCTTGCGGGTTTAACCCCCGCGAGCGTAAGTCCGAAACTCATGCATATCCTCGCCTCGCACTTGCACATTGCCGTTATTACCTACACGGGCAGGCTATTTCGATTGCAGCGCCGAAGTGCGGGCATAGAAACCGCCGCTCTGTTCGAGCTGCTTCGGAGTTCCCTGTTCCGCGACTTTGCCGTCCTTTATGACCACCAGCTTATCCGCTCCCGCAACCGTTCTCATTCGGTGCGCTATGATAAGCACCGTCTTTCGCTCGATCATTCTGGATATCGCCTGCTGTATGCTCGTTTCGTTGTCCGCGTCTAAAGAAGCCGTCGCCTCGTCCAGCAGTATCACGGGCGAATCTTTAAGCAACGCTCTCGCTATGGATATCCTCTGCCTTTCTCCCCCCGAAAGCGTGCTTCCGTTTTCGCCTATGACGGTCGCATACCCGTCGGGAAGTTTTGAGACGAATTCGTCGCCGTTGGCCTTTTTCGCCGCCGCCAGCACCTCTTCGTCGGTAGCCCCCAGCTTGCCTATGCGTATGTTCTCCATTACCGTATTGTCAAACAGAGTTACGTCCTGAAAAACTATCGAATACGCCGACAGAAGCGTCTCCGGATCCACGTCGCGCACGTTTACGCCGCCTATGCTCACGCTGCCGCCGTCTGCGTCCCAGAACCTCGCGGCAAGCTTTGCCACCGTAGACTTTCCTCCGCCCGACGGGCCTATCAAAGCGGTGACTTCCCCCTGTTTCGCGGTGAAAGTCACTCCGTCCAGGACCTTTTCCCCGTCGCCGTAAGAGAACGTGACGTCGTCAAAAACGATGTCGTATCCCGTCGGACGGAAATCCTCGCTCCCGTTCTGAACTGGATATTGCTCTATCTCGCGCATTCTGTCTATGTTTATCTGCGTGGAAAGTATCGCCGCGAGATTTTGCAGAGCTCCGCTCATCGGATCGTAAAACCTCGATACGAGCATGAGAAACGCGATGAACGTCAGCAATTCGAGAGAACCGTCCGCAAGAAACACCGCGCCCGCGAGAGTGACCGTCGCGATGCCGAATTTGAGCAGCATCTGCGCCGTCACTACGAAAAGCGCAACGGCGAGTTCGCACTTCACGGCACCCCTTTCGACCGCCTTTATCTTCTTGTCCAGACCTTCGAGATACTTACCCTGCGCATTACACGATCTCAGATCGCGAGCCGTTTCCAGACACTCCTGTATCCCGTCCGCACAGTCCATTTTCGCCTTCATCTGCCTGCGCTGGAACGCATTCTGGAATCTCTTGGAGAAAGCGACCATGCACAACGATATCGGCAGCGGCCACAACGCCGCCAAGGCAAGCCTCCACTCGAACGCGAACACGCACACCGCTACTATGCAGGTAGATATTATCGCGCCGAAAAACTGCGGCATAAAGTGGGAAAACGACTGTTCCAGCGTAGTGCAGTCCGCCATCATGGTGGAAGTGAGATCGGACAGGTCCTTTTTCCCGAAGTAGGACATGGGAAGTTTTCTTATCTGTTCGGCGAGTCTTATACGCCTTACGCCGCTCTCCTTGTAGCTGGCGAAATACGTCGCGTTGTACTCGCAATAAGCCGCAAGACAGATAAGGGCGGCGATCGCGACGATGCCTGCTCCGAACAGCCAGTAATGCCGATCCGGCACGTTTTCCGCAAGCATATCGCTCACCAGCAGGTAAAGCAGGCATACGGGCAGCATCAATACGAAATTCTGTACCGCGCACGCCGCCGTCGCCTTTACGAGATCTCTCGCGCCTCTTTCCGACAGCGCGTATTTGCGCATGATCTTTTCTACCATCTCACGCCTCCTTCGCTACTTTCCACTCTACCGAGCGCAGATAGTCGCTCCACATCTTCGAATATGTTCCGCCTGCTTCGACCAGTTCGTCGTGCCGTCCGCTTTCGGTCACCTTTCCGTCTTCGAGAACGTATATCCTATCCGCGCCGCGGACCGTCGTCAGCCTGTGGGCTATCATAATGACCGTCTTGTTTTCGCTCAGCTTCTCGAACGCTTTCTGCACGGCATATTCGTTCTCGGGATCGGCGAACGCCGTCGCCTCGTCGAGCAATATCACGGGGGCGTCTTTGATCACCGCTCTCGCTATCGCTATACGCTGCATTTCTCCTCCCGAGAGATACACCCCTTTGGTCCCTATCACGGTGTCTATGCCGTCGGGAAGTTTTGCGATTATATCGTCGCACTGCGCGATATGCAGGGCGTTTTCGACCTCGATACGGCTCGCGTTTGGTCTTGCCAGCTTCACGTTGTCGGCGACGCTCGCTTTGAGCAGTCTGCTGTCCTGGAACACGTACGCCACCGTATCGGCAAGAGTCTTTTCCGTCATATCGGCTACGTCCGCGCCGCCTATCCGCACGCTGCCGCTCTGCGCGCGCCAGAATCCCGCTATCAGTCCCGCGACCGTCGTCTTGCCGCCGCCGGACGGCCCCACGAGCGCGACCGTCTGCCCCGCGCCTGCCTTGACGGAAACTCCGTCCAAAGCCTTTCTGTCCGCCCCCGCATATGCGAACGAAACGTTCTCCAATTCGACGTCGGCGCCCGACGGAAGCTTCGGCTCCGAAGGGATCGGGAACGGCTTTTCGTCCATTATCAGGTCTATGCGTTCGAGCGCGTCCTGCACGATCATGCTGTTTTCGCTCGCGAACATTATCTTGTTCAGGGTCACGCCTATTATCGGAGTAAAGATCACATAGAATATCAGATCGAGCAAAAACTCTCCGTCGAAATTTCCTCCGGCGGTGACTCCGAGCGCGACGGCTATCAGCAACGCGAATACGAAGTTGATCGCAAGAGTGTAGAATATCATTGGTCTGCGCAGCGATTTCGTGTAGTCTATGACCCATTTCCCGTAATTGTCTATCGACGCCTTAAACTTCTTGAATGAAAACACCGACTGCCCGAACGCTTTGACCACCGAAATGCCTCTGACGTACTCCACCGCCTCGTTGGACATCTCGTCGAGCGAGTTCTGATACTCCGCCATCTTCTTTTTCATATCGGGGCCTATCATCGATCCCATGATGACGAACGACACGACCACGGGAAGCAGACTCACCAGACCGAGGATCCAGTCGAATACGAAGAGCAGCGCTATCATGCCCACTGCGGTCGCGGCGGAACCCGCCATATCCGGAAGCTGATGCGCAAGATAAGTTTCGGTAGCGGCGGAAGATTCGTTGACTATCTTCCTTGCCCTGCCGCTGCCTATGCGTTCGAGAAACCCGACGGGCAGCTCCGTGACACGCTTCATGACGTCGCGCCTTATGTTGGACGCAACCCTGAACGCCGCTACGTGCGAACACATCAGCGCCGCAAAATATATCAACATGGACAGTACGGCGAACAGCACCGCCATCCAACCGTTGAACGCCATATCGCGCGCCGCCGAAAAATCGGGCGCGACTTCCAGCGCTTCTTTCACTACGAGCCAGATGAATACAAACGGCACGAGCGCAAGCAGCGCGCTGAGCGCGGATAAGACCCACGAAAGATACGTAAGGCGTCGATACCCTCCCGCATATTCCATGAGTCTTGGCAATCCTTTTTTCTTCATAGGCCTTGACCTCCTCCGTATCTTTCGGTTAGCAAATGCTAACTATAAGACGCCGTTTTTGTTTGTTTCGCCATTTTACGTACCCGTGTGCGTTATACGCTGTTTTATATCGGACGCGGTACCGATCCGCCATCCGAAAGCCCGTCGGTCACTCTGCTGACTTAACGTCTTTGTCTGCGCGTATTTCATGCGTTGCATATAAAAGCCGTCGCTCGTCTTACTCGCCGACATATCGGCGGAGGTTTCCGCGCCGTCCGTCGGAGCCGGAAAGAGAGCGCTTTCGGCGGCGTATCTGCCGTAAAGCGCGCCCCGTCGGTCAAGCTACGCTCCGCACGGTATCGTCGTTCGATAGCCCCCAAAAAACGCATCTTCGCCGCTTCATCCCCTTTTCGCTCCCGATATCCTATCTCGCCGCCTCTTAATCTCCGTCGGTAACACCGTTATTATAGCAGGGGTACCGCGGCACCGTATGCAGTTAGCTGTTGCTAACTAAAATATATTCATCGCTTCGGGAAAAATTCGTAAACGCCGTTTTACGTACTCTCCGCTTTTCGTCTTGCGGCGTTCGGTCGGCTATGCGACGCAACGGAACTAGCGCGGTATGACGCGCGGAAGATAAACGTTTTCGATCGCGGCTCCCGCGCTCTTGCCGTCCGCATACGGGCACGGATAACGAAAAAGCCGCGGTATCGGACCGCGGCGAAAGTTCGCGCTTCTTTTCAGACGGGTATCTCCACGAAGAATACGGAGCCCTCGCCTTCTTTGCTCTCCAACCTTACGCTGCCCGACAGTCTTTGAGCGGCGTGCTTGACTATCGCAAGCCCGAGCCCAGTGCCTCCGCTGCTGCGCGAACGGGCTTTGTCCACACGGTAGAACCGTTTGAAGACCAATTCCCTGTGCTCGGGAGCGATCCCTATGCCGGTATCGGCGACTTTTATTTCCAGTTTTTTGCCGGCAAGGCGCGCGTATATATCCACGCGTCCGCCTTCTCTGTTGTATTTGACGGCGTTCTGCACGAGATTGATGACGATCTCTTTAAGCAGACGTTCGTTGGACGTCACCTCTTCCACGTTGCAGTAGACGTTGACGGAAACGTTCTTTGCCTGCGCGTCCAGGCGGAAAGTATCGGCTACCGATTCGAGCAGATATCTTACGTCCACGGGTTCTTTTTCCAGATCGGACGAAAGGTTTTCCAGCCTCGAAAGTTTGAGCATATCCGCGATAAGCCCTTTCATACGGTCTGTCTGCGCGCCTATCTTTTTGCCGCATTCGCGTATCTTTTCCCCGTCGGTCAGCATCCCCTTTTCCATCAATTCGGCATAGCCGCTGATATAGGTGAGCGGCGTATTGAGTTCGTGACTGGCGTTTGCGAAAAACTCGCTCCTTACTCTGTTGAGAGAGTTGACGGTATCGGCGATCTCGTTGAGTTCGTTGACGTAAGGAAGGATCTCGGAATTGCTCTTGTCGAGAGAAAGTTTTTTGAATTCGCCCGTGTTGATGGTATGGAGCTGTCTTTTCAGCTCCCCTATATCCACCAGAACGGATTTGTCGTAAAATTTATCCGCGGCGTAAAGGCATATCGCCAGTGCGGCAAGCATTGCCGCGGATATCGCCGCCATGCGCAGCGCCGCGTTAGTTGCGGCGGATCCCGGCAACGCCACGCGGATCACGATCTCCCCGTATTCGGGGATATCCGTCAGACGGGCGTAGTACGTCATCGTCACGCCCAATGTTTCGGACATTCTTTCGGCAAAACCTTCGCCGCTCTCCAACGCGTCTGCGATCTCGGGTCGGGAGATATGGTTCTCTCCCCCGTCGGAGTCGCTGTCGGCTATCACGGTCCCGTCCGTCGCGACGAAAGTGACCCTGTATCCGTCCCCGTCGGCGGACGCGGTCTGCGCGATCTGCTCGGGCGAAAGCCCGCTCTCGCAGCCGCTTTCGATAAAGTCGGTAAGCTGTATCAGAGCGTCGTCCGCCGCTTCTTTCGCTGCCGCCGCGGCGACCGCTATCGCCGCCGCCGCGAATACGAGCAGCGCCGCGAGCGATATCAGAAACGTACGGACGGAATGCTTTTTCATCTCAGGCCTCGTACTTAAAGCCCATTCCTCTTACGGTGACCAGTTTCGACGCGTGATCGCCGAGTTTCCCGCGCAGAGTACGCACGTGCATATCCAGAGTGCGGGTCTCGCCCTCGTAACCGTACCCCCATATGTTCTCCAACAGTTCCTCTCGCGTCCTGACCTTGTTGACGCTGCGCAGCAGTTCGGCGAGCAGGGCGAATTCCTTTATCGTCAGAGAAACTTTTCTGCCGTCAATCAGGCACTCGTGCGAAGACAGATCCAATCTTATGCCGTCCGCTTCGAGTATCTCGTCTTTCGCGTTTTTGCGCAGGTTCGCGTTGATACGCGCGGACAGCTCCATGACCGAAAACGGTTTGGTCATATAATCGTCGGCGCCGTAGTTGAGCCCGCCTACGATGTTCGCCTCGGTCGCTTTCGCCGTCAGCATTATGACCGGTATCTTCTTGTATCTCGAATTGCCTTTGAGCAGTTTGAGCGCGGCGATACCGTCCATACCGGGCAGCATGACGTCCAGCAGGATAAGATCGGGTCGGTGTCCGTTTTCGAGCGTTTCGAACAGCGCCTCCGCGTCGTCGAACAGTTCGATGTCATAACCGAATCCTCCCAGCGAGAACCTCAGCAGATCCTGCAAGTCTTTGTCGTCTTCAACCGAATAAATAAGGCTCATATTCTCCTCACATAAGTCTGGAGTCTTTGTACATACCGCTGACGGAGAATATAGCCCATTCCGCTATATTCACCGCATGGTCGCCGATCCTCTCCAAATATTTTGCGATCATCATCACGTATATTATCTTTTCCGCGCTCTCGGGACGGGCTTTGAGCCTGTCGCACATCTCGTCCTTTATCTCGGCGAACAGAGCGTCGGATACGTCGTCCGACTTGATGGTAGCCTGCGCCGCGGCGACGTCGCCGTTTACGAAAGCGTTGACTGCGGACTCCGCCATAGAAGCCACGTGCGCCGCCATCGCGGTCACTTTTTCGTAACGCACCGCCTCGCCGATCTTTGCCGAAAGCGACGCGATATCCGCCGCCTGATCGGCGATACGTTCTATATCCGTGATCATTTTGAGCGCGCAGGTGACCTCGCGCAGATCGTTGGCGACGGGCTGATACTTGACGATGATCCGCAGCGCGTTCTGTTCTATCTCCTTCTCGTAGCCGTCTACCGCGTCGTCCCCGCGCACGACCTCTCCCGCAGCCGCCGCGTCGCCCTCGGTGAGAGCGCGCGCCGACTTGCGCACCGCGTCTGTGGCAAGCGCCGCCATCTTGATCAGTTCTTCGAACAGCCTGTTCAGGTCTTCCCCGTATCTTTTAAGCATATCTCCTCCGAATTATACCATATTGCGACGGTTTAAGCAACGCTCAGCCGAATCTTCCGGAAATATAGTTGAGCGTCTGCTCTTTTTCCGGCGAAGAGAATATCTTTTCCGTCGGGCCGCTCTCTATCAGTTCTCCGAGCAGGAAAAACGCCGTATCGTCCGATATCCTCGCCGCCTGCTGCATATTATGCGTCACGATGACCACGGTAAGTTCTTCTTTCAGCGATTCGCAAAGCTCCTCTATCTTGCCCGTAGAGATCGGGTCGAGCGCGCTGGTGGGTTCGTCCATCAGCAGTATCTCCGGCTTTATCGCAAGCGCTCTCGCTATGCAAAGTCTTTGCTGTTGTCCGCCCGAAAGCGCCAGCGCGGATTTGTGCAGCTGATCTTTCAGTTCGTCCCACAGGTTCGCGGCTTTGAGCGACCTCTCGACGATCTCGCCCAACTCGCCCTTTTTCTTCACGCCGAACGTCCGCGGCCCGTACGATATGTTGTCGTATATGCTCATCGGGAACGGATTGGGGCGTTGGAACACCATGCCCACGCTCTTGCGCAGAACGGCGACGTCGGTGCGCCTGTCGTAGATATCGGTGCCGCCCACTTTTACCGTACCTTCGACGCGGCATCCGTCGACGAGATCGTTCATGCGGTTGAGCGTTTTGAGCAAAGTGGACTTTCCGCAGCCGGACGGTCCTATCAACGCGGTTATCTTGTTGCGCATCATGCGCGTGTTTATGTTTTTCAACGCGTGGAACGTGCCGTAATACAGATCAAGTCCGCTTATTTCCACGGCAACGTCGCCCGAAAAATCGAATACGGTTTGAGTTTTTTCTTTCATTTTGTCTCCTTTGTCCGATCCGCCTTTCCGCGCGCGGCGCGGCTTCCGGACGTTCCGAACGCTTTGACGGACAGCTTCTTCTTGACCAATACGACGGCAAGATTTATCAGCGCGACGACTATCAGCAGTACCGCCGCGGTCGCGTAAGCGTAATCCATATACATGCCCTCTCCGGCAAAAAGCCACATCATGACCGCAAAGCTGGATCCCGGATCCATGACCGACTGCGGCGTATAGGATACCGCTCCCGCCGTATAGATCAATGCTGCGGATTCGCCCACTATCCTGCCTATGCTGAGTATGACTGCCGTCACTATGCCCGAAAGCGCCGAAGGCACGACCACTCGGAATACGGTGCGAAGTTTGCCTGCGCCGAGAGCGAGCGACGCTTCACGCAGCGCGTTGTCCACCGACAACAGGCTCTCTTCGGTCGAGCGGATTATCGTCGGCAGTATCATCAGCGACAGCGTTATCCCGCCCGCAAGCACGCTGTACTGCATCCCCATGAGTTCGCAGAACAACAGCATTCCGAAAAATCCGAATATGATGCTGGGCAACCCCGACAGCGTTTCGGTGAAGAGTCTTATCACTCTCACCAGCCTGCTGTTTCTTTTTGAATATTCGGCAAGGAATATCGCCGCGCATATGCCTATCGGCAGCGCTATCGCGAGCGCGATGACTATAAGCATCCCTGTGGTCACGAATGCGGGGCGCAAAGTCATGCCGGCATTGCCCGATTCGCCGAACAAAAATTCAATGCTGATATTGGGCAGTCCCTTGACAAGTATGAATATTATCAGCGACGCCAACGCCGCCGCCACGGCGACCACGCAGACTATGCTGAAATATTTGAGAGCGGTACAGCCTTTGCCGCTCTTGCGGAATACCGGCGCAGACGCGGGCGCGGCGTGCTCCGAGGTTTTCACCGAACGGCTTCTCCCGCCTCTGTCCTTTTTCGGTCTGCGGGCGATGCCTATCCCGAAATTCAATGCGAGCACTATTACCAAAAGCACGCTGCCCGTGGCGATAAGAGCTTGCCTGTGTAGCCCCTCGGCATATCCCATCTCGGCGACCATATTGATCGTCAGCGTACGTATGTTGGAAAACAGCCCCGTAGGAAAATCGGGCACGTTGCCCGCGACCATCATGACCGCCATCGTCTCGCCGACGGCTCTGCCCAGTCCCAGCACAAGACCGGTCACTATCCCGGACTTTGCGGCAGGAACGGTCACCTTGAACATCGCCTGTTGCGGAGTGGCACCGAGAGCAAGCGCCCCTTCGTGATAACTTCCCGGCACGGCGTCGAGCGCGTCCTTCGTCATACTGGTCACGGTAGGCAATATCATCATGCCGAGGATCAGCGACGAAGCGAGTATGCCCTTGCCCGATCCCGTGTCAGAGATCTTCATCAACGCCGGCACAAGCACCGTAAGTCCGAAAAATCCGTAGACGATAGACGGGATCCCCGCAAGGAAATTGATCATGCCGATTATCGGACCTTTGAGTTTCTTGGGACAAAACGCTTTTAGGCATATTGCGGAAAACACCCCCGCCACGCCTCCTATCAGCAACGCGCCCGCACTCACGCAGAGCGTGCCTACGATCATGGGCAATATGCCGAATCTTTCCGACACGCCGAGAAATTCTTTGGTCGGAGCCCACAGCGTGCCGAATATGAAATTGAATACTCCTATCTCGGAAAGCGCGGGAATGCTCTCGTAAATTATATAAAAAACGATCGCAAAGACCGCGAATACGGAAAAAGCGGCAGAGGCCGCAAATACGACCTTTGCCGCGGCGTCTTTGCGCCGTGCCGTGGATGACGCCGTCACTTTCATGTTACGCGACGTAGCCCTCCGCGAGCATTATAGCCTGTCCCGCTTCGGACAGAATGAAATCCACGAATCCCTGCGCTTCGGCAGACAGATCCTCGCCCGCCCTCTTGACGAGGTTGAACGATCTGGACAGTTTGTAAGTGCCGTTCTTGATGTTTTCGGCGGTCGCGGCAGTCCCTCCGAACGTGAGCGCCTTGACCGTATCGTCGAGCGAGCCGAGCGAAATATAGCCCAACATATTGGGATTGCCGGCGACCTCGAGCATCACGTTTCCGGTAGAATTCTGTATCGACACCCTGTCGGAAAATTCCTTAAGATCTTTGAGCTTGCCGCCATCGGCGTTCGCTATAAGGTCGTCGAAAGCGTCTCTCGTGCCCGAACCTTCCTCTCTCGACACCGCGTTGGTCACATCTCCGATCGCGGTACCGTTGGCATAAAGATCGTACACCTGCTGCATCGTCACGTCGGTCAGCGTCGATTCATTGTTAACGACCAACACAACTCCGTCGTCGCATATCTTGATCGCCTCGACGGACTCCTCGCCGTCCTTCAGATTGCGGGAAGCCATTCCGAAGTCGTTCTTGCCCTCCTGCGTATCCTTAACGCCGGTGCTGGAATCGCTCGTCGTCACCAAAATGCGCACGTTGTGCGTCTTCTCGTACTCCGCAGCCAGTTTCTGGATCAGCGGAGATACCGACGAAGACCCGGACACCCTGATCGTCGTCCTGGTCGAACCGCACGCCGCAAAGCATCCTATACCCAGAACGCCTATCAGCGCCGCAACTATCAGTTTCGTAATTCTCTTCATTGTTTCTCCTCCTTTGAGATCGCCTTTATCATAACCCGACCGCCCGAAATTCTCCAACATACTCACAGTCAAGTTTCTGTAAAGACTTCGTAAAGGCGCCACCCGCCGCAAACGTCGGATAAAAGAGCTGAAACGTTCGCCGTGACCACAAAAAAA
>ERZ1090861.663-NODE-663-length-20257-cov-8.331650_pt1 | contig 20257 bp, 20 predicted proteins | sample MGYA00478482_ERZ1090861 | MGnify/ENA primary metagenome ERZ1090861 (study PRJEB33644, sample SAMEA5815744) | chicken gut metagenome | biome: Chicken; feature: Gastrointestinal Tract; material: Caecum | place: Ireland | collected 2019-01-01 | study: A study of the... | reverse complement strand
CTTGTTTTATTGTCTCTCCCTCCGGCTTTTGCCTGAGGCAAAAGCCACCTCCCTCGTCAAAGGGAGGAACGGGAGCCGTTCGTTTCGGCGAATGCAATCGGCAGAGGAAGAAAACGGAAGTGCCGATTCATCACACAATAGCAAAGCGCTGTATCCGTCCCAAATTCTGATCGGATACAGCGCCGCCGTGTGTTTGCTATGAAGTTCTCCCCGCTCTACCCTCTTTAGAAAAATTGTATATATTTTTCAATACAAATCTATCATTTTTATTGATTTATGTCAATAAGGATCGAGCGTTAATTTTTGAAATTGTGATATTTGTAACATTGCACATGGTGATAAGAAGTCCTGCGAAATGTCCGGTGCAGCTTTCACAAAAAATTGCAGATATGTGTGCGGCAAGCGGAGCCGCTTTGTTTTCTATGCGCATCTATGCACGCTTACTTTTTCAAAATTCAAACGCTTTTGAGGTAAAGACTTGCGGGGGAGACCGTCGAATGATACAATATTCCATGCTTTCATTGCTCTTAAAAGACCCGCTTTTGCCGCACTCGAGGGCTCATTCCTATAAAATAGAAGGTTTAAAATTGAAAGGAGCGCAGGATGCCGAAAGCTTACGGAGAAATGTTTGACCGCGCGGTGCTGACGTATGAAGCCATGCGGCCGGGATATCCGGCAGCGGTATACAACGATATTTTTCGGTATCGGCCGATCGACGGGACGAGCCGCGTTGTGGAAGTCGGCATCGGCACGGGGCAGGCGACCCTGCCGGTTTTGGAAACGGGGTGCACACTTACTGCAGTAGAACCCGGCGCGAATTTTGCCGGCATGTGCCGCGAGAAATTTCGCGCGTATCCGCGTTTTTCTGTCGTTGTCGCCAAATTTGAGGATTTTTTGTGTGCGGACGACAATTTGGATCTGGTGTATTCCGCCACGGCGTTCCACTGGATCAACGAGGAAGTCGGGTATTTGAAAGTTCGGCAGATGCTCAAACGCGGCGGGGCGTTCGCACGCTTTGCCAACCATCCGTTTCCCGCGAAGGATGATTCGCAGCTTTTTGAAGCTCTGCAAAATATTTATAAAGCATACAGGCCCGACGCCTATGCCCCGCCGGTCGAATATACGAGCGAGTGTGCGAAGCGCTGTGCCCTGCTTGCAGAGCAATACGGGTTTTGCGATGTGGCGTATCAAATCTATTCACGGACGCGGACGCGCACATCTGCGGATTATGTTGCGTTGTTAAGCACCTATTCGGACAATCTCGCGATGGAAGAGGACGTTCGCCGCTGTTTCTTTGCGGAAATCCAAGCGGCGATCGACGCGCACGGCGGCAGGATCACGATATTCGACACCATAGATTTACAGCTCGCAAGGAAGCCGTGAGCATCTTATTTAAAAAACGGATAAACACCCACACAACGAACGGCAGGCGCAAAATGCGTCTGCCGTTCGTTATATCCTTTGTATGGGTTTGGTTTTCATTTGGTCTAAGGCAAATAAAAAGGCTTGCGTCACGCGGTCGGCAGGTACAAGGTCTGCCCCGGCCGGATCTGATCGCTTTTAAGTCCGTTCAGAGACATGATCTCGCGGTAGCGCGTACCGCTGCCGAGCTGCTTGCTTGCGATTTCCCAAAGGGAGTCCCCGCGCTGCACGGTATAGGGCTGCAATTCATACCAAATCTCAAGCTGCATGCCCGGATGAATAACGTCGCTTGTAAGGTTGTTGAACGCCATAAGCTCGCGGTAGCGTGTGCCGCTGCCGAGATATTGCTGCGCGATCTTCCAAAGCGAATCCCCGCGCTGTACGGTGTGCACCCGCAGTTTGATCGGGAGTTTTAACTGCATGCCCGGGCGAATGACGTCGCTCGTAAGATCGTTGAGCGCCATGATCTCGCGATAGCGCGTACCGCTGCCGAGGTACTGCTGCGCGATCTTCCAAAGCGAATCGCCCGCGCTCACCTCGTGGACAACAAAGCTTGCGTCCGCAGACGGGGTGCTTTCCTCCGCGGCAGGCGGCACAGCCGGCGGCGTTGTTTCGCCCGTGGGCGGGATGACGGGCGGTGTACTGTCCGTGGTCGGCGGTGTGACCGTCCCTCCCTCCCCTGCGGTCGGCGGAGCGGTGGGTTCCTCATCGCCCTCGGTGGTTGGCGGGACGGTCGTTTCCTCATCCTCTGCGGCGGGTGGTTCTGTCACATCCTCCTCGGGCAAATCGGGCTCGGACGGCGGTACGGGCGTGGTATCCTCCGCCGCATTTTCGCCGTTGATCCAATCCTCATAGCTTTCCCAGACCGAAGGATCCTCCTGCCCGAGCGCCCAGACGCCCGCACCTTTTAAGTCGTATTTTTCGATCAGGCTGAGTTTTTCCTGATAGGATTCGTCATTTTCATACCAAACGACATATCTGCCGGGCGACAGCACAAAGTCGCCGCCGACGACAAACTCGCCGCTTTCCTCTGTAACCGTGAATTCCGCGCGGACAGACTGCGTTTCTTCATCGTAGGTGATCGTAGATTCGCAGTTTTCCAAAATCCTTTGGATCGTCTTGCTGCTTGTGCCCTTGCCCACGATGCGGTCGTTGTCCAGGCTCCAAACCCGTCCGAAAAACGGGATGCCCACCACGATCTTGTCGGCGGGGACACGCGCGAGCGCGTACAAAATGGAGTTTTCAACAAAGTCGATGCTTGCCACAGGTCCCGCTTCGCCGCCCTCAAAGTGCTCATCATACGCCATGATCAACAGGTGGTCGGCGTATTGCGCGAGCGCGGCGTAGTCATAAGACCCGTGCCAACCGGTCTGCCAGTCGTAGGGGTTCGCGGCGACCGCCACGGAGATTTCCTTATGACTTGGGATCTTTTCGCGCAGCAGGCGCACAAGTTCCGTGTATTGGTCGCGCTGGAGGTGCGTGACGTTCTCAATGTCCACGTTCACGCCGTCGAGGTCATATTCCTCCACATACTCCGCGATCTGCGCGGAAAGCGACTCGACATCCTGCAAAGCGTTGACGCCTGCGGTACGGTTCCAGTGGTTGCTTAAAAACGGCACGACCTTGATTCCTTTTTCGTGCATGGTCTTGATAAAGAAAGAGCTTAAATAGTTGAGCTTGAGACTGCCGTCCTCGCGCAGGTCAAAATAGCTCGGCGAAACGACATCCAGCGCATCACCTGTCTGGTTGACGTATTCGATCTGCTGAAGATCCGTGCCCGTATACAGATAGCCCATAGAATACCGGTCGCCTGCCGCGAGCGCCGACAGGAACGAGGAAAAGGCAAAGGTGGCGACCAGAACGCCGGAAACCAGGATCTTGACGCTTTTGATCTTGACATTTTTGGCATAGCCGCGTAAAGTCGCCGCCAATTTTTTAGGGCTCGGAACGGCGCCGGGCTCTTTGGCAAATTCCGCGCCGTCGCGGTAATCGAGTAAAAGGTCGTAAGACCCGTCGCGGTTTTGAACCATTCGGATATTCGGGAACATAGTTTGCACCGTCACTTTCTGCATGTACTCGCTTTTTTACCATTGTTTCCGTTCTTATCCCGATTATTCCGCCGGGCGCAGCAAACATAAAAAGCCGCTGAAATGTGCTAACATACCGATAAGACGGGGCGGGGAAGAAATAAATCCGTCCTCTTTAATCGGATAGATTTCACCTTACTTTTGTCCGGTTTGTGCGATTTTTGCCGATTCGCCATCCCGGCGTTGACATCGTCCGGCTGATTTGATAAAATACATATGTCAGCAATGGCGCGGGCGGTTTGCTTCGCGCCGTTTTTTGTAAACGGAAGCGACCGCCGTTTTACGGGGTCGGCTGGAGGAAAATTATGCGTTTTCGTTCCGACGGTACGTTTAAGATCATGCAGATCACCGACATGCAGGAGATCCCTGCCGTGTCGCCCGACACGCTTGCGCTTCTGGAAGCTGCCGTGGCAGCGGAACAGCCAGACCTTGTGGTTTACACAGGCGACCAGATCAAAGGCTACGGTGTGACTTATAAGGGAAAGGGCGCGGCGCTGGAAGCTGCGGTCTCTGAAACCATTGATAAGCTGTTAAAGCCCGTTACAAGCCGCGGCATCCCCTTTGCTGTCACCTTCGGCAACCACGACAGGCAGGTTGGTATTTCCAACCACGACCAGTTTTATCACATCTACAAAAAATACCCCGCCTGCGTCGGCGAACAGGCCGACGGCGTGGACGGCGGCGGGACATACAATATCCCGATCGAGCGTTCGGACGGGTCGGGAAAGCCTGTGTTCAACCTGTATCTGTTCGACAGCGGCACGGATGCCAAGGGCGGCGGTTACGAGGCGTTTGATCCGAAGATCATCGCGTGGTACCGCAAAACGCGCGACGCCCTTAAAGCGCAAAGCGGCGATTATGTGCCCTCCATCGTGTTCCAGCATATCCCGCTGCCGGAATACTACCATGTACTGCGGCGCGTCAAAAAGAGCGAAAAGGGCGCGATCCAGGCGTTCCGCACGCACAAGCATGAGTTTTACAAGCTCGGCGAGACCTGCGGCCAAAACGATGTGCTGCTGGAGCCGCCCTCGATCCCCGATAAAAACAACGGTGAATTCGACGCGCTCGCAGAGTGCGGGGACGTACTCGCCGTATTCGTCGGGCACGACCACAAAAACAGCTTTGTCGGGCGGTATCAAAATATTGACCTCGGCTTTACGCAGTCCTCTGGCTTTAACGCCTACGGCAACCGCACGAAACGCGGCGTGCGCTGTATCGTGCTGGACGAAAACGAGCCGCACAGCTACAAGACCTATACGCGCACCTATGATGAATTGGTCGGCACCAAGGTCGCGCGTCCCGTGTTTGACTATCTGACCAGCAAAGCCCCCGCCACAGTGGACGCCGCCATACCCATGATCTTAAAGGGCTTAGGCGCGGTCGCTGCAGTTGTGATCCTGATTCTTTTGCTCATTCATTTTCTTTGATCGCGGGAGGTACATATGGCACAGGAGAAAAAACAAGGTGCGTTCGCGCGCTTTACCGAAAAGCACGCGGAAATTTGGAAATTTGTGAAATTTTCTATCGCAGGCGGCGGGTCATCGGTCGTGGAGCTGATCGTGCATATGCTGCTGCTCAACTATGTCTTCGCCTCGCTGACAGCGGAAGCCATCACCACCCGACGCTGAATATGATCGGCATTACCTCGAAAGGATATTTATATACCTACCTTATTTCTACGACAGTAGGCTACGGCATTGCTTTTGTGCTCAACCGCAAGATCACCTTTAAAGCAGACGCCAACCCCACGGTAAGCATGATTTTGTATTTGATCATGGTGGTCTTTACGATCTTTGCAAACGGCTGGATCGGTTCCGCCATTACGACCTTTGCACAAGCGCATGACCTGACCGGGAATTTGTGGGATATGGTCATCAAGGTCGTTTGCATGCTCATCCCGACGATCTGGACGTATCCGTGCAACCGCTTTATTATCCACCGCAAGAAAAAACCGGCGGAGAGCGACAGCACGCAGGCGTAAAGCTGATTTGCTTTGCGGTCATTGAACTTTTCCCCGTGCAAAGGTGCATTTCGGAGCTTTGTACGGGGAATTCTGTTTTGTTTTCTTTGGTTTGTGCGGTTTTTTTGACGTGGGCGCGCCGGGTGCCGCTGTTCGGACTTTTCGAAGTTGAGCGGTTCGCGTGTAAGGCTTTCCGCCTTTACTTTTCGATTTGGTCGGCACTACATGGCTGTGTGTTGAATAATTTTAACTGTTCATGATTTATTCATATTTCATTAAGTATTTGTTCATTTTTTAGCTGTTTCAATATGCTAAAGTCTATATATCCTATTTTCTTCCAAGGGGGACTCGGTATGGATCTGAAAAAAATCATCAACAAAAAAGAGGAAGCCGCGCAGTATATGGTGGATGAGATCACCTATATCTGCAAAACCTTTGAAAAACGTGCGCCCGGTTCCGTGGGGGAAAAGCAGGCGTGCGACTATATGGCAAAGGTACTTAAAGAGCAGTGCGGCTGCGAGCGGGCGGATGTGGAATCCTTCAAAGAAAATCCCGGTTCGTTCTTCGGCTGGGTGTATTTCACGATCACCTTTGTGCTTTTAGCCATTCCGCTGTTTTTTGTGCTGCCCATCCTTTCGATCCTGCTGATCCTTGCGGGGCTGTTTGTGGTATTCATGCAGTTCGGGCTTTATAAAAAGCTGATCGACCGCTGCTTCCCCGAAAAAACGGGGCACAACGTGACCGCCGTCAAAAAATGCACAGGCGAGGTCAAGCGCCGTATTTTCTTCAACGGGCACCCCGACGCGGCGTGGGAATGGCCGGTCAACTACAAGCTCGGCGGCGTCGGTTTTGAGGGACATGCGATCCTCTGCGGCGCGGGCGCGATGTATTATATGGTGCTTTCGATCATTGCCATTGTGCAGAACGGTTTCGGCGTAAACGTGCTTTCCACCGATTCTTCGCTTTGCGTCGCCGGACTTTGGGGGCTCTTGTTCGTACCGTTTTTGATCGGCCTTTATTGGATCCGCAACGCGCACCGCATCGTGGACGGCGCGAATGACAACCTTTCGGGCTGCTATATGGGCATTGCCATTCTCAAAGAGCTCGAAGAAGCCGGTATCGAATTTGAAAATACCGAGGTCGGCGTGATCCTCACGGGCTCCGAGGAAGCGGGGCTGCGCGGCGCAAAGGCGTGGTGCGAGCAGCATAAGGGCGAATTTGACGACGTACCGACCTTTATTATCTCCTATGATACCATTCACGATCCGAAATACCTGATGACCAACTACCGTGACTTAAACGGTGCAGTTAAGGCGGACAAGGACGTTTCCGACCTGTTCATGGAAGCTGCCGCCGCGCTGGATATCCCCTGCAAGAAGGGCTGGGTGCCGCCGCTTGGCGGTGCAACGGACTCCGCCGCGTTCGCGCAGGCAGGGTTGCGTTCGACGGGCATCACGGGTCTTAACCACAAGTTAGAGGATTATTACCACACGCGCCGCGATACATACGACAACATGAACCTGGAAGGGCTTGCAGGCTGCTTTGCCGCAAGCGTCAAGGCGCTGTATATGTTTCACAAGGGCGAAAAACATTATCCCACAGCGTTTGTTATACTAAAAAGAATAAAACCTAACACCGCGGGCTGTATAAGACAGCCCGCGGTTCCTTTATTATATTTTCGGCTATTTTATTGTCCGACCCAGCCTTTTTTGTACATCAAATGCGCCGAGAGCATGGAGATCACGACGCCGACGGGAATGAGCACCCCGGTCGCGAGCGTGCCGTTGAACAGCAGCAAGATCACGATCGCGGCGATCGGTACAAAGGCGAGCTTCCAATGCTTCATAAAGTAGCTGATGCCAAGCGCCCCGAACAACGCGGGTACGACCTGATCGAACGCCGGCGCGAATACGGAGCTGTCATCCGTCAGATACGGCAGTACCGGGCTGAACGCGACGACGCCGACGGCGATAATGAGCGTAGTCACGATAGACGAGGTGGCGATGGCGATCGTTGAGATCACTTCACCCTCCTCGCTGTTGGCGCGCACCCCCGCGTTTTCCATGGCGTTTAAGCCGCAGGGCAGCTTGAGATTGGTGATATTGCCCGTGACGAAGCTCAGATATGTACCGCCTGCGCCGAGCAGGGGCGTATAAGTGAACACCTCTATAACGGAGGTCGGATAAAACAGCAGCGCGACGGGCAGAAGCCCCTCAAACACATAGCGCGCTTCGGGCCAGACGCCGAGGTGCAGACAGATGGCGACAGGGAGCATTAAAAACAGCAGCAGCGCCGCGATGTCCCAAAGGATGCCGTAAAAATGCACGCCGCTTTCATAGGTTCTTTCTTTCATCGTCTCTCTCCTCCTTTACCCGCGCCACTCGAACAGCGCAATATCCGGCGGCAGAACCTGCGACAGGATCATGACGACGCCCATGGCAAGCAGCATGGAAAACGGCATGGCAAACGGCTGCAGCCACTTGATGTTAAAGCGGTTGGCGATCGATTGGAGGATGAGCATAAAAATCATGGAGGAGACCAGCGCGCAAAGGGACATGACGCCCGCGCCGTCGCCGATGATGGATTCTTCACCCTTGCCTGCGATCGCCCTGCCGATGAATGCGGCGATCAGCCCGATAAATGCCGCGGCGGACATCACATCCGCCCATTTTCCGTTTTTGGCGACCGCCTTGCTCATACCCTTTTGAATCTTTTTGAGCAGGAACGGCACCAAAATCAGCGGCATGATACTGCCGAGCGTCATGACCCACGCGACCGCCGAGAACATTTCGGGATCCGTAACCTCCTGCGAAAGCCCCGCCGCACTGCCGAACGCATCAATGGCGGCTTCGGCGGCAGGCACCTCGTAGGTGATCGCGCCGATGACCGTCAGGCGGATCCAAGGCAGCACAAGCCCCAGCGCACCGGAAAGCGTGAGCACCGTCGCGAGGATCGCAAGCGCAGGCGCTACGGTAAACAAGGCGCTCGAAGAAACCGTCTTTTTGAGCGACGACGTATCGATCCCGAGCGCCTTCGCCCGTTTCCACGCGCGCACCAAGAAAAACACCGACTGCGCCACAACGAACGCCACGACCAGGAAGCCCAGCGCGTACATAAAGCCGTCTGATTTGAAATCCATCGGATTTCCCCCTTTGATATTTAATTTTTCCTGCAAAAAGGGCACGGCGGCCCGTCGGCACCGTGCCCAACCTTACAAGGTTCAATATAGCATATTCCAAGACAAAATACAACTACTTTTGCCCGCCGTCTATGTTTTCCTGCTGCAAGAGATAGTTGCGCAGAACGAGCCGCAGGCTTTCGCGCTCAGCTTCGGAAACAGCCCGATACCCGCGCAGGAACGTGCACTCGTCGGGACTTGGTTCCACGCTCTTCCCTTTCGGCGTATGCCCGACCAGATAATCTACCGAAGTCTCAAAATAATCGGCAAGCGCGATCAGGGTATCGATGTCCGGCTCAACAGCCTTGTTCTCATACGCGTTGACGGACTGTTGGCTGACGCCGACTGCCGCTGCAAGCTTTTGCTGGCTGATCCCCTTCCCCTCGCGCAGCCGCTTCAGGTTTTTCACCATAAACATCACCCTATTGACCAAGGCAGCAAACGCCTCAGGCGGATATGGAACTCGATTCCCTTTCCATATTTATATGTTAGCAATATTCGTCCGTCTTGAACAACAATTATAAATAGTTGACAACAAATATTTGTTGTTGTATAATAAATCGTCATCAGCGAAATCCGCGGATCTCCGCGTTTTTCGGCGCATGGCGGCAGCAGGTTCCCGTTTTCACGGTGACCCCCATCCTGTTGCCGCCGTGCGTGTTTTTGCACAAAACAAGACCGGAACACCATGCCGCCGGTTTTCGTCAAATTTTGCTGCGCGACCCCTTGATTTTTTATCCGGCGTACTATATAATAAGCAGTGTCACACTTCGTAGGGTGTAACCGCGAAGTGTGTTTTTCTGTTTTTATAGGGAATTTTTGAGCTGTGCAGGAGAAATGACGTGAAAATCGGGTTTGACAACGACAAGTATCTGAAAATGCAGTCGGCGCACATCCGCGAGCGCATCGCATCGTTCGGCGGCAAGCTGTATCTCGAATTCGGCGGCAAGCTGTTCGACGATTACCACGCTTCGCGCGTGCTGCCGGGCTTTCTGCCGGACAGCAAGCTGAAAATGCTGTTGGAGCTGCGCGAGGATGTGGAGATCATCATCGCCATCAATGCAAATGACATTGAAAAAAGCAAGGTGCGCGGCGATATCGGCATCACTTACGAGCAGGACATTCTGCGGCTTATGGATGTGTACGCTTCGCTCGGGCTTTCGGTGTGCGGTGTGGTCATGACGCAATATGCCGCGCAAGCTGCTGCCGCCGCGTTTGAAAAGCGGCTTCAGAAGCTGGGCGTACAGGTGTTCCGCCACTATCCCATTGAGGGGTACCCCGCGAACATCCCACTGATCGTCAGCGACGAGGGCTTCGGTAAAAACGACTACATAGAGACCACCCGCTCGCTGGTGGTTGTGACCGCGCCGGGGCCGGGCAGCGGCAAAATGGCGGTCTGCCTGTCGCAGCTGTATCATGAGCACAAGCGCGGCGTGCAGGCAGGCTATGCAAAATTCGAGACCTTCCCGGTCTGGAATCTGCCGTTAAAGCATCCCGTCAACCTCGCCTATGAGGCGGCAACGACCGACCTCAACGACGTCAACATGATCGACCCGTTCCATTTGGAAGCATACGGCAAGACGACCGTCAACTACAACCGCGACATTGAGATCTTCCCCGTGCTCAACACCATTTTTGAGCGTATTTTCGGCACATCGCCGTATAAGTCCCCCACCGATATGGGCGTCAACATGGCGGGCTTCTGCATCATGGACGATGATGCGGTATGCGAAGCCTCCAGGCAGGAGGTCATCCGCCGCTATTATAAGGCACTGGTCGCCGCGAAAAAGGGCGAAAACGTGGGGCAGGAGATCCTTTCCTTGGAGCTTCTGCTCAAGCAGCTTGGGATCACGCCGACTTACCGCCGCTGCGTGCAGCCCGCGCTGGATCTTGCCGAAAAAACAGGCGAACCTGCCGCTGCGCTGGAACTGCCCGACGGCAGGATCGTCACAGGTAAGACAAGCGCGCTTTTGGGGGCGGCGAGCGCCATGCTGTTAAACGCACTCAAGGCGCTGGCGGGCATCAACGCGGAGATCGATCTGATCTCGCCCGTTGTCATCGGCCCGATCCAAGATTTAAAAGTCAATCACCTCGGCAGCAAAAACCCGCGTCTGCACACCGATGAGGTGCTGCTTGCGCTCTCTATTTCGGCGGCGACGAACCCGACCGCCGAGCGTGCCATGCAGGCGCTGGAGGAACTGCGGGGCTGCGATATGCACACCACGGTCATCTTGTCGGATGCAGACCAAAACACCTGCGCAAAGCTGGGGCTGCAGGTGACCAGCGAGCCGATGCGGCAGACCAAGGCGTTATACTACAAATAAAACGGTGCATTATGCCCGTTTCACAAAGGGGATCTGTTTATGGCAGCAAAGTACATTTTCGTGACGGGCGGCGTCGTTTCCGGTCTTGGCAAGGGCATCACGGCGGCATCGTTAGGCAGGCTTTTAAAGGATCGCGGGCTTAGGGTCGCGGTCATGAAGCTCGACCCGTATCTGAATATCGATCCCGGCACGATGAACCCCAAGCAGCACGGTGAGGTGTTCGTGACCGACGATGGTGCGGAGACCGACCTTGACCTTGGGCACTACGAACGGTTCATTGATATCAACCTGACCAAAAACAGCTCCTGCACCTCGGGCAGTGTATACTACAATGTGCTGTCCAACGAGCGCAAGGGCGTATACGGCGGGCAGACCATCCAGATCATCCCGCACATCACCAACGAGATCAAGCGCCGCATTGCACTCAATGAGACGGAAAACACCGACATCGTGCTTGTGGAGATCGGCGGCACGGTCGGCGACATTGAAAGCCAGCCGTTTTTGGAGGCGATCCGCCAATTTGCACAGGAACGCCCCGGCAACTGCATGTTTGTACACGTGACGCTTGTCCCCTATCTCGGCGCTTCCATGGAGCTCAAAACCAAGCCGACGCAGCACTCGGTCAAGGAGCTGCTCGGCATCGGTATCCGTCCCGACATCATCGTCCTGCGCACCGAGCACCCCATCGGGCAGGACATTAAAGACAAGATCGCGCTGTTCTGCAACGTTCCTTCCAAAAACGTCATTGAAAACCGCGATATGCCCACGCTTTATGAGATCCCCATCGCGCTGGAAAAGGAAGGCATCGCGGACATCGTGGTCGAGCAGCTGCATTTGGACTGCCGGGAGCCCGATCACACCGACTGGCTGCGTATGATGGAGAAAAACGCCTCGCTGTCGAAAGAGGTGAACATCGCGCTCGTGGGCAAATATGTAGAACTGCACGACTCGTATTTGAGCGTCAACGAGGCGCTCAAGCACGGCGGTCTGGATCATGACGCGCATGTCAACATCGAATGGATCGATTCGGAAACGATCACCGACGAAAACGCCGCCGAGATCCTCGGTGCGGCGGACGGCATTTTGGTGCCCGGGGGCTTCGGCACGCGCGGTATCCCCGGCAAGATCTGCGCGGCAAAATACGCGCGCGAGCACAAGGTACCGTATCTCGGCATCTGCTTGGGGCTGCAAATTGCCGTCATTGAATTCGCCCGCAACGTTTTGGGACTTTCGGACGCGAACACGACGGAGATCGACCCCGATACGAAAAATCCCGTGATCTATCTGATGCCCGACCAGCACGATGTGACGAATCTCGGCGGGACGATGCGGCTGGGCCTTTACCCGTGCGTGCTTGACGAGGACTCAAAAGCGTATGCGGCATATCAAAAGCAGCTCATCCACGAACGGCACCGCCATCGTTATGAGGTCAACAACGACTACCGCGAGGCGCTGGAGCACGCGGGGATGCACATCTGCGGCGTCTCCCCGGACAAGCACATCGTGGAAATGGTGGAGCTGCGCGACCACCCGTGGTTCGTCGCTTCGCAGGCGCACCCGGAATTCAAATCCCGCCCGACGCGTCCGCACCCGCTCTTTTCGGGGCTCATCGGCGCGGCGGTGGCGCATCGCGAACAGAAAAAATAACATTCGGCACAGGAAACAAAGCAGGGAGGACCCGAAAGGATCCTCCCTGCTTTTCATTTTGGTCGTTACGATTCCGAATCCCGGATCTCAAAATCCTCGATCGAAAATTCCGGCAGCTTTTGGCGCAGCGGCGGCTGGCGCTTCAAAATATCGTATTTATATTTGCGGCAATAGCCGTCGGGCGAAGTCACCCCGCGCTTTTTGCACAGTACGCTTTTTTGATCCGCCGACAGCGTACCGTGCTTGCAATAGGCGCACTTCGGCGGGACTTCATATTCTTCCGGCTTTCGTTTCATATGCGCGCCTCCCCTGCCGTTTTTCTTATTTTACCACACTTTGCGGTTGGGTTCAACCTCCAAAATCAGCAGGACGGTCATCAAAAGCAGGGCGACGAACGACGGGACAGAAACAGAGTACGCCGCAGGGACAAGTTCCCCCGCCACGGCGGCTACGCTGACCTCACACGGAAACACGCGCAAAAGCGCAGCGCAGAACAGCGCGCTAAGCGCCGCCCCTGCGCTGCGCGCGGCAAAAAAGGCGCGCAGCCGCACGCCGCAGGCTCGTAAGTATGGCAATATTTGGCAGTGCACGGCAAGTCCGCCGAAAGAAATCAGCGCGGCGACCGCAGGCATGGGCAGCGCACCTGCCGCAATGCGCACGCCGCTTGTGATTTCCAAAAAGCAGCTGAGGAACACCTGCGCCTGTGCCGGCATCGGCAGCGTTAAGACGCAGGCATGCACGGTACTGAACAAAATGACCCATGCGCAAATTTGCAGCATGGATTCCGCGCTCGAACGCACGGCATCCGCAAGCGCAGCCATGGGCGAGGTAAGCCGCACGACCGCATGTGTTTCGCGGGCAGGCGGGGCTTCCCCGGAGAAACATGCGAGCACCGCGCCCATGCAAAGGGAGGAAAGGCAGGCGGAAGCATATAGAATTGCCCCCGCACGCATACTGTGATAAATACCCGCCCCCACGGTAGACAGAACGAACGCGGGTCCCGGGTTCATACAGAAAAGACACATCCGCCGCGCCTGCGGCTGTGTCAAACGGTCGTCCTTATAGAGCTGTGCGGTCATGCTCGCCCCGACAGGGAAGCCCCCGACAAGCGCCATCAAAATTACGCCCGCGCTCTCCCCCGGAAGCCGAAACATGCGGCGCGGCACGGCGGATACCAGCTGCCCGAACAGCTGTAAAAGTCCCGAACGCAGCAAAAATACCGAGACCGCCAAAAAGGGAAAGAGCGCCGGCAGCACGAGCGTGCCGCAGAGCGTTAGGCCGTTTCGCACGCCTTCGGCGCAAACATCCGGATACCGGAACAAAAACCAGCAGCACACCGTGAACAGCGCTGCGGACGGCAGCCACCGAAGCCGCGGTTCTGCCAAGTGTTTGCGCATACGCCGCCCCCCTTTCTCTGTAATCAATCTATATGCGCGCGCATACATTTCTATGTAGCCGAACACCTCGGCGGCGGGGAGGAAAGACGATGGCAAGAAGAAGCAGAGGGCAGGAAAAGCGCGCGCACCCAAGCGTGGAACAGGCGCTTGACCTGCCGGAGATCCTGCACAAGGATGTGCCGCATATCGAATTGCAGGGCAATGCCGAACTCGCACTCGACGGCTGCAAAGGGATTTTGGAATACACCGAAGAAAGCATCCGTCTGCATGCGGGCGCACTGCTGCTGTATGTTAGCGGCAGCAATCTTTGTATCCGCATGTATTCGGAAGCACAGACCGTCATCACGGGGGACATCCGCCAAGTCGCGCTTGAGCGCGTGACGGCATAGGAGGGATCGCTTGTTTATCGTTGTGCTGGTTCGCTGGCTGCTCGGCTATGTTTCTTTTGCGGGCGAGGGCGGGTTTCCCGAACGCTTCATCAATCTTTGCGTCAAAGCGCACATCCCGCTGTGGGATCTGTCCCGCGCGGACGAACAGCTTACGGGCAAAACGACCATCCGCGGCTACAAGCATATCCGCCCGATCGTGCACCGTTCCGGTGTGCGCGTACATATCACGGGGAAACGCGGGCTTCCGTTTTGGAGCGCGCGCCACCGCCGCCGTGCAGGCCTTATCGCAGGGCTTTTGGCGGCAGCTGTGGTCATTGCCTGTCTGTCGGTGCGCATTTGGACGGTCAGTGTTACAGGCAATGCGGAAATCCCTGCGGAAACGATCCTTGCCGCCGCTGAAGAGCTCGGCGTGCGCGTGGGCGCAAAACGCAGCGATCTGGACACGGCGGCGCTTGCCGAGGCGCTTTTGGACAATGTGGACGGCCTTTCCTGGGCGGCAGTCAACATCGACAACTGCCGCGCGGTGATCGAGGTGCGCGAAAGCACGCCTGCGCCCGAGATCTTAGACACGCAGACCCCCTCCAACATCATAGCCGGCGCGGACGGCGTGCTCACGAAAATCGAAGTCTACTCCGGCACGGCGGCGGCGGAGCCGGGGTCGGGCGTGGTGCAGGGTGATCTGTTGATTTCCGGCGTGGTCGAAAATGCCGACGGTTCGCAGACGCTGCACGGCGCACAGGGCAATGTCTATGCCGAAGTTACGGAGAATATGTCCTTTTCCTGCCCCGACGCACCGTTTCTGCGCCTTTCTGCGAGCGCCACGCGCTACAGCCTGTTTTTTTTCGGATTGCGTATCCCGCTGGGCTTTTCCCCGGGAGAGCAGACCTACACAGTGGAACGCTACCTTTCAAACGACGAACTGGCGCTGCCCGTAGGCATCCTGCGGGAGCGTGCAGAGGTATACAATACAGCATATACGCTTGAAAACAAGACGGATCGCGCCCGCTTTGCCGCCGCCCGCTTTGCCGCCCGTTTCGCCGAGCTTTGGACGGACAGCGTCATTTTGCACACCGCTTTGACGTTCGATTTTGAAGCCGAAGACCCGTATATTTCGGGGACTGTGCTGTGTGAAAAAGAAATCGGGATAAATCAGCAGATTTTTGTTGAAAAAATTAGTGACTAATCACAAAATATATGTTATAATATATTCAATATTACTATAATTTTCGTTTGGGAGGGATTCTTTGTTCGAGCAGGTTATCAACGTGGACCGTATGGAGCACGCCGTCAGTCTGTTCGGCAGCTTTGACGAGAACATCCGTCAGATCGAAGAGGCGTTTTCCGTGCGTGTCATCAGCCGCGGATCGGATATCAAGATCAGCGGTGAAGCGGAAAACGTCGCCAAGGCGACGCGCGCCGTAGAAGGGCTTTTGACACTGATCAACAAGGGCGAATCGCTTTCCGAGCAAAATGTGCGCTATGTGCTCTCGCTTGTCAACGAAGGCGCGGAGGACAAGCTCTCCGACATGGTCGGCGACTGCATCTGCATCACCGCCAAGGGAAAACCCGTCAAGCCGAAAACGCTCGGCCAGAAGCGCTATGTGGAGGCGATCCGTCAAAACACCATCACGCTCGGCGCGGGGCCTGCGGGCACAGGCAAAACGTACCTGGCGGTCGCCATGGCGGTCACGGCATTTCGTGCAAAAGAGATCAACCGCATCATTTTGACGCGCCCCGCAGTGGAGGCGGGCGAAAAGCTCGGCTTTCTGCCCGGTGATTTGCAGCAAAAGGTAGACCCGTATCTGCGGCCGCTTTACGACGCGCTGTTCGATATGCTCGGCGCGGAAACGTTCCAGCGCTATCAGGAGCGCGGCAGCATTGAGGTCGCACCGCTTGCATATATGCGCGGGCGCACGCTTGACGACAGCTTCATCATTCTGGACGAAGCACAGAATACCACGCGCGAGCAGATGAAGATGTTTTTGACGCGCTTAGGGTTCAATTCCAAAATGGTCGTCACGGGCGACGTAACGCAGATCGACCTGCCGGACGGCAAAAAGTCCGGGCTTTTGCAGGCGATGCGCATCTTAAAAAACATCCCGGATATTTCCGTCTGCCGCTTCACGGAAAAGGACGTGGTGCGGCACAGACTTGTGCAGGATATCATCAAAGCCTATGAGAAAAGCGAGGAGGCTCGAAAAAAATGACCGACAAAATCAAAGTGATCATTTCCAACAACCAGAAAGCCGTTAAGATCCCGACCGGCGTGCGCATGCTTGTACGCCGCTGCTGCCACGCCGTGCTCGTGCAGGAGAATTTTGAAGGCTCGGCGGAGATCAGCGTAACCTTTGTAGATGACGAACAGATTAAGGAGCTCAACAAAAAGCACCGTGATATTGACAAGTCTACCGACGTACTGTCGTTCCCGCTGGGCGAAGACGGCAAGTACGATGTCAATCCCGAGACGGGGGCAAAAATCCTCGGCGATATTGTGATCTCCATGGAGACTGCTGTCCGTCAGGCGGAGGAATACGGGCATCCCTTACAGCGCGAGGTCGCATTTTTGACCGTGCACTCCATGCTGCACCTGCTCGGCTACGACCATGTGAACGGCGGACTGGAAGCCGTACATATGCGGGAAAAAGAGGAAGCCGTGCTCACGCAGCTGGGGCTTAAGCGCAACGGCAGCTACTACTTTGACGGCGAGTAAGCATGAAAAGTCTTTTAAAAAGCTTCGGCTATGCGTTTCGCGGTATCGGCTATGCGCTCGTGCACGAACGCAATATGCGTATCCATTTCGTATGCATGATTTATATGTATACGTTCCTTGCGGTGTACGACTTTTTCCAAGTGACCCGCACGCAGCTTGCGCTTTTGTTTTTGGCAAACGCGCTGGTCATCGCTGCAGAGCTTGTCAACACCGCTGTGGAACGCACGGTAGATCTTGCGACGGACACCTGCCGCGAAAACGCGAAGATCGCTAAGGACACCGCCGCAGGTGCGGTACTTTGCTGCGCGATTTTTGCCGTGGCAACGGGCATTGCGGTGCTCGGGCAGAGGGCGGCTTTCGAGGCGTTGTTCCGCTACTACCGGGAAAAACCGTGGATGCTTTTGATCCTGATCCTTTCCATTGCCGCCGCGACCGTCTTTATTTTTAAGGGCTTCGGCAAACGCAGCAGAACCGGTAAGGAGGAGACCCGCTTATGAGCCAACCGCCGAAAACCGCCTTTATCGCCATTGTCGGCAAGGCAAACGTCGGAAAATCCTCGATCTTAAACCGTCTGCTCGGCACAAAGATCGCCATCGTATCGGACAAGCCCCAGACCACGCGCACGCGCATTATGGGGGTCTTAACGACCGAGGACAACGTGCAGCTTGTGTTCACCGACACGCCCGGCTTTCACCGGCCGCGTACCAAGCTCGGCGAAAAAATGGTGCAGGCGGTCTCGGACAGCATCTCCGGCGTAGACGCATGCCTATTTGTCTGTGAAGCCGAGGACAGGGAGCTTAACGAGGCGGAAACACAGCTTTTAGGAAAGATCCGCGCGGCAAAGGTGCCCGCGCTGCTTGCCATCAACAAAATCGACTTGCTCCCCGACAAATCCGTGCTCGCCGCGCGTATTGCATATCTCGCAGAGCTTGCCGATTTTAAAAGCGTCATCCCCATCTCGGCAAGGGACGGCAACGGCATGGACGCGCTGCTCGACGAACTGAAAGCCTGCGCGTATGAGAGCGCGCACTTTTTTCCCGATGACACGCTGACCGACCAACCCGAACGCGTGCTGGCCGCCGAGATGGTGCGCGAAAAAATGCTGCGGCTTTTAAAGCGGGAGATCCCGCACGGCACCGCTGTCTCGATCGAGCGCATGCGCGAGCGCGAAGATATGCCGATCCTCGACATAGACGCGGTCATTTACTGCGAAAAAGAATCACACAAGGGCATCATCATCGGCAAGGGCGGCGGGATGCTCAAAAAAATCGCCACCTTTGCGCGGCAGGATATGGAGCGCTTTTTTGACTGCAAGGTCAATTTGCAATGCCGTGTCAAGGTGAAGCCCGACTGGCGCAACCGAGAGGGACTGATCCACAATTTTGGATTAGATTAACAGGTATTTTGCCCGCCGCTGCGGGGGAAGGTAAAAGTACAAACCTTCCGAAAGCGGTGTGCGGCATGGGACAAACGTATTGGGATATTTTTATGAAAAGCGGCAGCATTCAGGACTATTTGGCGTATTGCAGGCATCGTCCCGAATTTCAAAACCGCCGCAGTGAGGACGAATTGGATGAACCTGACGACCAAGGGACTGATCCTCAAAGAACAGAATATCGGTGAGCGCGACAAGCTGGTGACCGTGCTCACCGAAGAACGCGGCGTGCTGCGCGCATTCGTACGCGGTGCGAAATCCGTCAAAAGCAAAAAGCAGGCGGCGACCACCAAGTTCTGCTACGCGCGGCTGTCGCTCTATTCGGGCAAGGACAGCTACATAATCGACGAAGCCGAGGCTTTGGAGATGTTTTTCGGGCTGCGTGACGATCTGGAAAAGCTTGCGCTCGGGGAATATTTTCTTGAGCTCGGGCTTATTTTTTCGCCCGAAGAAGAAAACGCACGCGACAACCTGCGGCTGCTTTTGAATTCGCTTTATATGCTTGCGAACGGCAAACGGCCGCCCGAAATGCTCAAGGCGCTTACGGAACTGCGGCTGCTGACTTTGGGCGGTTACGCGCCGAACCTTGTCGCCTGTGAAAAATGCGGCTGTTTTGAATCCGATCCTATGTATTTTGACATTTCGGAAGGGCTTTTATACTGTGACAACTGCGCGCCCGCCACGGCGCCGTTTGCGCTCTCCTTAGGCGTCGTCAACGCCATGCGACACATCGTGTTTTCGGATTTTCAAAAGCTCTATGCCTTCCGGACGAGCGGCGACGTTACCGAAGAGCTTGCCTATGTTACGGAAGCCTACTTGCGAAGCCGGGTGGAACGCCGCTTAAAAACCTTGGAATTTTACAATTCCGTGCGTAAGCTGTAACTATCAATATGCCAAAGCGAACAGCATCCCCGTCACAACGCTGGTGCTCTCTCCCATTGCGAACCAAGCCTTTACAGGCGCGGCGATCGAGCCGGAGCTGACCGTAACGGCAAGCGGCAAGACTTTGACCCAAGGCACGGATTTTGAAGCCTTCTATAAGGACAATGTCCATGCGGGTACCGCAAGCGTGACGGTGCTCGGCAAGGGCGCTTACAGCATGTTCGCAAGCATCGGCAAATTCGCAATCACACAGCGCGACCTTTCCGACGGCGTAGCGTGCGGCGGGATCGCAGCACAGACTGCCGCCGACGAGCCGTGCGAGCCCGCCGTCGCGCTGACTTTGGGCGACTATATTCTGGAGCTCGGCACGGACTATTTGCTGGCGTATTCCGACAACACCGCGCCCGGTACTGCACATGTGACCGTTACGGGCATCGGCAACTTTACAGGCGAGCTTGCACTGACATTTGAGATCACGGCGGCGCCTCCCCTTCCCGATACGGTTTTACCCGGGGACGTCAGCGGCGACGGCGTTTTAGCGCTCGCCGACTACGCGCTGCTCGCAAGCGCCTGTGTCGGCGCTTTACAGCTCACCGAAGCGCAATACAAAGCTGCGGACTTAAACGGCGACGGCGCGGTGGATGGCTTCGACCTTGCGCTGTTGGATCTGAAGCGGAATACCTCGGTCGGTTTCTGAGGCTTTGTGCTTCACGATACATTTTATATTTTCCTTTCTAAAAACGCGGCTCGGCAGTATATGCCGCGCCGCGGGTTTTTTTTTATAGCCGGGGCTAAAATACGGCGGCGTTGGGTCCAAATATTTATT
>ERZ1090861.661-NODE-661-length-20314-cov-5.303470_pt1 | contig 20314 bp, 16 predicted proteins | sample MGYA00478482_ERZ1090861 | MGnify/ENA primary metagenome ERZ1090861 (study PRJEB33644, sample SAMEA5815744) | chicken gut metagenome | biome: Chicken; feature: Gastrointestinal Tract; material: Caecum | place: Ireland | collected 2019-01-01 | study: A study of the... | reverse complement strand
TGCGGATACGGGTTTGGTCATTCGTCTGAAGCGCAGCTTTACCGCGAAGATGAAGCAGAGTGATCCTGCGGTCAAACAGTATTACAGCGACATCAAGAACGAACTTACTTCGTATAAGCGGCTCAATTCCAACCTCAGCTGGCACGGAGACAGATTCAATTTCGGTCGGGACACCGTTGCGAAACTGAATATTTGCGGAAAAACGCTGTGCTTCTATCTGGCGCTGGATCCCAATGATCCCGAATACAAGACGACGGTATACCATCAGAAAGACGTGGGCGGGCAGAGAGCCTATGAGAGCACGCCGTTCATGGTAAAAGTCAAGAGTGACGCAGGTCTCAAGAAGGCGTTGCGGCTGGTCGGATTCCTTGCCGAAAAACTCGGTACGGAAAAACGGGATAATTTTGAGACGGTTGATTATGTGGAAGAATTCCGCCACGAATCGACGAAGCAGCTTTTGGAAGAAGGGCTGATCAAGGTGACCAAAGAAAAGAAAGTTGTGTTGGATTTCAATTGATCCCGACAGGTAAAATCAAACAGAAATCATACATAAGAATAGGAAAGGGAGAGCTGATAATTTTACGATTTTCGGCTCTCTATTTCATGAAAGGGCAAAATGTCCTTGAGGAGAAGAATAGAAAAAGTGAATAACAAACAGCAAGATCGGAAGTATTCCGGCCGCAGCCGCCTTTCTTCGGATGCGCCGGAAAGCGAATCAAAAACGCGTTTTGCGAAGAACCGTGCCGCGTCTCGTTCCTCCGGGAATGGGACGGGCACTGCAATGCAACCTTCAAAATCGCCCGTGCAGTCGGTGTTCCGCCTGCAGCAGAAGGTCCGCACGCCGAAACCGGAACCCAAAGATCGGCCGGAGGCAGCCGCCGCGTCCGGCGGGAATGAAGAGCTTCGCACCGCGGAACGCAAAAGGCAATCCGGCCGTCGTCCTTTGCCGGAAGTAAGGCGGACAATCGAGGAGCCGGAATTTTCGGAAAAACGCAAGGGGCTTAAAAAGAAAAAGCCCGTAAAAATTCTCTTTCTCGGCGGCGTGGGAGAAGTCGGAAAGAATATGACCGCGATCGAATACGGCAATGACATCATTGTCATCGACGCGGGGATCACTTTCCCCAACACCGAGGACATGCCCGGCATCGATCTCGTGGTACCCGATATCACCTATCTCGTACAGAACCGGGATAAAGTGCGGGGAGTGCTGCTGACGCACGGCCATGAAGACCATATCGGCGGCATTCCGTATCTGATGAAGGAACTCAATTCCGGGACTCCGATTTACGGCACGAAACTGACGTTGATGCTCGCGGACAACAAGATACAGGAGCATCGTATCCAGAATGTCACGGAAAGAGTGGTAAGCCCCGGAGATAAAGTAAAACTGGGCGTTTTTGAAGTGGAATTCATCAATGTCAATCACTCGATTTCGGGCGCGGTGGCATTGGCCGTCCGTACGCCGTACGGGCTCATTTATCACAGCGGAGATTTCAAAATCGATCTTACTCCCGTGTCCGGAAATGCGATCGATCTGGCTCGGATTGCGGAGATCGGCCGGGAAGGCGTACTGCTCTATTTGGGCGAATCGACCAACATCGAGCGGATGGGCTATACGATGAGCGAGACGGTGGTGGGAACGACGCTCGATCACCTGTTTTCGGAGAACATGAACCGGAGACTGATCATCGCCACATTTGCCTCCAACATTCACCGTCTGCAGCAGATCATCGATCTCGCGGTCAAATACCGCCGCAAAGTGGCGCTGTCGGGCAGGAGTATGTTCAAGGTCGTGGACGCCGCGGTGAAAATCGGAGAGCTGAAAATCCCCGAAGGCGTTCTGATCGAGATCGAGCGGAGCAAAAACCTGTTTGACGGAGAACTTCTGATCGTTTCGACGGGCACGCAGGGGGAGCCGATGAGCGCGCTCACGCGAATGGCGTCGGGGGATTTCAATAAAGTGACGATCGGGTCCAACGATACCATCATCATTTCCGCCAGCCCCATTCCCGGCAACGAAAAAATGATTTACCGGGTCATCAACAATCTCTATAAAAAGGGCGCGAACGTAGTGTATGAAAGCCTGGAAAAAATCCATGTCTCCGGACATGCCTGCCAGGAAGAGCATAAAATTCTGCACAATTTGCTCAATCCCCGCTTTTTTATTCCCGTACACGGCGAATACCGGCATCTGAAACGGCATGCGCTTCTGGCGGAAGAGCTGGGGATGCCCGAGCGCAATATTCTGATTACCGAAATCGGAAACTGCGTCGAACTGACGGACGATTCCATTCGTCTCGGCGAGAATTTCCCGGCGGGCACCCGCTTGATCGACGGCGAAGGCTTTGAGGATTACGGCACCAGCGAAGTGATGAAAGACCGGCTTCGCATGTCGGCGGAAGGAATTTTTTCCGTTGCGATTGCGGTGGCGGGCAATTATGTCATCAACGATCCGGTCATCGAATGTCGCGGTTTTGTTTTTGCGGGGAATCGGGAAGAGGACAGGGAAATCCGTTCGGTGGTCTGCAAGGCGATTGAGCAATACGATTATGAGAGCGGCAATAAAGAGGAATTGGCGGCTGTTGTCAAAAAGGCTTTGAAGAACTATATTTTCAAAAAGGCCAAGCAATCCCCGCTCATCGTCGTATCGGTGCTGGAAGTCTGATTTTTCAGGTGAGGCTGCGGTTATGAAATATGCGGCATTGCCGGTGCATGCACCCGTTGACGAGCGGATTTCAGCGCTCCGCGCAGACGCGCTTTCGCGCGGAATTCCCGTCGCCGATGAGGAAACTTTGAATTTTCTCTTATTACAGCTCGCCGCCGTCCGTCCTTCCGGAATCCTGGAAATCGGTACGGCGGTGGGTCTTTCCGCGGCGGCGATGCTCGGTTGTTGCCCGCAGGCGCATCTCGTCACGATCGAAGTGGAAGAGGACCGCTGGCGGGAAGCGAAGAAAAATCTGAAAACGCTCGGCTTTTCGGACCGCGCCACCTGCTATCTCGGCGACGCGGGGGAAATTCTGGCCATGATGAACGGCACATTCGATTTTGTCTTTCTCGACGGCCCCAAAGCGCAGTACGAGAAATATCTCTTTGATCTGAAACGTCTGCTCCGGCCGGGCGGAATGCTCTTTGCGGACGATGTGCTTTTATACGGCTGGGTGAGCGGCGAAAAGCCGACTCCGCAAAAGCGGCAGTCCATCGTCGGAAAAATCCGGGACTATCTGAAAGCGGTCACGGAGGATCCGGACTGGATCACTTCTGTACTGGACGTAGGAGACGGCGTGGCGCTTTCCGTACTCAGGAAAAAAGGTGTATGATGAAAACGGAACTTCTTGCCCCCGCGGGCAATGCTTCCAAACTGGAAACGGCGCTGTATTTCGGCGCAGACGCGGTGTATGTCGGAGGAAAAGCCTTTTCTCTCCGATCTTTTGCAGACAATTTTTCGGAGGACGGATTGCGGACAGCGGCGGAGCGCGCGCACGCTCTCGGCAAAAAACTTTACGTCGCAGTGAATATTTTTGCCAGAAATCCCGATTTCGGGGCGCTCTCCGACTATTTTTCTTTTTTGCGGGAATCGGGCGCGGACGCGGCGATTGTAAGCGATCCCGGCGTGATTTATGCGGCGAAAAAATCGGCGCCCGGGTTGCCGCTGCACTTGTCCACCCAGGCGAATACGACCAATAAATATGCCGTAAAATTCTGGTCGGAACAGGGAATTTCGCGCGTGATTCTCGCGCGGGAACTGTCCCTTCCGGAAATTGCGGAAATCAAGGATTTCGTTCCGGAAACGGAGATCGAAGCGTTCGTACACGGCGCGATGTGCATTTCTTACAGCGGCAGGTGTCTCCTGTCCGACTATCTCGACGGCCGTCCTTCCAACCGCGGCGCCTGCGTGCAGGCCTGCCGCCGGAGCTACCGGCTTCAGACCTCCAATTCCGCGGGCGAAGAATTTTCTCTGCCCGTCGAAGAGGACGCGCAGGGAACCTATCTGCTCAACAGCAAAGACCTCAATCTCTTTTTCCGGCTTTCGGAACTGGAAAAAGCCGGGGTGGATTCCTTCAAAATAGAGGGCCGGATGAAGAGCGAATACTATCTCGCCACCGTGATCAACGCCTATCGCCGCGCGATGGACGGAGGAAATGCGGAAAAACTCTGCGGGGAACTGGACAACGTGGCGCACCGGGAATACACCGAGGCATTTGTCTGCGGAAAAAATCCGCAAACGGTCAGCTACCGGGACAATCAGACCAAAGGAAACTGCACTTATATCGCCAATGTGCTCGGTATGGAAGGCGGGTTTGCCGTCGTGCAGATGCGCAATCGCTTTCATGCGGGCGACGAGCTGGAAGTGCTTTCTCCGGGAGAAAATTTCGGAAAGTCTTTTCCGGTGCAAGACATGTTTGACGGGACGGGAGAACGGTCGGAGGACGCAAAACTCGTTCTGGGCACTTATAAAATCGCCTGTCCGTACAGGCTGGCGCAAGGGGACATTCTCCGGCGCAGAAACTGACGCGGTGCAAAGCGAACGGAAGAGAATCGTGATTGGGCAAGAAATCGGGATCGCATGTACGCCGCGCGGATTTCCGCGCGGCGTAAAATTTGAGGTTTTTGCAAAAATCCGTTTCCTGTATTTGACTATATCGGCAAAAAAGACTATAATAATAGCATAAAAATCCCTCTGACGGGGCAAAAACAAAGGGTATATGAAAAAGATACTGATGATTGCGACGGGCGGGACGATCGCTTCCCGCGGCGGCGCGGAGGGGCTGGAACCGGGGCTGACGCCCGAAGAACTTTTAAGCATGGTTCCTGAAATCCGGGAATTCTGCACCCCCGATTCCGTCCAGATTTTCAACATTGACAGCACCAATATTACGCCGGAACACTGGGTCCGGATCGCCGAAACCATACGGGACAAATACGATGAATACGACGGTTTTGTCATCTGTCACGGCACGGACACAATGGCATACACGGCCGCGGTGCTCTCGTACATGGTGCAGCATTCTCCCAAGCCGATTGTGCTGACGGGCTCGCAAAAACCCATTGACCGGGAGGATACGGACGGAAGAATCAATCTCCGCGACAGTTTTCTGTATGCGTCTTCGGAAAAGGCCTGCGATGTGGTGATTGTTTTTCAGGGCAAGGTGATTGCCGGAACGCGCGCGAAAAAAATCCGGACAAAGAGCTATAATGCGTTTGACAGTGTGGATTTTCCCGAATTGGCCCGTATCCGGGACGGAAAAATCATCACCTATATTACGACGCCCAAACGTGAAAAGCCCGAATTTTATCTCCGCCTGAACAGGCGGGTCGGGCTCATCAGTCTGACGCCCGGCATGGACAGCGAGTTGCTGGACGTATGTTTCCGTCTCAACGACGCGGTGGTGCTTTCCGGTTACGGCACGGGCGGCATCCCGGACGGAGAGTATTACGGGTTTTACGATGTGATCGGGAAATGGCAGGATAAGGGAAAGACGCTCGTCGTCACGACGCAGGTGCAGAGCGAGGGCAGCGATATGAGTATTTATCGCGTGGGCCGCGGCCTGAAAAACCGCTTCTCCCTGCTCGAGAGCTATGACATGACCTACGAGAGCATTCTCGCAAAACTCATGTGGATTCTGGCACAGACGAAGGACCCGGAAAAAATCCGGGAATTGTTCTATCAGAGCGTCAATTACGATCTGATCGGCTGAGCGGGATATACGTCCGGGCAGAAAAGACGGACAGGAGTTTTACAGTCAGGAGTATTCTATGAAAGAATTTACGACATTCGGAGAAATCCGTTATGAACGGCCGGATTTTGAAGCGTTGAAAAATTTTTACATCGCGCTCAACGAAAAAGTTCAGAACGCAAATAGCTATGAAGAAGTCAAAGCCTGTATCCAGGAAGGCGAGGCCTATTCCGCCCGCGTTTCGACGATGACGACGGTGGCCTCTATCCGCCATACGCTGGACACGTCGGACAAATTCTACGAGGAGGAGGATCGGTACATCAACCTCCGGTCCCCGGAAGTGATGCCCTATTTTCAGGCGTTTTCCGTTTCGCTCCTCAACAGTCCTTTCCGGAAGGATATCGACGCGGAATATGGCGACTTTTTCCTGAAAAGCGTAAAATTGGGGGTGGACAGCTTTTCGGAAAAGAATATTTCTCTCATGCAGGAAGAGAACGAACTGGTAGACCGCTATCAGAGAATTATGGCGGCCTGTAAAATTCCGTTCAACGGAGAGACCTGCAATCTGTACGGCATCCGGAAATATTTTTCTTCGCCCGATCGTGAGGTCAGAAAGTCGGCGTGGAAGAAATATTCCGAATTTTTCGCAGAACACGAGCGGGAAATGGAGGAAATTTTCGACAAACTCGTAAAAATCCGCAACGAGATGGGGCGGAACATGGGTTTTGACAATTTTGTCCGGCTCGGTTATATGCAGCAGGGCAGGCTGGATTACGGTGAAAAGGATGTCGCGGCCTTCCGCAGACAGGTGGAAACGGTGCTCGTTCCCTTCTGTTCCGAGCTGTATAAAGCGCAGGCAAAGCGAATCGGCGTGGGCGAGATCATGTGCTATGACGAGGAGTTTATTTTCCCCGACGGCAATGCCGTGCCCGTCGGAAACCGCGCCTGTCTAGTAGAACAGGCGAAAAAGATGTATCACGAGATGAGTCCGGAAACGGGAGAATTCATCGATTTCATGCTGGAACACGAACTCATGGACCTCGATAACAAGCCTAACAAAGCTTCAACCGGCTACATGACTTCTCTCGCGGAATACAAAGCGCCGTTCGTGTTCTCCTGCTTCAACGGCACAACGGGGGACGTGGACGTTCTCACGCATGAAATGGGACATGCGTTTGCGGGATACATGGCGATGCGCACCCAGCCGCTTATGGAACAGTGGGGCGAATCGACGGATATTGCGGAAATTCATTCCATGTCCATGGAGCAGTTCGCCTATCCGTATGCGGAGCTGTTTTTCGGGGACCGTGCGGACAAATACCGCTTCCAGCATTTGCAGGAAGCGCTCACGTTTGTCCCGTTCGGCGTGGCCGTGGACGAGTTTCAGCACATCGTCTACGAGCATCCGGAGCTGACTCCGGCAGAGCGGACGGCGGAATGGCGGAAACTGGAAAAGAAGTATATGCCCTGGCGGAACTATGACGGCGACGCGTTTTTTGAAAAAGGCGGCTGGTGGTATCATAAAATTCATATTTTCCATTACCCGTTCTATTATATCAATTATACGCTCACGACGATGGGCGCGATGGAATTCAAAAAGAAGATGGCGGAAAATCCCGGGTCGTGCTGGAAGGATTATCTGACGCTCTGCAAAGTCGGCGGTTCGCTCGGCTATCTCGATACCCTGCGCGCCGCGCACCTGTCTGTTCCGTTCGAGGCGGGGAGTGTGGAAAAGGCAACCGGATATGCGATGAAAATTCTCGAAAGACAAATTGCGGAAAAGGAGAACTTGAAATGAGGACGTCACAACTGAAAAAATATGCGAAATTGCTTGCCAGAATGGGCCTGAACGTCAAAAAGGGCCAGACGGTGTTTATCCAGGCGGGGCTGGATCAGCCCGCGTTCGTGACGATGGTCGCGGAAGAATGTTATAAGGCGGGCGCGAAAGCGGTGTATGTCGATTGGAGCCACCAGCCTCTCGGCAAAATCAACGCCGTCTATCGCAGTCTGGAAACGCTTTCCGATCTCTCTCCCTGGGAAAAGGCGAAGTGGGAGTATAAAGCAAAGGATTTTTCCTGCCGGCTGTTCATCGAATCGGAGGATCCGGACGGCATGGCAGGCGTGGATCAGGAAAAAATGAGCAAGGCCCGCCGGGCGCAGTATCCGCAGCTCAAACCTTACCGCGACGCGATCGAAAACCGGCACCAGTGGTGCATTGCCGCCGTTCCGGGCAAAGCGTGGGCGAAGAAGGTATTTCCGGAACTTTCGCCCAAAAAGGCCGTGGAGAAGATGTGGAAAGTCATTCTTTACACTTCCCGCGCGGACGGTAAAAATCCCGTGAAAGACTGGAAGGAGCATAACGCCGACCTTGCGGCCCGTTGCGCTTATCTCAATTCGCTGGGGCTTAAATATCTTGAATACAAGAGCGGGAACGGCACCGATTTTAGGGTGGAGCTCAACGAGGACGGCATTTTCTGCGGCGGCGAGGAAAAGACGCTGAAAGGCCGGGCGTTCAATCCCAACATCCCCAGCGAAGAGGTGTTCACGTCTCCCAAAGCGGGCGCCGCGGAGGGAATCGTGTATGCGACAAAACCGCTGTCCTATCAGGGCCAGCTCATCGAGAATTTCTCGGTGCGTTTCAGCGCGGCGGCAAAGTGACGGAAGTCAAAGCGGAGACGGGCGAAGACCTGCTCCGTCAGATGGTTTCCATGGACGAAGGCGCTGGAATGCTGGGCGAGTGCGCGCTGATTCCTTACGATTCTCCCATCAACAATTCGGGCGTACTTTTTTACAATACGCTGTTTGATGAAAATGCAAGCTGTCATCTGGCGCTCGGCCACGGCTTCAACGAATGTCTCAGGGGATATGAAAACTACACGAACGAAGAATGCAAGGCCCATGGAATCAATGACAGCATGATTCATGTCGATTTCATGATCGGAAGCGCGGATTTGTCCATTGTCGGCGTTACGAAAAACGGGGACCGCATACAGATTTTCAAAGACGGAAATTGGGCATTTTAAGTGTTTTGCGCCGGACCCGCGTTTGAAAAACGGGGTTCGGCGTTATAAATAACAGAGGAAAACTTTCATCGGCAGAGGTGTGTTATCATGACGAAAATCGATATATTTTCCGGCTTTCTGGGCGCCGGTAAAACAACCCTGATCAAAAAACTCATCCGCGAAGCCTATGCGGGCGAAAAAGTGGTGCTCATCGAAAACGAATTCGGCGAGATCGGCATCGACGGCGGATTTCTGCAGGACGCGGGAATCAATATCACCGAAATGAATTCGGGCTGTATCTGCTGTTCTCTTGTGGGCGATTTTGCCAAAGCGCTTCAGAAAGTCTCCGCTGAGTACAATCCCGACCGGATCGTGATCGAGCCGTCCGGCGTCGGCAAACTCAGCGACGTCATCAAGGCGGTCGCGGGCGCAAACCTTCCCGATGCCGTTCTCAATGCGTTCTGCACCGTCGTGGACGCCGGAAAATGCAAAATGTATATGAAGAATTTCGGCGAATTTTTCAACGATCAGGTGGAAAATGCCAGTTGCATTATCCTTTCGCACACGGACGGAATTTCCGAGGAAAAACTCTCCGCCTGTGTTTCCCTGCTCAAAGAACACAACCCTTCCGCCGTAGTGGTCACCGCTTCCTGGAATCTTCTGGACGGAAAAACCGTGCTTGCCGCCATGGAACAAAAAGATTCCCTGAAAGCAGAACTCGATCGCTTGCGTGAGGAGTATGAAGAGGAATGTCATCACGGCCACCACCATGATGATGACGACGAGGACGAGTGTTGCCACGGTCACCACCATGACCACGATGATGACGACGAGTGTTGTCATGGTCATCACCATGACCATGACGATGAGGACGAGTGCTGTCACGGTCACCACCACGACCATGACGATGAGGAAGAGTGCTGTCACGGCCATCACCATGACCACGGGCACGGTCATCATCATGCGGACGACGTGTTCACCAGCTGGGGGCTGGAAACCACGCACCGCTTTACGGAAGAAGAGCTTTTCTCTGCGCTCGGCGCGTTGGGTCAGGAAGAGAAGTACGGCACGGTACTTCGCGCGAAAGGCATTGTAGCGGGAGAGGACGGCTGGTGGCATTTCGACTATGTGCCCGGCGAGCCGGACGTGCGGAAAGGGAGCGCGGCGGTAACGGGAAGACTTTGCGTAATCGGCTGTAAACTGAACGAGGCCGCGCTGAAAGAACTGTTCAGGGCGTAAGCCGTAAGCCTGTCGGCGCAAAACGCCGCGAAGGAGGAGTACCATGAGAAAACAGCTGCCGCCCGAAACGCCGGTATATCTCTTTTTGGGATTTCTGGAGTCGGGAAAGACGAAGTTTATTCAGGAAACGCTGGAGGACAAGCGGTTTGATTCCGGGGAAAACACATTGCTTCTCGTCACGGAAGAGGGCGAGGAGGAATACGATCCGTCCCGTTTCAAAGTGAAGCGCGTCTTTACGGAAGTGCTGAGCGGAAAAGAGGAACTTACGGAAGCCAACCTTTCGGCCTTGCAGCAGAAATACGACGCGACGCGCGTGCTGGTGGAATTCAACGGCATGTGGATGCTCGACGATTTTTACGAAGCGATGCCCGAAGGATGGATGCTCTCGCAGGTGATGACCTTTTTCGATTCGGCCACCTTTTTGTCGTATAACGCAAACATGCGCCAGCTGACTTACGACAAAATCCAGGGGACGCAGATGGTCGTTTTCAACCGTTTTCCGGACACTGCGGACAAAATGGAATATCACAAAATCGTGCGCGGGATCAGCCGCCGGACGGACATCGTCTACGAGCACGCAGACGGCAAAGCGGAATTCGATGACATCGAAGACCCGCTTCCGTTCGATATCAACGCGCCCGTCGTGGAAATCGAGGACCGCGATTATGCGTTTTTTTATCGGGACCTGTCCGAGAATATGAAAGATTATATCGGCAAGACGGTGAAATTCAAAGGGCTGGTGGCCACCGACAAGCGCCTGCCGCCCGACAACGTGGTGGTGGGCAGGCATATCATGACCTGTTGCGAAGCGGACATTCAGTACAGCGGCCTGGCCTGTGTTCTGCCCTGTGAAATGAATCTCAAAACGCGGGACTGGATAGAAGTTACCGCCAAAATCGAGCTTCTGGAACATCGGATTTACCGCGGCAAGGGGCCGGTGCTCGTCGCTTCGGAGGCGAAGCGCTGTGATCCGCCGCTTGAACAGCTCGCTACGTTTTATTGATGTTGTGAAAATTTTCCCGCCCGGTTTTGGCCGGACGGGAAATTCATTTGAGCGGGAAATTTTCCGTAAGCGGTGAAAATACGGATAAAGACAAAAAATATCGGCAAAGACCGCGGCTTTTATCCTTTGATACAGAGCGCCCTTCCGCCAGGACGGCGGAAGGGCGCTTTGAAAAAGATTCGTTTTTTGTCGGTTCAGCCGATGATGAGGTTGACGAGACGGCCGGGAACGACGATGCATTTCTTCACCGTCTTTCCTTCCAGCAGAGGAGAAATTTCCGGATTCGCACAGGCGGCCGCCTGAATTTCCTCGTTGGAAAGCCCTTGGGCAATCATCATGCGCGCGCGGATTTTGCTGTTGATCTGAACGGCATATTCCGTTTCGTCTTTGACCAACGCTTTTTCGTCCGCGACGGGATAACGTTCCTCAAACACCGAATCCTTGTGCCCGGTAATTTCCCAGAGCTCTTCCGAGAAATGGGGCGCGAAAGGCGCAAACATGCGGATGAGATCGTCGGTGCAGGCTTTGAGGAAACGGACGTCTTTGCTTTCCAGCGCCTCGTATTTGGTGAGTGCCGCAACGTATTCCATCAGACGGGCGACGGAAGTATTGAACGAGAAGGCTTCCAGATCCCGCGTGATGCACTTGGCCGCGTAATTTCTGGCGTAGTCGAGTTCTTTTTCCGCCGCGCCCCGGGCGTCGTTGCCGCCGTTGGGAAGAGCGGCGATTTTCCGCACCAGCCGTTCGGTGCGGTCTGCGAACTTGGCGACCGACCGGATTCCGTCGTCATTCCAGGGCCCGCCTTCTGTATAGCTGAATCCGAACATGAGGTACAGCCGGAAAATGTCGGAACCGTATTCGTCTACATATTTGTCGGGCGAGACCACATTGCCTTTGGATTTGGACATGCGGTTTCCGTCCGGTCCGAGAATGACGCCCTGATGAACGAGTCGTCTGAAGGGCTCGTCGAAATCAAGATAGCCCATATCGCGCAGAGCCTTGGTGATGAAACGCGCATAAAGGAGGTGCATGCAGGCGTGTTCGGCGCCGCCGATATAGACGTCCACGGGCAACATCTTGTCTGCGATTTCTTTCGTGAAGGCCTGTTTTTCATTGTGGGCGTCGGGATAGCGGAGATAATACCAGCTGGAGCAGACGAAGGTATCCAGGGTATCGGGATCCCGTCTGGCTTTCCCGCCGCAGACGGGGCAGGTGCAGTTCATGAATTTTTCATGCGAAGCGAGCGGGGACTGACCGGTCGGGCGGAACTCGACGTCATAGGGGAGTTTTACGGGCAGGTCTTTTTCGGGCACGGGCACGGCGCCGCATTTTTCGCAATGAATCATGGGAATGGGGGCGCCCCAATATCTCTGACGGGACACCGACCAGTCGCGGAGCCGGTAATTGATTTTCTTGCAGCCTTTTCCGAGTTTGTTCAGCCGCACGGCAACGGCGTCGCGCGCTTCGTCTCCCGAAAGTCCGTCAAATTCCCCGCTGTTGACGAGAATGCCGTCTTCACAGAAAGGAAGGACGGTTTCGCCGCCTTTCTTCTGGATGACCTGCGTGACGGGCAGGTGATATTTTTCGGCAAAAGCGTAATCGCGTTCGTCGTGCGCGGGCACCGCCATCACCGCGCCCGTGCCGTAGGAATACAGCACATAATCCGCGAGATAGACGGGCACTTTTTTGCCGGTGACCGGATGAATCGCATACGCGCCCGTAAACACGCCCGTTTTTTCGCGGGCGGTGGAAAGCCGGTCGATGTCGTTGGCTTCGGCGGCATAGGCGACATAGGCGTCGATGTCTGCCGCGCGCTCGGGATGAGCGGCTTTGAGTTTTTCTACCAGCGGGTGCTCGGGGGCAAGAACGACGTATTCGACACCGAAAAGGGTATCGGGGCGGGTGGTGAACACCGTGATGACGTCGCCCGTCTCGCAGTCGAACCGGATTTCACAGCCCGTGGACTTGCCGATCCAGTTTTTCTGCATCAGTTTTGTCTTTTCCGGCCAGTCGAGGGTGTTCAGACCGCTGAGCAGTTCTTCCGCATACTCGGTGATGCGGAAAAACCATTGCGTCATATTTTTGCGCAGGACGGTGGTGCCGCAGCGCTCGCATTTTCCGTCCGTCACCTGTTCGTTGGCGAGCACGGTTTCGCAGGAAGGGCACCAGTTGACCAGCGCTTCCTTGCGATAGGCAAGTCCTTTTTTATAAAGCTGGAGAAAGAGCCACTGCGTCCATTTGTAGTAATCTTCTTCGCAGGTTTTCACTTCCGCCGACCAGTCGAACATGGCGCCCATGCTGCGGAGCTGGCGTTCCATTGTTTCGATGTTCTTTTCGGTGGAGTCCTTGGGATGAATCCCGGTTTTGATCGCATAATTTTCCGCAGGGAGCCCGAAGGCGTCGAAGCCCATCGGCTGAAAGACCTCATAGCCCTGCATTTTTTTGAACCGGGCATAGGAATCGGACGGACCGTAATTATACCAGTGCCCGACGTGCAGTTTTGCGCCGGAAGGATAGGAAAACATTTCGAGAACATACCATTTTTTATCGATGTTCTTTTTGTTGAAAGTATTTTGCCTGGATTTTTCCCATTTTGCCTGCCATTTGCTCTCCACCGACTTCATGTCCATCATCCGGATGACCTCCACAATCCGCAAAGCGTTTCCGCCGCGAAAAATCGTTTGTTCTTATCTGTATATTATAGACCGTTTTGACTTTCAAGTCAAGCAAAACAAGCGGAATAAACGGGCCGGAAAAATCCCGGAAGAGGAATTTTTGTGCGTCGGGATAAATAATTCCGTCGCCGCGGCATACAATAATGGTGTGGAAACGATAACGGTTACGCAAAGCGGCTCTTCCAGCCCCTATATGTCTTACCTCTACGGAAAAATGACGGACAGATTTTCTTTTCTTCCCGCCGATTGCGGACTTGAAAACGACGGGGACAGAACGACGATGGTGTTCCGGTCGGAAAAGAAATACTGCCCGTATATCCGCAATTACACGGAAGAAAACATAGCCGACGTCATCGCCGTGGGCTATAAATATCATTTTTTTGACAAGTTGCTGTCTTTGCCTCTGCTGGACGCGGAAAAGAGGGATATTCTGATCACCGCGCTCGTCGCGGCGGACTATCCGGAAGACCGGGAGTACATCCGGCGCCGGATCCGGGGACTGGGGGAATACTGCATCGACGGCGTATTCAATTTCCGCCTGCGGGAGCTCAAAAGCCGCTGGAACGGAATCGCGGAATATATTCCCGCCGAATTTGCCTCGTCCTCCTTGCAGAGCTTTCTCGAATTTCTGATCGGGGAAAGCACCGGGAAAGTCTTTCTCAAAGAGGGAAAGCTCTATGACGAGGAATACCGGGTGCTTAACCGCAGCGCTCTGATCGGCCGTGCTTCTCCCGTCCGGGAAGTGATTTTAAGCGGCGCGGACAATATTTATTGTTTCGGCGCTCCCGACCCCGTCACGCTGGAATTTCTCAAAAAATATTATAAGGAAAAGGTCGTTTTCTGTTGAAAACGGTTGACAAACCCTTTCAGAACGATTACAATATACAATACAAAGACAAGTAGCCCCGTTTTCAGGATTTACAGAGAGCCCGCTCCCGGCTGTAAGGCGGACAATCCGGACGGAAAGCGAAACCGCTTTGCGCCGTTTGGATACGGTTTTGAAAACAGAAGATCAGAGGCGGTCAAATCATTTTGACAATTAAGGTGGAACCGCGCAAACGAAAAGTATTGCGTCCTTAAACTCTTTCGCTGAAAAAGCGGAGTTTGAGGATTTTTTTATACTCTGAAAAAGAGAACGGAAGAGGGATTCGGAATCAGAAATGATTCAGTCGTAAAATCGTAAAACAGAAAAAAACGTAAAACGGATACGAAATACGGAGGATTTTTTATGGAAGTAATTCTTAAGAACGGGGACAAAATGTCCCTCGCGGACGGATCGAGCTGTCTGCAGGCTGCCGCGGCGATTTCGGAAGGGCTTGCCCGCAACGCCGTAGCGGCGAAAGTGAACGGGAAAGAGGTCGATCTTTCCCACATTCTCGGCGAGGGGGATACGCTGGAAATTCTGACTCTGAAAGACAAAGAGGGCCTGCACATTTACCGGCATACCTGCGCTCATGTGCTTGCACAGGCGCTCAAAACCATCTATCCCACCTGCAAACTGGCGATCGGGCCCGTCATCGAAAACGGATTCTATTACGATATCGACTTCGTGACGCCCATCACCAAGGACGACCTCGCGAAAATCGAAGCAGAAATGCAGAAGATCATCAAGAGCAATCTTCCCGTCGAACGCTTTACGCTGCCGAGAGAAGAAGCGATCCGGCTGATGGAGGAGTATGACGAAAAATACAAAGTACAGCTGATCGAGGACCTCCCCGAAGGAGAGGAAATTTCCTTCTACAAACAGGGCAGTTTCACCGATCTCTGCCGCGGTCCGCACCTGCCTTCCACTGGCAAAATCAAGGCTTTCCGCCTGACCGGAATCGCGGGCGCCTATTGGAGAGGGGACGAGCACAACAAAATGCTCACCCGTATCTACGGCACCGCGTTTGCCAAGAAGGATGAGATGGAAGCCTATTTCACCATGCTCGAAGAGGCGAAAAAGCGCGATCACACCAAGCTGGGCAAAGAGCTGAAACTGTTCACCATTCTCAACGAAGGAAAGGGCTTCCCGTTCTTCCTGCCGCACGGCATGATTCTCAAAAATACTCTCGTCGATTACTGGCGGCAGATACACGACCGGGAGGGGTATGTCGAGGTGTCTACGCCCATCATTCTGAGCCGCACGCTCTGGGAGACTTCCGGACACTGGGATCACTACAAGGAAAACATGTATACGACCAAGATCGACGGGGAGGACTATGCGATCAAGCCCATGAACTGCCCTGGCGGAATTCTCGTATACAAGACGGAACCGCACAGCTATAAAGATCTGCCTATCCGCATGGGCGAACTGGGTCTGGTACACCGCCACGAGAAATCCGGTCAGCTTCACGGCCTGTTCCGGGTGCGTTGCTTTACGCAGGATGACGCGCACATCTTCATGACGCCCGATCAGATCACGGGCGAAATCAAAGGGGTGGTGCGGCTCATCAACGAAGTATATACGCTGTTCGGGTTCAAGTATCATGTGGAACTCTCCACCCGCCCCGACAACAGCATGGGCAGCGACGAGGACTGGAACAACGCCACCGAAGCGCTCCGCCACGCGTTGGACGAAATGAAGATCGAATATACGGTCAACGAGGGGGACGGCGCGTTCTACGGCCCCAAGATCGACTTCCATCTCGAAGATTCCATCGGCAGAACCTGGCAGTGCGGCACCATTCAGCTGGATTTCCAACTTCCGCAGCGCTTTGAAATGGAATACGTCGGCGAGGACGGCTTGAAGCACCGCCCGATCATGGTACACCGCGTCGTGTTCGGTTCGATCGAGCGCTTTATCGGAATTCTGATCGAACATTATGCCGGGAAATTCCCCGTATGGCTCGCGCCCGTGCAGGTCAAGATTCTGCCCATCACCGAAAAACAGCAGGCTTACGCGGCGGAACTTCTCGCGAAGATGCAGGCCGCCGGAATCCGTGCGGAGCTCGATTCCCGCAACGAGAAAATCGGCTATAAAATCCGCGAAGCGCAGATGGAAAAAGTGCCGTATATGCTCGTGATCGGCGAAAAGGAAGCCTCCGAAGGCCTGGTGGCCGTCCGCCGCAGGGACAAAGGGGATATCGGCGCGGTATCTGCGGAAGAATTTATCGCCGGCGTCTCTAAAGAAATTGCGGAAAAGACGGCGTTCTGACCATTTTCCGAAAGGAAAGGAAGTATTGCAATGGAAATTTCGACGGAAATCGGCTCGTTCCGCCGTTACGGGATCAATCGGGAAATCCTTCGTCTGCTGAAAGACAGCGGCTTTACGGCTTACGATTTCTCCATGTTCCGCGGAACGCTGAAAGACCGGCTGATCGACAGCGAAAATTATCGGGAAGACGCAAAAGTGCTCCGGGAGTATGCCGATTCGATCGGCCTTCGCTGCAATCAGGCGCATGCGCCCTTCCCCACGGCGCGGAAGGGAAACGAAAGCTATAACGAGTCCGCCTTTCCGGAAATCGCCCGTGCGATCGAAGTGAGCGGAATACTCGGCGCGAAAGTGTGCGTGGTGCATCCCTGCAACGATTATACGGCGGAAGAAAACGCCTCGCTCTATCGTCGGTTCGAGCCGTACGCCCGCCGTGCCGGCGTGAAGATCGGCGTGGAAAATATGTGGAACTGGGACGATAAGGCCGGTCATGCCTGCGCGGCGGCCTGTTCTTCCCCGGACAGCTATCTGGCGCATCTGGCGCTGCTGGACGAAGAAGTTTTCACCGCTTGCCTGGACATCGGCCATGCGGAAATGGCGGGGCTGGGAACGAGCGCCCCGGAGATGATTGCGGCGCTGGGGCGCCGTCTGGGCGCGATGCACCTGCACGACAACGACCGCCTCCACGACAGCCATACGCTGCCGTATATGGGCTCCGTTGCGTTTCCCGCGATCATCGGCGCGCTGAAAGCAATCGGATACCGGGGAGACGTCACGCTGGAAGCCGATCAGTTTTTACGCGGCTTTCCTCTGGAACTGTATCCTTCCGCCGCGCGGCTGATGGCGGATGTCGCAAAAAGTTTTCAAAGCGCTTTGACCGCGCCGGACGGCCGGGACTGATAAAAATATCTTTTTTCGTAAAATTGCAGGAAATTATCCGAAAAACGCTTGACAAAAACAACCGCATTGAGGTATACTGTTAAAGCTAAGCAGAAGCGAACCTTCTCGCCGCGCGGTATACATCGGCGCGGCTCAATCTTCAAAGAGACGGATATTCTCGCAGATTGACGGGTCGCTTATGTTGTGGCGGCCCGTTATTATTTCGTGAGGTGTACTACCATTAAAGATCAGTATCAGTTGAACGGAGATATCCGTGACAGGGAAATCAGAGTCATCGCCTCCAACGGCGATATGCTGGGAATCATGAGCGCGCGCGAAGCGTTGCAGCTTGCGGAAGAGGAGAATCTCGATCTCGTGAAGATTTCTCCGCAGGCGGTGCCGCCCGTCTGCAAGATCATGAATTACGGAAAATTCAAATTCGAGCAGGCAAAGCGCGAAAAGGAAAACCGCAAAAACCAGAAGGTGATGGAGCTGAAAGAGATTTATCTGTCCATGACCATCGACGTCGGGGATCTCAACATCAAGGCGAAGAAAGCGCTTGAATTTCTTTCGGACGGCAATAAGGTGAAAGTTTCCATCCGCATGCGCGGCAGACAGATGGCGCATTCCGCGATGGGCGTGGACGTCATGCGCCGCTTTTTCGAGCTGATGGACGGAAAGGCGACGATGGACAAACAGCCGGTGACGGAAGGCAGAAACATTCTGATGATCCTTTCGCCCGCGAAATAACGACGATAAGCACGGTACGTTTTCCGGCGCCCGTCGGGGCGGCGGAAAGTTGAGTTAAGAAAAATTTTTCGGAGGACAAACATATGCCTAAACAGAAATCCCACAGCGGAACAAAAAAGCGTTTTTGGCTCACGGGCAGCGGTAAGGTGAACAGACCTCACGGCGGCAAGAACCATAAGGCGGAAACCAAGACCAGCAAGAGAAGAAGGACGCTGCGTCAGAGCACTCTCGTTTCTTCGGCTCAGGAGAATACCGTCAAGAGTATGATCCCGTATAAAGACTAAGAATCAGGAGGAATGAATCATGCGTATTAAAAGAAGTGTGAACGCGCTCAAAAAGCGCAGAAAGATTTTCAAACTTTCCAAAGGATATTTCGGAAACAAGAGCAAATCTTACCGTATTGCCCGCCAGGCGGTGATGAAGTCCCTGAACTATGCGTACATCGGCAGACGTCGCAGAAAGAGAGATTTCAGAAAGCTCTGGATTTCCAGAATCAACGCTGCCGCGCGGCAGAACGGCCTTTCTTACAGCAAACTGATGCACGGCCTTTCCGTTGCCGGCATTTCTCTCAACAGAAAGATCCTTGCGGATCTTGCCGTCAACGACTCCGCCGCGTTCGCGCAGCTTGCGGAAAAGGCAAAGGCGGCCCTCTGAGGAACTTCCGAAAAGCCTTTTAGCCACTAAAAGGCTTTTCGTTTTTTCAAACGATGATTTTAACTTCAAAGAGCAATCCTCTGATACGCGAAACCATTTCGCTGAAAGAAAAGAAAGGCAGGCGGGAGACAGGGCTGTTTTTGGTTGAAGGGACCAAGATGGCCGCGGAATGCAGGCGCAGTGCGCTGGAAATCGAGCGCGTCATCCTTTCGGAGAGCTATGCGGGCGAGGAATACGGAGAAGCCGTCCGGGTTTCGGACGAGCTGTTCCGCGTTCTTTCCGACGAAAAGACCCCGCAGGGAATTCTCTGCCGGGTCCGGATCCCGAAACGCAGACTCGCGCCGCCGACCGGTTGCTGTCTTTTGCTGGACGGGGTTTCCGATCCCGGCAATATGGGCGCGATTATCCGCACGGCGAATGCGGCGGGCTATTCTCAGCTCTATCTTGCGGACTGCACCGACCCGTATTCTCCCAAGAGCGTTCGGGCCAGCATGAGCGGGATTTTTTTCACCGAGTTGTATATCGCGTCCCGCGAAGAGATTTTTTCCGCGCTTTCCGGCGTTCCGATTTACGCGGCGGATATGCACGGGGAAAACATTTTCGGCTTTTCTCCGCCCGGGAAATTCGCGCTTGCGATCGGCAATGAGGCCAACGGAATTTCGGAAGAAGTATTCCGCCGCGCGGAGCGCACGCTCCGCATTCCGATGCAGTCGGAACAGGAAAGCCTGAATGCGGCGGTGGCGGCAGGGATTGCCATGTACGCTCTCAGGAGCGATCAATTCAGAGATAAGCGATAGGAAGGAGTGAAACTATGTCAGGACACAGCAAATGGCACAATATTCAGGCAAAGAAAGGTAAGGCAGACGCGGCGAGAGGCCGGATTTTCACGAAGCTCGGCAGGGAGATCGCCGTCGCGGCGAAGAATAATCCCAACCCCGATACGAACAGCAAGCTGGCGGACGTCATCGCCAAGGCCAAGGCCGCGAACATGCCCAACGACAACATTATGCGCAGCATCAAAAAAGCGGCGGGAGAAATGAACGGTTCCGATTACAAGGAACTGACCTACGAGGGATACGGCCCCGCGGGTTCCGCCGTCATCATCACGACGCTGACGGACAACAACAACCGTACGGCCAGCGACGTCCGCGCGGTGATGGGCAAACACGGCGGTTCCATGGGCAACACCGGTTGCGTTTCCTATAATTTCGACAATAAGGGCTATATCGTCGTGGAAAGGACGGTGGAGCTAAACGAGGACACCATGACGGAAAATTCGATGGAAACCCGGGCGGCCGCCCTCG
>ERZ1090861.659-NODE-659-length-20325-cov-6.627972_pt1 | contig 20325 bp, 19 predicted proteins | sample MGYA00478482_ERZ1090861 | MGnify/ENA primary metagenome ERZ1090861 (study PRJEB33644, sample SAMEA5815744) | chicken gut metagenome | biome: Chicken; feature: Gastrointestinal Tract; material: Caecum | place: Ireland | collected 2019-01-01 | study: A study of the... | reverse complement strand
CGAATCTCTGCGCGAGCTCGACAAAGGGTTGGACATACAGCCGCCCGGGAACTACTTTGTGGACGGGGACATAAACCGCGTAAACATGACGTGGCGGGGCACGGCAAACCTGATCTACTATAATTGGCTCAATTATTACGTATATCAGGTCACGCCGTATTCTTTCGAAGAAACGGAACAAACCGATTGAAAAAGCGGCGCTCAGGCGCCGCTTTTTTTCGCATTTCCGACAAGAAAACCATAACGTATTTAGTGCATGATTTCCGCCGAAAAATTTGCAGTGTATCCGAATTTTACTGTTATGCGAGTAATTTACTGCACATTTTTTGATAATAATATGGCAGAAAACTTGCGCCGGAAACAAAAAATGTATAAAATATATATGTAACGTCATTGAATGCTGTTGACGGACGGGACTGAAAAGAGATACGAGATATGAGATACTTCGATTACGGATTTTTGAGAGGAAAAGACGTGTCCGCATATGCTGTGCGGATGATCGCCGACGTCTCTCGCACCCAAGGTCAAAATACTTACCGCAAAGATAAATTAGGAAAACTTTTTTCGGCTTTGGAAAACGTCGCTAAGATAGAATCCGTCAAAAGCTCCAATGCCATAGAGGGCATCGCAACGTCGGACGCACGTTTGGCGGAGATAGTGAGAGAAAATGCGGAGCCGACGGGGCATGCGGAGGAGGAACTTGCGGGATACAGGGACGCGCTTTCTCTCGTTCATTCCGCACACGAAACTCTGCCTTTCAGCGAAGATACCATATTGCGATTGCACGCCATACTGTATGCTCACACCTCCGAAAAAGGCGGGCAATATAAAAAAGACGACAATATCATTAGTCAGAGATCGGACAGAGGAGAAGTGATCGTAAGGTTCAGACCCGTATCGGCTGCCGAAACGCCCGGAACGATGTTACAGTTTACGCTTGCGGCACGCGAAGCTCTGTCGGACGCGTCGATAAACAAATTGATATTGATCCCGTGCATCATACAGGATTTTTTGTGTATCCACCCGTTTAACGACGGTAATGGCAGGATGAGCAGACTTTTGTCGTTGCTTTTGCTGTATAAGAGCGGCTACGACGCAGGCAAATATGTTTCGATGGACAGAGTGATCAGCGAGAACCGCGGTCAGTATTACGAGGCTCTGTACAAATCGTCGCAGGACTGGCATTTTAATCGTAACGATTACGATCCGTTCGTCGAATTTTTCTTGGAAAGTCTTGCGGCATGTTACAGAGAATTGTCCGATCGGCTCGATATTGCCGAGCATACCGGCGGAAGGATCGCAGACAGAATAGCGGAATATCTTCGCGGCCGTACCGAGGCAATGTCAAAGACGCAGATCCAAAGCGTTTTTCCCGACAAGAAAATAGGGACCGTGGAATCCGCACTGGCCGAATTGGTCAAATGCGGGATCATAAAAAAAGAAGGTTCGTACAGAGACGCGAAATATATCTATTTCGGAAAGCGTTCGTAAAAGTCGAGATAGTCAAACATTCCCCGCCCGATACGGCAGCCGAGCGGATATTATTGTTGCAAATCGCGAAGGGAAAGATACAAGCCTTGATCGGGATAAACGTCTTCCTACGGAAGGTTTTGCGATCGAAAAACAGAATACGGGATATCGAAGAGGATCGGACGGTATAGCGTCAATCGCCCAGAAGAGAATCGAACGTTTCGCCGAATATGTCGCAGATCGCGGCGAGCGTTTCGAAGTTGGGCTGAGCAATACCGTTTTCCCATGCGCTGACCGTGCGCTGATCCACGCCCAGTTTATCCGCAAGCATCGCTTGCGTAAGTCGCGCCGATTTGCGCAGCTTTCGCAGATTTTCGGGAAACTTTACGGGTCTTGCCATACCGAAACTTTACCAATAAATATAGTGTGTGTTACTGTTTACCAAAATTTTTAGTATATACGCGTTTCGGCGTCCCGATCGCTCGGCGCGGTCGGGGAAATAAGTAAAAAACGGCAACGCTTCGCAAAAGGTATGTCGTCCGCCGACTGCCGATCGTCGGGAAGAACCGTTTACAGCGCCAAACGGTAACGGAGTTCACGGTGCTTATCGGATCCGAGCGATCGCCGTCCGATGTCGTAAATAACAAGGTGAACGACGGACGACGGGGCTTATCGGTTGTCTGCGATCGCCTGTTACTGCCGAAAATAACGCTTTGCACCAATAATTTTGGTAAAAATATTGAATCTGCCATATATTACGGTTTAAAATATTTTACGGATATCCTCGGGGCGGGTGCGGTATGTGCGCCTGTTCTGCCGCCGAGTAAGTCATAAACTTTCCGAGTACGTTGCGGAGGCGCGGTTTGCGCTTCCGGAGCCTTCCGGGCGGCGCTGCGGCGCCGCCTTGTTCGCGTCGGGAGCCGCGCGCTCTTTTTTGACAAAACATTACGGTCATAACGCTTGTAAAAAATATGCGCGCAATGATATAATAACACCGTGAAAATTTTATCATAACGGGCGCGACGGCGTCCGGAGGAGATTTTTATGGATAAGATGACAATAAGGGACGTGGACGTAAACGGCAAGCGCTGCCTTGTGAGAGTGGACTTCAACGTTCCGATGAAGGACGGCGTTATCACCGACGATACCCGTATCATGGGCGCGCTGCCGACCATCAAGTATTTGATGGAGCACGGGGCAAAGGTCATCCTCTGCTCCCATATGGGCAAGCCGCACAGCATACTCAGCGCCAAGGTGGGATTGACGAAGAAAGAGAAAAAGGCGGTCGAAGCGCTTCCCGAGAACGAGCGCGCAAAGGCGACCGAAGAGTATATCGCCAAGGCTAAGAAGAACGACCCCGTCAAACTTACGCTCAGACCCGTTGCGGACAAGCTCAACGAATTGCTCGGAGGCAAGGTCACGTTCGCGAAAGACGTTATAGGAGAGGACGCCCGCGCGAAAGTCGCGGCATGCAAGTCGGGAGAATGTGTCTTGCTCGAAAATCTGCGTTTCTACGCCGAAGAAGAGGGCAGGGACGAGGAGTTCTGCAGGCAGCTCGCCTCTTACTGCGACATCTACGTCAACGACGCTTTCGGTACGGCTCACCGTTCGCATTCCTCTACGGCGGCGATCGTGGAATACGGATTCGTCAAGACTGCCGTATGCGGATTCCTCATCGAGAAGGAGCTCAACGTCATGGCCAAATCGCTCGAAGCTCCGATCAGACCGTTCGTAGCGGTCCTCGGCGGCGCGAAGGTCGCGGACAAACTCAAAGTTATCGACAATCTGCTCGAAAAATGCGACAGCCTCATAATCGGCGGCGGTATGGCGTACACCTTCCTCGCCGCTCAGGGCATGGAAGTCGGCAAGTCGTTGGTCGACAACGAAAAGATGGGATATTGCAAGGATATGCTGGCGAAAGCGGATAAGCTGGGCAAGAAGATATATCTGCCCATCGATACCGTCGTTGCCGACGCTTTCCCCGACCCGATAGACGCGGAAATAGCCGTACAGACCGTCGACGTGAAGAGCATTCCCGCGGACAAGATGGGTCTCGATATCGGCGAGGCTTCCAGAAAGCTGTTCGCAGACGTTATCAAGAGCGCGAAGACGGTCGTATGGAACGGACCTATGGGAGTTTTCGAAAATCCCACTCTCGCCAAAGGCACGATAGCGGTAGCCGAGGCGATGGCAGAGGCGAAAGACGCCGTCACTATCATCGGCGGCGGCGACAGCGCGGCGGCGGTCAAGACGCTCGGATTTGCGGATAAGATGACTCACATCTCCACCGGCGGCGGCGCGTCGCTCGAACTGTTCGAAGGCAAAGTCCTTCCCGGCATCGCGTGTCTTAACGACAAGAAGTAAATTTCAGAGAGGTATAAACATGAGAAGACCCATAATAGCAGGCAACTGGAAGATGAACAATACCAAGGCGCAGACCTATGCGCTGCTCGGCGAACTCGTACCGCTCGTAGCGGACGCAGAAGCGGAAGTCGTCGTATGCGTGCCCTATACCAGCATTTGGGCAGCGGGCGAGGCGATCAAAGGCACGAACATCAAGCTCGGCGCGGAGAACGTTCATTGGGCGGATAAAGGCGCGTTTACCGGAGAGATCAGCGCGGATATGCTGCTCGAACAGGGCGTGGAATACGTCATCATCGGACACAGCGAGCGCCGTCAGTATTTCGGCGAAACGGACGAGACCGTCAACAAGAGAGTGAAGACCGCTCTTGCCAAGGGGCTCAAACCCATCGTCTGCGTAGGCGAAACTCTCGAAGAGAGAGAGAACGGCAAGGTCGAAGAGGTCCTCGTCAGACAGACCGAGGGAGCGTTCAAAGATGTCGACGCCGCGGATCTGGACAACATCGTGATCGCGTACGAACCCGTATGGGCGATCGGTACCGGCAAGACCGCTACCGCGCAGGACGCCAACGATACCATAGCGATCGTCCGCGGCACCATGGCGAAGCTGTACGGCGAGAAGAACGCCGAAGAGAGAGTTCGTATCCAGTACGGCGGATCCATGAACCCCAAGAACGCGAAAGAGCTTATGGCAATGCCTCAGATAGACGGAGGTCTTATCGGGGGCGCTTCGCTCAAAGCGGTCGATTTCTCCCAGGTAGTCAAATACAACGGCTGAGATATTCGATTCGAAAAACGGACCCGCTAAGGCGGGTCTTTTTTTTCTGCGCGGGATCGGGTTATCTTTCGTCCAGACCGAGAAGTTCGTCTGCGGAAACGCCGAGGAACGCGCAGAGTTTGGCAAAAGTCGCCAGCGACGGTTGGATCCTGCCGGATACGTACTGCGAAACGGTAGGGCACGAAACGCCCAGCGCTTCCGCTATCTCGCGCCGCGTTTTTCCGCATGACAAAATTTCCGTGCGTATATTTGCGCTGATCTTTTCTTGAATATCCATAATTTTCCTCCCGGTATGCGCTCGGCTTCGGCAGGGGCAACGTATTTTTCAGAAAATAATTATATTAGGTATCGCCTAAATATTCTTGACAATTAGGTATTACCTAATATATAATACATATACGGTCAATGTGGGAATTTTCGAATGAAGGTTCCCGGCGCGCTCATTTCTTCCGGAGCGCGTTTTCTTTTGTCTTTCGCCTCTTTTGTTTGGGCTCGCTTACGTTTGACTAACGCATGGCGTTGTGCTAAAATATAGCCGACAAAAAAGAGCCGCCGAAACGCGGCGGTACGGCGCAAGCCGAGAGAGGTTTTTATGAAATTTACCGGACTGATAATAATGGACGGATACGGGATCAACACGTTCGGTCCCGCGAACGCGATCACGCCCGAAACGTCTCCCAACGTCATCTCCATGGCGGGTAAATATCCGCACACGCAGCTGCGTGCGAGCGGACTTGCCGTGGGTCTGCCCGAAGGTCAGATGGGCAACAGCGAAGTCGGGCATCTCAATATAGGCGCGGGAAGGATAATCTATCAGGAACTCACGCGCATCACCAAGGCGATAGAAGACGGCGACTTTTTCGAGAATCCCGCGCTCGTATCCGCTATGGACGACGCTAAGAAAAACGGCAGGAAACTTCACGTAATGGGGCTTGTCTCCGACGGCGGAGTGCACAGCCATATAACGCACCTGTTCGCTCTCGTGGAGATGGCGAAAAGGCGCGGACTGGACAACGTCTACGTCCACTGCTTCATGGACGGCAGAGATACTCCGCCCAAGAGCGGCAAGGAGTATATAGAACAGTTGCAGGCGGAGCTTGACAGACAGAAGTTCGGCAGGATCGCGACGATAAGCGGCAGGTTCTACGCCATGGACAGGGACAATATATGGGACAGAGTCCAGAAGGCGTACGAGGCGATCACGGACGGCGAAGGTATATACGAGAGCGATCCCGTCGCGGCGATGGAGCACAGTTACGACAACGGCGTTACGGACGAATTCGTCGTGCCGACCGTGCTTACCGAGAACGGCGCGCCCGTTGCGACCGTGGACAGCGGCGACAGCGTGATATTCTTCAACTTCCGCCCCGACCGCGCAAGACAGCTCACGCGCGCGTTCATATATCCCGACTTCGACGCTTTCCCGAGAAAGAAAGGCTTCGTCGCGCCGCATTACGTATCGTTCACCCAGTATGATGTCACGTTCAACGACGCGCTCGACGTGGCGTTCAGACCCGAGAGCTATACCAATACGCTGGGGGAATATCTCGCGAAAAACGGCGTCAAACAGTTCAGGATCGCCGAAACGCAGAAATACGCGCACGTCACGTTCTTCTTTAACGGAGGAGTAGAGGCCCCCAACGAGGGCGAGGACAGGATACTGATACCGTCCCCCAAGATCAAGACCTTCGACATGAAGCCGGAGATGAGCGCTTACGAGGTCACGGACAGAGCCGTGGAGGAGATAAAGAGCGGAAAATACTCCGTGATGATACTCAACTTCGCCAACTGCGATATGGTAGGTCATACCGGCGTGATGGATGCGGCGAAGAAGGCGGTATCCGTCGTAGACGAATGCGTACAAAAGGTGGTGGACGCGATACTCTCCGTGGGGGGACAGGCGTTCATAACCGCAGATCACGGTAACTGCGACTATATGTTCGATCCCGACGGCACCCCGTTCACCGCGCATACGACCAACCCCGTACCGTTCATCGCCGTCGGAGTGGACGGAGCCAAGGCTCTTGCGGACGGAGGCAAACTGTGCGACATAGCTCCCACTATGCTCGACGCGATGGGGCTTGCGATCCCGTCGGAAATGACAGGTCACTCCCTTATCGTAAGATAACGGCGGAAAAGGCAAGATCGAAACGCGCCTTCGGGCGCGTTTTTTTATGCATTCGGAAACGAAAGCCACTTTCAAAAAGCGGCGATACGATCCGACGGCCCGCTTTGCTTGTGCCGACAGGCGCGCGCACAGTGGCAAAAAGCCTGCGATCATGCTTGCAGAGCATACTTTCGGATAAAATAAAGGTATTGGACATGGCATAGGGGCGGTGCTATAATCAAAAACGGAGGATGAGAATGAAAATACTGATGATCACGGGCAGCCCTCACAGAAACGGGACGTAGAATACGCTTGCGAGAGAATTCGCAAAAGGCGCCGAAGAAGCGGGGCACGAAGTTGATATCTACGACGCAGCGAGGGGAAACATACATCCCTGTCTAGGCTGTGATGGCTGCGGTATGGCGGGAAACTGCGTGCAGAAAGACGACGGCAACGCGCTGCTCGACCGCCTTTTGCGGTCCGACGCGGTGGTATTCGTCACACCGGTCTACTATTTCGGTATGAGCGCTCAGCTCAAGACAGTCATAGACAGGTTTTGCGCTCGTAACGGAGCGATAACGGCAAAGCGCATGAAAGCGGCGCTTATCGCGACGGCGTGGAACGACGACGATACGGTGATGAAAGGGATAGAAGTGACCTTCGGCATCATATTCGATTATCTCGACTTCGTCAACGTCGGTTCGGTGCTCGCGAAGGGAAGCGGCACGGTCGGAATGATGCCTTTGAAATACCGCAGACAGGCGTACGAACCGGGAAGATCGATATAGGAGGTATATATGGACAAAAAAGATTTCGAAAAGGAGAATGTTTTCGGACTCGGCAGAGAGAATACCGCTTTTGCAAAGTTTTTCACCGGCAAGTCTTATCTCAATCCGCTTACCGAGGCGGGAGAGGGAAAGCTGTTTTTCGCCAACGTGACGTTCGAGCCCGGTTGCAGGAACAACTGGCACATACATCACGCGACGGCGGGCGGCGGACAGATACTGCTCTGCACGGCGGGAGAAGGCTGGTATGCCGAATGGGGCAAAGATCCCCGCAGCCTAAAACCGGGCGACGTAGTCGTTATACCCGCCGAGGTCAAGCATTGGCACGGCGCGAAGAAGGACAGCTGGTTTTCGCATATCGCGGTGGAGGCGCCCGGAGAAAATACGTCCAACGAATGGCTCGAAGCCGTTACGGACGAGGAGTATTCCAAGCTGCGGTGAGCGTTTTCCGAACGGATCGCAAGCCTTCGTCCTGATGCCGCTGCGCTCGTCCGAACTGCCTGTTGCCTTGCCGCGGATACGGTGTTATAATGTTGTTGCATGATAATGCCATTACGATAACCCGGAGGCGGATATGGAATACAGAGTGCTGAAATATTTTCTGACTGTGGCGAGAGAGGAAAACATTACGCGGGCGGCGGAAGTGCTGCATTTGTCGCAGCCGGCGCTGTCGCGGCAACTCATGCAGCTGGAAGACGAGCTGGGAGCGAAACTGTTCGAGAGAGGGAAGAGAAGCATAACTCTGACCGACGCGGGAATGTTGCTGCGGCGGAGAGCGCAGGAGATAGTGGATCTGACCGAAAAGACCGAGAGGGAGTTCCAGAGCGCGGGCACGCTCGGAGGAGTCATTTCGATCGGAAGCGGGGAGGCGGAGACGATGCGTTTCCTCGCGGGGGCGATGGAGAGTTTTTCCCGGCAGTATCCCGAAGTAAAGTTCGACCTGTATTCGAATAACGCCGATTTTATCAAAGAAAGACTCGATCGCGGACTTCTCGATATCGGCGTGCTTCTCGAACCGGGAGATCTGAGCAAGTACGAGTATATAAGACTGAAAGACAGGGAACGCTGGGGAGCGCTCGTGCCACGTAAATGTCCCCTTGCGGAAAAGGACAGCGTGCGCGCCGAAGACCTTATCGGGCACAGAGTGTTCATGCCCACAAGGGCGCAGGCGCAGGGGGTGGTCGCGTGGTTCGGCGACCTGTACGAGAAACTCGACGTGTTCGTATCCTACAACCTGCTGTACAATGCCGCGATGCTCGTGGACTGCGGGATAGGCGCGGCGCTGACGATAGAAGGCGCCGCAGCGCTCTACAAAAATCCGAATACGGTGTTCAGACCGTTTTCGCCTCAGCTGAGCGTGTCCAGCGTACTCGTGTGGAAAAAGTATCAGCCGATGACCCCCGCCGCCGCGGCGTTCATCGAACATCTGAAAAAGACGGCGGCGCAATATTGACCGACGGCAGGGACGCTTCCGCCGCGGAATAAAGGAGGTAAAACATGAAATACGCGCAACTCGGAGACAGCGGTATAACCGTATCCGAACTGTGCCTGGGCTGTATGAGCTTCGGGGATCCCGCGAGCAATATGCACGCATGGACTTTGAACGCCGACGAGAGCGAAGCGATAATAAAGCACGCGCTCGATCTCGGCATAAACTTTTTCGACACCGCGAACGGATATTCGGCGGGAACGAGCGAAGAATATCTCGGCAGAGCGATAAAGCGCAACGTCGCCAGAGATAAGGTCGTGCTTGCGTCCAAGGTTTATTTCAACGAAGGGCACCTATCCGCAAAGGCGATCGCAAGAGAGATAGAGGGGACGCTCAGGCGTATCGGGACAGACTATCTCGATCTCTATATAATACACAGATTCGACGCCGAAACGCCGATAGAGGAAACTATGCAGGCGTTGGATAAGCTGGTCAAGGACGGAAAGGTCAGAGCTCTTGGCGCTTCGGCAATGTACGGATATCAGTTTTACAATATGCAGCTCGCGGCGAGGGATAACGGCCGGACGAAGTTCGTATCGATGCAGAACCATTACAATCCGCTTTACAGAGAGGACGAGAGAGAACTCATACCGATATGCAAACAGATGAACGTAGCCCTCACGCCTTACAGTCCGCTGGCGGCGGGAAGAGCCGCGCGTTTGCAATGGACGACGGATTCTCTGCGCAGCCGCACCGACAAGGTCGCGCATTCGAAATACGACGACACGGAAGAGAAAGACAGGGCGATAGTGTCTTCTATCGCGGAGATAGCGGATAAATACGGCGCGAGCATGTCGCAGGTCACGTTCGCGTGGCATTATGCAAAGGGCGTAACGGCTCCGATCATCGGGGCGACGAAAGCGAAGTATCTGGACGACGCGGTCGGCGCGCTTTCGCTCGAACTTACGGACGAAGACGTCGCCGCGATAGATATGCATTACACTCCGCACAGGGTGGTCGGCGCATTGTAACGCGCCGAACGGATGCGGCTGCGAAAAACGGCGTCGGGATTGCGTATACGGTCGTGCGATGGCGCGTATACGCTCCTTCGCGGGGATAGTTTTCGGAGGCGGAAATGTTGACGGAAGAGAGATTGAAAAAAGCGGGGCTGTCAGCCGACGAGATAGGCAGATTTCGTACGTTCGGAGAACGCGGACAGTTGGCAGGACAGGAAAAACTGTTGCGTGAACAGAGAAAAAAGATATTGGATAACATACACGGGCACGAAAAAACGATCGCGGATATCGATATGATGCTGCGCGAGTTGGACAGGGACGCCGAAGAGCGTTTGAAGTGACGGCGCGGCGCAGAGATATCGGCGTCGCCGAGGTTTGAGATGCAATACGCGAGAAAGATAGAGAACGTCCGCTTCGGACAGGAACGGGCGTTGTACGGAAGCAGGGATCTGTACCTGTCGGGGTGCAGATTCGAGGGAGAAGAGGACGGCGAATCCGCCGTAAAGGAATGCGAAAATATTCGCGCGGACGGCTGCTATATGGATCTGCGCTATCCGTTCTGGCACGTGCGCGGTCTGGAGATAAACGGCTGCGAGATGACCGTAAATTGCCGAGCGGCGCTGTGGTACGACGAGAACGTCAGGATAGCCGACAGCGTGCTTAACGGGATAAAGGCGTTCAGGGAATGCAAAAACGTGATCATGGAAAACGTGACCGCCGTATCGCCCGAGTTCGGTTGGAAGTGCGAGAACTTTTCGGTCGGGCATTGTAAGATCGTCTCTCAATACGCGTTTTTCGAGAGCAGCGGCATAGAGGCGGAGGATCTGGACTTCGAAGGCAAATATTCTTTCCAATACGTGCGCAACGCCGCGTTCAGAAACTCGACGTTCAGGACCAAGGACGCTTTCTGGCATTCTAAGAACGTCACCGTCGTCGACAGCGTGATAGAAGGAGAGTATCTCGGCTGGTATTCCGAAGGTCTGACGTTGATACGCTGCCGTATCAAAGGGACGCAGCCGTTGTGTTACTGCAAAAATCTGAAACTCATAGACTGTACGACCGAGGACTGCGACCTTGCGTTCGAGTACAGCGACGTCGAAGCCGATATAAAAGGCGGAATCCTTTCGGTGAAAAATCCGACTTCGGGGACGATAACGGCGGACGGGATCGGCAATATAGTTATCACCGACGACAGCGTGTATCCGGTGAAAGCCGTGATAAAAACGAGATAGACGGTATTTTCGGTATAGTGCGGGCGCTTTATGCGTCCGTTTTTTGCCGCGCGGAAGTTGCGTCCGCGTCTGCGGACGGGATCGCCGTCGGCGTTTCGGATCCGTTCGAGGCTTTCCGCTCCCGCTCGGGATACACGATCAGCAGCATGATCGCCGCGAAGATCGCCGCCGCACTTTTTACGGCGCACAGTACGGAGGCTACCCATACGTATTCCGTGGAGAAAGTGGCAACGGCTGCGACCGCGAATGCCGCGTAAGGGATCGCGGCTGCTGCGATACAGGTTTTCGCCTTGCCGCGGGATCGCGGGAAGCGCTCCGCATAGATCTTCGCCGTACCTGCCGCCGTAAATACCAGGCACAGAGTAGTCATCGCCAGTACCGCCGCCGCGACCGCCGCATAGGCGACGAAACGTTCGGGCGGAGCGAACTGCGGTTCCAGTCCCAAAAAGACAGAAGCGACTGCGGCGACGGCTCCGCACCATGCCGCGTTTCGGAACGACTTTCCGCCGGTTTTCATGCTCAGCGCGGCAAAACAGAAACACACCGCGTAGACTACGGGCGGCGTGATTATTATTCCGTCGAATCTGAAATATACCGCAAAAGCGGCGTGACCCAATATCGTGAAAGTGACGAAAACGCGTTTAGTTTCGTGAAATCTTTGATCTTTCATCGGACCCCTCCCGTAAGTTATTATAACACGGGACAAGCCGTCGGTCAACACTCTTTTTGATAAAACGATATTTTGTATGCTCAGTTGCGGCCTTTCAGCACTTTCCGCACTCTCGCTATCAGAAAGACGGGCAGGGAATCGCAGTCTTCGAACGAATACCGCTTGCCGTCAAGACTTATCCCGTCCCCGACGATACGGAACCTCGCCACGGTGCGCTTGCCGCCGACGGACGCGATGACTTTGCTGCCGCTCGGAGCTTTGTCCGCATATTCCGCGATGATTGTGTCGCAGCCGTGTCTGACTGCGAACCGTTTTCCCTCTCCCGTAGGGTCGGGATACAGCATATAATCGGGCGCGCCGTTTTCCGCACTGACGTCGTCGAGGGAGTAAAACAGAGGGACCGTGACCGAATCGCCGGAGCCGCTGCCGAACGTTTCGCCCAAAAGTCTGAGCCCGCGCTCGGAATAGAGCTTGAAGTATATCTCCTGTCTGCCGTTGACCGAAACGATAAAAGCTCTCGGCTCTTCCGACATATAGGCGGCGCGCAGTTTTTCCGAGGCGTGCACGGCAAGGAGCGCGTCTCTGTCCGCGATCACGGCGTGATAACCGCCGTCCGCCGGCAGGCTGTCGGCGCAAAGCCGAGTGAATTCCGCCTCGGGGATCTCCGCGGCGATGCGGTTTTTTATCAAAGGCGCTACGTCTTCGCCCGAAATCGCTATCGCTATCTTCATGGTCATATTGACTTTAACACAAAATACGCTCCCCGTCAACGGACGGAAGGTATGAAAAAACTCCGCCCGAGGGCGGAGCGGTAATATTTTTCGTCAATCGTTGTCGTCGTTATCGTCGGGCTCTTCGTCCTCGTCGTCGATATCGTCCACGCTGTCTATGTCGTAATCGAAATCGTCTTCGAGATCGTCCTCGAACGTCTCGTCGTTCTCTTCTTCGTCCTCGTCTTCGCCGTCGTAATCGGCGTCGTCGAAGCCTTCGCTGTCGTCGAACGGTTCGTCGTAGTCCGCCCAGCTTTCTTCTTCCGCCAACTCGTCGAAAGATACGTTTTCGATATCTTCTTCGGATCTGTCGGTGTCGTCGATGTTGTACACGCCGTCTTCGTCGTCCTTATCGGCGTTTTTCTGAGCGCAGTAGGCGCACATCTTTTCGCCGGGTTCGAGGAAATTCTGATGACATACGGGGCAGAGTTCTTCTTCTTCGTCTTCGAGCAGGCTGGCGCCTCCTATCTTGAGTTCCGCTTTGCAGACGTCGCAGAAGTCCTCTTCTTCGGGGATCCAGTTCAGTTCGCAGCGGGGGCATCTCTTATACTTCGCCATAGTCATACCTCTTTCATATACTTTGAGACTCTCCGGTCTTTGCGTGTAGTATTATATGCATTCGTGCGGAATTTGTAAACACTTTTTATATACATTTTCCAAATTGATCCTTTTTTGCGGAAAAGCCGCTTAAAAACGGGGCAAAACATATTTGTTGCCATTTCGGCGCGCAGGTGTTATAATATCGCTATGGGCAGAAATTTCAGGAAAAACCGCCCCGCAAAGGTGCGCGACGACTATATCCCCGCAGGCGACGAGAAAGCTTTGGCGACTCCGCTTGAAGAGCTCGCTCTTTCCGAAAACACCGCCGCCGTACTCGCAAAGGGCGGCATAGTGTGCGCTCGCGATCTTGCCGCGCGCAGAATGCGCGAGATGTATCGGATCCAGAATATAGGAAAGAAACAATGTTTCGAGATAAAGAAAGCGCTCGCCGCGATAGGATTGGATTTTCGACCCGACGACGCCGATGCGGAACAGCGCAGGGATAACGCCGCTCCCCGCCGCGACGGAGAGAAACAGCGCGGAGGACGGCCCGACAGGAACGAACAGCGCAAAGAACCCGTCAGGGAAAGCGCGGCGGACGGCAGAAGGAAAGACTCGGGGAAAAACGACAAAGACCGCGGGAAAAACAAGAAGAAAGAGCGCGATCCGTACGCAGGTATGAGTCTGTACGAGATAGTTTTCGGCAAGCGCGAACCAGCTCCCGCAGTCGAAAAGCCTCAGCGCGAACCGCTCGCGGCGGACAGTATCGTGAAATTCAACCGCAAAGGCAAATGGGGATATAAGGACAGGAAAGGCAATGTGCTCATCCAGCCTGTCTACGACGACGCGTTCGAGTTCTCGGACGGTCTTGCCTGTGTGGAGAGCGACGGTAAACTCGGATATATAGACAAAGAAGGCAATCTCGTTATCGATTTCAGATACGACACCGCCACTTCGTTCAGCGAGGGGCTTGCGTCCGTCACAGAGGGAGAGAAGTCGGGCTATATAGACAAAGAAGGCAATCCGGCGATGGAGGAACGATTCGACGTGGCGACGCCGTTCGAACACGGCAGAGCGATCGTCCGCGAGGACGGCAGATGGGGAGTGCTCGACAGGGAGACCCTTAAAATAACTTGGAGATAAGACGGATACAGGGGCAAAGGACCGGCGTTCGCGCCGGTTTTTTCATGCGTCGGAACGCCGAGCTTCGCCGCAAAAGACGTGAGGGAGGGTAGGGAGAAACTCAAAAGCGCATAAAAAACGCGCGCCGTATAAAGCGCGCGGTGCAATGAGCGTATCCGGTGTGTTACTCGGCTTTTTTGGCTCTGTCCAGCTGCTTGGAAAGTCTGCTGACTTTTCTGCTGGCGGTCTCAGCCTTGTAGATGCCGTCGTACTTCGCTTCGTCGATCAGGGAGATCGCTTCGCGCAGGAGCTTTTCGGCGTTCTCGAAGTCTTTGGCTTCGACTGCCGCCTGGAATTTCTTTATACCGGTACGGACCTTGCTGCGCTTGGCAACGTTGATCTCGTTCTCCTTTGCCGAAATCACGACTCTCTTTTTCTGGGACTTTATATTAGGCATAGCTTCCCTCCGTTTTCGTATTGCTAAAACAGTTTAGCACAAAAAAAATCATAAAGCAATAAAAATCGGTCATATTTTTACCAAAATTTGCTATTTCGGGACCGATCGGGCGCGTCGGCGCGATCGCCTTACCGCAAAGCGGGCTTTGTCGCACGGCTTTTTCTGCGGTTTGCGAGAGTGCCTCCGCTCGCCGACGTCCGCGATACGGTTTTTTCGCGCCCGTATGGCAATCATAATTATATATGGAAAGGAAGAATATCCGAGGGCAGGACTCGGAGCTCGGCGATCTTCTTTGCGAGGCGGCGGGTTGGAACGACGGATTCGTGACGCGAAAGGAGAGAAAATACGGCTGCGATATCGCTTTCTCCGATATAGACGGAAAGGCGGCAGCGGCTCTCGGCAGACGGGAGGGCAGGTATTGCACGGTACGCGGCGACGACGTGGCGCGCGCGCTGGCGTATGCTATGAAGCAACTCGCTTCCGCGCGCAAAGTGTTGTTTGCGGGGCTCGGTAACAGCGGGTTAGTCGCCGACGCGCTCGGAGGCGAAACGGTCCGCGCGCTGCGAAAATTGTGCGACGAAAACACCCCGATCGCAACTCTCGAACCTCTTGTGAAGGCTGTGACAAATCTCGATTCCGCGGCGATGGTCAAAGCGGTCGCGAGGGAATACCGTCCCGACTTGGTGATCGTAGCGGACGCTTTGGTGACGCGCGAGTGGGAAAAGATCGGGGCTAGCTATCAACTGACCACGGCGGGTATATGTCCGGGCAGCGGCGCCGGCGGCAACGGGGACATGATCGACGGCGCGTATCTCGGCACGGCAGTACTTGCCGTCGGCGTTCCGATGATCGCGGTATTGCGGGACGGCGGAGAGCGCAGGGTGATACCTTACGACGCGGAGGCGACCGTGCGCAGGTGTTCCGCTCTCATCGCGTCGGCGGTTTTTGCGGCTTATTCGTGACCGCATACCTGCGGAGTAAAGGACATATAATACAGCGATGAAAACGGCGGTCACGGATTCGGGCATAGGCGGGCTTTTTGTGGTTGAAAAACTGCTGAAACGCACACGGGCAGGAAAAATATTATATCTTGCCGACAATGCGCATTCGCCTTACGGCGACCTGCCCGAGCCCGTGCTCCGCAGGATCGTGAAACGTAATTGCGAAAAGCTCGTCGCAATGGGCGCCGAGACGATAGTGCTTGCATGCAATACCGCCACGGCGGTCTGCATAGACGGGTTGCGTGTGGATTTTCCCGATACCGTTTTCGTGGGGACCGAGCCCGCGGTGAAGCCCGCGGCGAGAGAAAGCGATATCCTCACGGTGATGGCTACGCCCCTTACTTTGAAACAGCCGCGCTTTCGCGCTCTGTTGGAAAAGACGGGAGCTAAACTGAATCTGCCCGACTGCGAAGCGTTGGCGTATCTGATAGAAAAACATTATCCCGATCTGCGCGAGGCAGAAGAGGAAACAGAGCGACTGCTTGCCGCCTATCCGCGCGAAAAGCTCGGCGCGGTCGTGTTGGGATGTACCCACTACGCCTGTCTGAGCAAGTTTATCGAGAGTCGCTTTTCGTGCAAAGTCTTCGACGGAGCGGGCGGCGTATCCGCAACGGTAATGCGGCGCTGCGCGCCTCTCGACGGCGACAGATCCGTCGTCATCGAAGCGACCGATCCTTCCGATCTTCCCAGATATTTGGAATTGGCGTCTGCGATCTGCAAAGTCCCGGTATATCCCGCCGACGACCGTCCGTATATGATGCGGTAACGAAAATCGGAAATCATCAAATACGGTTTTGACTGCCGCGTTCCGAATACGCCCGCCGCACAAAACGGCGCGGACGGTTTCCCGCCCGCACCGCCCAAACAGTGAGGATATTTATGGCAAGGTGAATTTATCTTCTGTACATTGCATAATATGATCGGCGCCGCCGTTGCGTTACGGATATTTCAAGCTGAACGCCGGTTATTTTTGCGATTCGATATTGAATGACGCGCTCGACAAGTGGAAAACTTTTGAACGCAAGATATGCAAAGGCAACAAACTTTCATATCCATGTACTTTGGCATTGAGCTGTCGTCTAAGTGTCGAGGGGCATCCTCAATGCGGCTCACCGAATTGTTTGATGTGCTTTGCCCTGTTGCAAAAGACGGTCCTTATTTTATAGTAACAGGTGGTTGGTTTCCGCATTGAGCTTTGCATATTATCGTTTATTCGTCTGAAATGCTCATTTTCACCTCAATTTTGTTGACAATTGCGTTATGTTTTTATATACTAGCAACGCAAGAGTTGTGATGCCCTCATATTGAGGTAGCCCCATCGGGGCGGGCAAGCGTTGCTTGCTGTCAGTCGAAAGGACGGAACGCAACTCTTTTTTTTGTTGTCTTATTCCGAATCGTCTTTACCTTGTTTTTTACGGTTGTTTTTATTATATCGATCTTTCATTCCTTCGGATTCTTCCAGTCGTGATTAAACGATCTAAAGAAATTTTTTGGGTGTTTTGCAGGTCTTTTTAGATATATAGGCTGTTTATCCGTCGAATTCGGATTTGGATTTATCTCTTCGCTGTTGAGGCTTTTTGCGTGTGTGGCCTCGTGATGGACATAGCCATCTTTCAGGCGTTCACACTGCAGTCCCATGCGATCGCTCTTTACGGCGACATAGTATGACTTTGCGCTGCGTACGTCCGCGCGAACGCTCTGAGCGCGTGTTCGTCGCGGTTTCAGCGTCGATTTGACGTATCGGATTGCTTAATTCGTCTAAAATGCTCATTTTCACCTCGTTTTTGTTGACCTTAACCATGTTTTTCGTTTATACTTATATCAAGGTTAGCGCATCTGATCGTTGATCAGCTGTCGGCTTCGTTCCGACCGCGCATTAGAGGCAAGTCACTTGCCTCTTTTTTTGTGCGATATGCGCCTGTATGGCGGAGAGTTCTCGCGAGGTCATGACTTCCGAGTTTAAATTGTGGCGTTTGTTCGGGGAAAACCTTTTTATCACTCAGAGATAGCTTTTTCCCGCTATAACGATTTTTATCGAATCGTTGGAAGTCAACGCCGGTACGCTTTTCCAAACCGTATCTGGTCGCATTGTTCTCTACGATCGCGCGTCTGGCTATTACATTTTTCGTCAAAAAATGCTCAACCGTTTGCTCCTTAGCTTTTTTGCATGAGTTTGCAGTGCCGAGTCGATAGGTCGGTCGTTTGCTGTCGCTCGGGGATATAATACGTTTGTCATCTTTCCGATAAAATTATAATTCGGATTAAGTCGTATTCCGCCTTTTTAGCACATACCCAAGCTTAGCTTGATGGAATCAAACGCTCCGAAATTGTTTTGCGATTGTATGAAGTTTTGTGTTGACATGCGCTATACCTCGTGTTACTATTAACTTAGCCACCAGCCCCTGTATGGGGAAGCCTCGGAGGGAATCTCGCGTGGACAGGGAAGAGCGTTTGGTCTTCGTGCGTAGGCTTCCCGCCGACCGTCCGCAAGGGCGGTCATTTCTATACTTGATCAAAGTAAAGTCTGCCGTTTTTATGTCGAAATGATATACTGTGCAGTGCTGATTATGCCTTGGTCCATTACGCCACCCTAATGTCAGGGCCAACGTAGACGATGCCAAATGTGAAAAATCGTCGTTGTACAATTAAACTTGGAGAGTTAATACTCTTTGAACTCGTGAAATCGGATTTTTATAGAGGGAACTTATTTTTGCCATTCGGCAGGGATGGCAGGAGTATTGGGTGAGATAAACTCTTATCAACTTACAATAATTAAGGCTCATTAGAAGTCAATGAAACAGAAAACTATTGCGCGTGAATAACGAAAAGTTGCCTAAGCTAAAGAACTGAGCAGACAAATCTACCTACTTGAATTTCTGTATACTTGGGCCGTTCAAATTTTCAGCGACATTTTTTCCGTTGGCTTCTGTAAGAATGTGCTACGATAGCCACACGACGAAGGGCAAAAATGAGTAGATATATTTGCAATTTGCTTCTATTTGTATTATAATTAAATTAATTACATCATTGAAAATGGAGGGATTCATGAATAAAGTATTCCTATCGCATAGCAGCAGTGATAAAGAATATGTAGAATACATCGCTGATAAATTCGGAAAAGATATAGCTGTTTACGATAACTATTCTTTTGAATATGGTTTAAAAACATTTGATGAAATCCTTAAGAGTTTAGATGCAACGGATTTGTTTGTAATTTTTATTTCAAATGCCGCATTAGAAAGTGAATGGGTAAAAAAGAACTCGCTATTTCACATAATCTTTTAAAAAACGATAAGTTAAAACAAATATTCCCTATTATCATAGATGAAAATATTACATATACCGATCCAAGAATTCCTGAATGGTTAAACACAGGTTTTTCTTCATATAATTTGCGCCGAATTTCTAATCGTAAATTAGCTTATACAAAAATACGAAATCAACTTATTCTTTTAAATAATCAGTTTAATTTTGAACAGCATAGAATATACATTGGTCATGAGGATATTTTAAAAAAATTTGACGATACATATTACATTAATGAAACCGCACCAAAATGTCTAATAGCATGTGGCATTGAGGGGATTGGCAGAGAGTCATTTATTCGAGAATGCATTAAAGTACCAAAAACCTTTTCGGATAATTACGTTCCATTAGTGATTACCATTGACACTAATGATTCTTTAGATGTAATAATTTCAAAACTTATCGATAGTGGTTTTGGCGATGAAAAATATACCATCACAAAAATAAATCTATTAAAAATGGATGAGAAAATATCTCTACTTGAAGTTATTTTAACACAGATACAAAACAGTAGAGAATTCGTTATTTTTAGAGATAGTGGTGTATTAATTCAACATGGAGAAGTTGTTTGGTGGCTTGCAAAAGCAATGAGTGTTATTCGTAACGAGTTGACAATAGGGATAGTTTCGTACAGTAATGTTCGTCAAAGTTCAACTTCAAAAAATTGTTATATAGAAAGAATAGATGAACTTGATGAGTCTGGAAAACTAAAATTATTAGATAAATTATCAAAAATTAACAACCTGTTTCTTGACAGAGAAGATATTAGATTCTTCCAAAAAATAGTAACGGGACATCCATTACAAATTATTTTTTGTATAGAAAAAATTAAAAGAGAGAGTCTTGCCGAAGTTAAAAGTAGGTCATATGAAATTTGTGAGTTTTTATCAAATAGCACTATAAAAATTATAGATAAATATTTAGGCCTTCTTAAATATGATGATGATAAGAAAAAAAAGTTTTTATCATATCTTGCTTTTTTATCTAATTATTCGAATATACCCATAAACGAAGTCATTGAAGTAAATAAGCTTGATATAGATTATGAAACGTTTTATCATGATCTCATTTCTTTTTGTCTTGCTAGAAGAACAGGCTTGAATAATGATTTACTTAGTGTTGCCCCATCAATTGTGGACTATATAGAACGCAGTAGTGAAGTAACCCAACCTGAAGATATAAATAAATACTTAATTGGTTCTTATGAAAAGTTTAAACATTCCCTATCCCAAAATAATCTTGATGAATATTGTTATTCACAAATTGAACAGAATTTAAAAG
>ERZ1090861.656-NODE-656-length-20457-cov-6.731350_pt1 | contig 20457 bp, 18 predicted proteins | sample MGYA00478482_ERZ1090861 | MGnify/ENA primary metagenome ERZ1090861 (study PRJEB33644, sample SAMEA5815744) | chicken gut metagenome | biome: Chicken; feature: Gastrointestinal Tract; material: Caecum | place: Ireland | collected 2019-01-01 | study: A study of the... | reverse complement strand
GTGATAGTATGCGTACGTCATGGGAGCGCGGCCGCTGCCGACGACGCCTGCGTCGAGGACTTCGCCTAAGAATACGGTGTGAGTCGAGGTCTCCATTTTATCGACGACCTTGCAGCAGATATATGCGCAGGCGGTATCGGGTACAGGCATCGCTCCTTTTACCGAGTAGGGCACGCCGTCGAATTTGTCCGTATCTCTTCCCGAGAAAAATCCGAATCTGCCTATCACCATCGGATCGCTGTCCTCCGCGATCACGTTGACTGCGAAATGACCGCTCTCGGCTATGACGCCGTTGGTGTAATTGTCGCGGTTCACGCTTACGGCGATGGTCGCAGGCGACGATGTTATCTGCATCGCACTGTTGGCGGTACAGCCTGTCGGACGTCCGTTGTCCCACGTCGTGACCACATATACGCCGTATGAGAGCGCATAAAGAGCTTTTTTGTCCATACCGCGTCAGTAGTTTTTCGCCTGCAACTCGAAATAGCTGCGCGGATGGGCACAGACGGGGCAGACCTCGGGCGCTTCGGTGCCGACGTGGATATGTCCGCAGTTGAGACACTTCCAGACAACGACTTTGTCGCGTTTGAATACGATCCCGTTGTCGATATTAGCCGCGAGCGCGAGATATCTCTCTTCGTGTTCCTTCTCGATCGCCGCTACGCCTTCAAACATTGCGGCTATTTCGTCGAATCCCTCTTCGCGGGCTTCTTTGGCGAAGGTGGCGTACATATCCGTCCATTCGTAGTTTTCGCCTTTGGCGGCGTCGATCAGGTTGGATCTGGTATCGCCGATGCCTCCGTTGAGAAGCTTGAACCACATTTTCGCGTGTTCCTTTTCGTTGTTGGCGGTCTCTTCGAAGATATTCGCTATCTGCACATAGCCGTCTTTCTTCGCTTTGGAAGCGTAGTAGGTGTACTTGTTCCTCGCCTGAGATTCGCCCGCAAAAGCGGTCATCAGGTTGCGTTCGGTCTTGGTCCCTTTGATGTTCATATTCCGTTCCTCCGATTATTAAAAACAATAACGATTACTGTTTTTTTATAATTATATTACAAGCGTCGGAAGTTGTCAATACAAAAGCCGAAAATTTTAGTTTATTATATATTTTTATCCTTATATATCTCGTATGTAAGCCGGCGCGTATGCGGCGACGTTCGCATGGGCTCGACGGTGCGGTGCCGGTCCAGTAAGGGAAATGTCCCGGAAGCGGGGGATAACGGGCATATATCGGCTTTCGCTTGTCAAAAACGGCAGCAAATGTTATAATCGAAATAACGAAAGGAGGAAAACATGATCTACGAATCGGGCGAAAATTATCTCGAAACCCTGCTGCGCCTAAAAGAGAAGATGGGAAGCGTGCGTTCGATAGACCTGGCGGCGGAACTCAATTATTCCAAGCCGAGCATATCGAGAGCGGTATCCGTGCTGAAAAACGCGGGATACATCACCGTAGACGGAGAGGGGCATCTCGACTTTACCGAAGAGGGAGCGAGAAGAGCGAACGAGATCTACGAAAAACACCGCACGTTGAAGAGATTTCTGCACGAGAAGCTCGGAGTGGAAGAATATATCGCCGAGCAGGACGCGTGCAGGATAGAACACATCATAAGCGAGGAGAGTTTTGCCGCTATAAAGCGTTCTTTGGAAAACTGACGAAAAAAGCCGCAATATCGGCGTTTTCCGACGCGTTGCATATGGCTAACCATTGACACGGAACGTACAGAGGTATAAAATAACAGACGAAAAGAGCGTGAAAGCGCTTTTTATTCGGCGAAGCGGTTAGCAGTCGCTAACCCAAAGGAGGGTATATGACCGCATCCGAATACAGGTATATGAGGGCGATAGACAAATTCGCCAAGGACGGCAGGGCGGCAAAAATGACCGATGTCGCCGTCGATCTGGGTTATGCCAGAGCAAGCGTTTACAAAAAGTTCTGTCTGCTCGAGCAGCAGGGGCTTATAAAAAAGCGCGACGACAAATCCGTCGTCATGACCGACGAGGGAGCGAAACGCTTTGCGGAACAGAGCGAAGTCTGCGCCGTCTGCGCGCGTATGCTGTCGCAGTTCACGGGATTGCAGGAATCGCTGTTGTGGCACGACGCAGTGTCGGTGGCAGGGGCGCTGTCGCACCGTTGCAGCGCCGCGCTCATAAGAACGTCTGGATAAGAGCGCGACGGTGCGCATATATTTTACGAACGGGGTTAGCGTAAGCTAACTAAATACGGGACGGAGAAGCGATAAAAATGAGACTCGCATTTGCGCCGTTCGGTCGCGATCTGGTGGTGACCGAAGTAGCGGCGGACGAAAAGGTCAGAAGACATCTGGAAAGTCTGGGGATAATGCCAGGATGCACGTTGCGCTCGCTGTACGACAACGCGGGGGACGTGATCGTCAGAATAGGCGAGGGCAAACTCGCGCTCGGCAAGAGCGTAGCCGTAAAGATAGAGGTGTCGCCCGAGGGCGGCGAATAAATAAGAGGAGATACATATGGAAAGCAGACTTGACAAGTTGCGGCCCGGACAAAAAGGCGTCGTGGTATCTATAGACGGCGACGGCAAGGTCAAGCGCAGACTGTTCGACATGGGGCTGACGCCCGACGCCGAAGTGATGCTGCGCAAGGTAGCTCCCCTCGGCGATCCGATTGAGGTCACGCTGCGGGGATACGAACTTTCGCTGAGAAAGGCGGAAGCGCACGCGGTAGTGTTGGAGGTGTGAGATGAGATTCGCATTGGCGGGCAATCCCAACTGCGGCAAGACCACTTTGTTCAACGCGTTGACGGGCAGTACCGCCCACGTCGGCAACTGGCCCGGCGTGACGGTGGACAAAAGGGAGGGGTCGTATCGCAAAAAGGGCGTCAAAATCGACGTGGTGGACCTTCCGGGGATATACTCTCTGTCCCCTTATACGCCGGAAGAAGTGGTGTCGCGCAATTTCATAATAGACGAAAAACCCGACGTGATCGTGGACGTCGTGGATTCCACCAATCTGGAGCGCAATCTGTATCTTACCACGCAGCTTCTCGAACTCGACGCTCCCGTGATCATAGCGCTCAACATGACCGACGTGCTGCAAAAGGACAAGCGCAAGATCGATACCGAAAAACTTTCCGAGGTATTCGGCGTTCCCGTCGTGGAGATAAGCGCTCTCAGAGGCAAAGGCCTCGACGAGATGATGCGCGTCGCTGCCAAAGCGGCGGACTCGCCGCGCAAAGGCGTGAGCTTTGCCGGCGAGAATTCGGGCATAAGCGGATTGTACCGCAGCGCTTACGCTCTTTACGAGCAGGCGGGAGTGAACAACGCGGCGTTCAGAGCGGTGAAGGCTCTCGAAGGCGACGAACTCGAAAAGAACAAAAACCCGAGGATAGTCGAACAGATCGAAAGGCTTTGCGAAGAGGGGACCGATTACGAGGCTTTGGTCGCCGACGCGAGATATAAGTTCATATCCTCGCGGTGCAAAGACGCCGTGTCGGGTAAAAAACAGCAGGTCAAACTCAGCAAGAGCGACAAGATAGACCGCGTTCTCACTCACAGGATATGGGGAATACCTCTGTTTCTGATCATAATGCTTGCGGTGTTTCATCTTACGTTCAGCGAGGATTTCCTGTATCTCGGCGCGATGGGCGCGATCCCCGAGACCGCGGAACCCACGATATGGAACGACATATTCGGCAACGGCGCGATAAACGCGCCCGGTACGATCCTTTTCAACCTGATGGATATAGCGACGTCGCGGTTGGGAGAGGTTATCGCGGGAGCCATGCCCGAGGGCACATGGTACGCGTCGTTGGTCAACGACGGTATTTGCGGCGGCGTATTCTCCGTACTGTCCTTCATACCGCAGATACTGGTGCTGTTCCTCTTCCTCTCGATATTGGAAGACAGCGGATATATGGCGCGTGTGGCGTTCATCATGGACAGGGCGTTCCGCAAGTTCGGCTTGTCGGGTAAATCCTTCCTGCCTCTGCTCATGTGCTTCGGTTGCGCGGTGCCGGGAATTATGGCGACGAAGACTCTCGAAGACCCCAAGGAGAGGAAGATGACGATACTGCTCGCGCCGTTCTTCTCGTGCGGAGCGAAGATGCCGATATGGGCTGCGTTCGGAGCGATACTTTTCGGGGGTTCGCACCGCGATCTCATAGTGTACGGTATGTACGTGCTCGGTATAGCCGTGGCGATAGTCAGCGCGATACTGCTCAAAAAGTTCGTGTTTAAGGGCGAAGCGTCCGCATTCATAATGGAACTGCCCGAGTATCACAGACCGCAATTCCGCAACACGATGGTCCATCTGTGGCAAAAGCTCAAACACTATCTGTTCCGCGCCGCGACGATAATTGCGGGTGCGACCGTGGTCATATGGTTCCTGACCAATATCAGCTTTACGTTCCGATTCGTCGAAGATCAGGGCGACAGCATATTGGGGCAGATAGCCAAAGTGTTCAGCTGGTTGTTCGTTCCTCTCGGCTTCGGCATGGGTGAGAACGGCTGGATGTTCGTCGTTGCGGCATTCTCGGGATTGATAGCGAAGGAAATGGTCGTATCCACGCTCGGCACCTTTGCGGGTATGGAAGAGGACGCGCTCGAAGTCGAAGAGGGACAGCTGCTCTCCACGGCTCTCGGCACTCTCGTCAGCGGTATGGCGGGAGGTGCGCCCGCGGCGTTCGCGTTCATGGCGTTCAACCTGCTCAGCGTGCCCTGTATGGCGGCTGTCGGAGCGGCTTACGGCGAACTGCGCAGCGGTAAACAGATATGGGCGGCAGTCGGCTACTGGATTCTCGTCGCATATGTGGTGGGCGCGCTCGTATTCTGGATCGGCACTTACTGGTGGATCAGCCTTATCCTCATAGCGCTGATAGCCGCCGCGATAGGCGTCAAGGTCTATGTGGACAAGAACAGGAAAAAGAAGCTTTCTCTCGGCGGCGGAGCGGCAAAGAGCGGAGACTGATATGAGCTGGCAGGAGATCGTAGTAATAATCGTCGCCGTGCTTCTGGTGCTGACGGCGTTCGGCAGACCCGTCGTATCGCGTATAAGACGGAAAAAGGGAAAGAGCGGCGGTTGCGGCGGCGCGTGCGGTTCGTGCGGATGCGGAAGCTGTCCGTATTGCGGCGATAAGGAGCACGAGGACAAGACCCGCTCCGACAACATAAACAAGACTATTCCGTAACAGTTATAATCACCGATACGCGGACGCGGGCAGGATATATCCTCCCGCGTCCGTGCTTTATCGAAACGCTCCCGAATATGAGGACCGACGCGATCCGAGCGGAACGAAAACGTCGTTTTTGTCATAGCGTGAGGCAGGAGGATAGAGCATGAACCTGCGATCGCGGGCGGTATACGCGGCGCGGCATAAGGATATTTTTGCCGTTTAGGGGACAAAATCACCGTGATTGTAGAAGAACTCGTCTTGGATGGACGGGCATTGAGCCGCGGCGGCGTTAATTTGCGCCAAACGCTTGCAAAGTCGGCTGTTTAGAGTTACAATCGATAGGAAGTCAGAGGCAATTATGTCGAAGATAGAAAAAAGAACGAACAAAAAGAAGATAGCGGCAGTCGTCATATGGATCGCCGTCGTCGCGGCGCTGATAGTCGGGATCGTTCTGACGGATCCGCTCTATTCGAGCGACGAGAGCGTATCCGACGCCATGGAAGACGCCGTGCTCCACGAGGCGAACAAGGTGGATCTCTTCGGGATGCAGGTCAATCCCGGGCTGATATCCGCGTTCGTCGTCACGGCTATCGTTCTTGTAGCGGCGGCGGCAGTCAGGATATTCGCCGTTCCGCGTTTCAAGCGCGTTCCCGGCAAATTTCAAATGCTGGTAGAGATGTCGGTCGGTTGGTTCGACAGACTCGCAAAGACAAACAGTCCCCATCGCAACTCATTCTTAGGCGCTTATATCTATGCGGCCGGCGTTTACATATTCGTCGGCACGCTGTTCGAGCTGATCGGTATCCCCGTCGTCGCGACGAGCGGAGTATCGCTGTCATTGCCCGCTCCGCTGTCCGATATCAACGGCGCGATAATGTTGGGATGTCTTTCGTATATCGTCATACTGTCGGGAGGCATCGCGGGCAACGGTCTGCGCGGCGTAGGACGTACGCTCAAAGATTTCTCTTTGCCGATATCCATGAGCTTCCGTCTTTTCGGCGCGCTTCTTTCGGGATTGCTCGTCACCGAACTCGTGTATTATTATCTGGCGCTCAGTTTCGTTCTTCCCGTCATCGTGGGAGTGTTGTTCACGCTGATGCACGCTTTGATACAGACGTACGTGCTCGTCATGCTGACGGCGTTGTTCTACGGCGAGGTATCGGAGCCGCACATCAGACCCGCGAAAGCCAAGGGAGCGAAAGTCAGACACCATAAGAAAGAAACTCTTGTCAACGAGGTTTAATCATATGAAAAGATCTATCAGAATCAAAATGATCTCCGCGGCCGTGATGGCAGTGGTAGCGCTTGCAGCGCTCGGGATAACGCTCGGTCTGGTCTTTGCGCCGGAAACGGGTATCGCCGCGCAGACCGACGGAAATACGGACTCGGAAGTCGTCGATACGACCCCCGTCGACGAAACTCCCGCGGACAGCGGTTCGAACGACCAGACGGGACTGATCGCGATCGCGGCTGCCATCGCAGTCGGACTTGCGGCGGCGGCAGGCGCGATAGGTATGGGCATAGCCGTGGCGAAATCCAACGAGAGCATAGCCCGTCAGCCCGAGGCGAAGAACGATATCCGTACGAGCATGATGCTGGGGCTCGTATTCATCGAGACTGCGATCATTTACGCGTTGATCATAGCCATACTGCTCATATTCGTGCTGTAAGGAGGCGGATAGCGGATGCCGTTGAATATCGACTGGCAGCAGATCTTGCTGCACCTGCTCAATTTCGTCATTCTGGCGACGGGTCTGTACCTTCTTTTGTACAAGCCGGTCAAGGCTTTTATAAAGAAAAGACAGGACGAGTACGCGGACAGAGAAGAGCAGACGAAGGCGGCGCTCGACGACGCACAGAGCAAGCGCGGAGAATACGAGAAGAAACTCTCCGCGGCGGAAGATGAGATAACCGAGAAAAAACGCGCGGCGGCGGAAGAGATCGGGGCTATGCGCGCCGAGAAACTGCGCGAAGCTCAGACCGAGGCGAAAGGCATCGTCGACGGCGCGAAAGAGAAAGCGCGCGAAGAGCACGACAAGATCATCGACGGCGTCGGCGCGGATATCCGCGACCTTGTCGGAGACATGGCTCGCAAAGTCGTTATGACGTCGAGCGTGAACGAGGCTTACGACAGCTTCCTGGACGCGGCGGAAGAGGAAGAGAAAGATGGAAAAGATTAAGGCTCTGCTGTATTCCGAGACCCGCCCTTCGCAGGAACAGGAAGCGAGATTTTCCGCTTTTCTCAGAAAAAAGTACGGCAAGGGCGTAAAGCTGGAGTGGATCGAAAGCGGTCTGTTTCCCGGAGGTTTCCGACTGGAAGTGGGCAGCGACGTCTACGATTGGAGCGTCGGAGGAAGGTTTGAACAGCTCAAACGCCGTATCGACCGCATAAACGGCGCGGGAGCGGACGTAATTCCGCTTATACGCGAAGCCGTCGAAAAATGGGCTCCAGAGGCTCTTGCCGAAGAAACGGGCAAAGTTTTGTCCGTAGGGGACGGCATAGTAAATGCGGACGGTCTCGCGCACGCCACTTACGGAGAAATAGTTATATTCGATTGCGGCGTCAAGGGCATGATCCAGGATCTTCGCCCCGACAGCTGCGGCATAATCGTTTTCGGCGATTGCAGGGAGATATCTGCGGGAAGTCTGATACGCAGGACTTGCAGGACTGCGGGCATACCCGTGGGAAAAGAATTCTTGGGCAGAGTTATCGACGCTCTCGGCAATCCCGTCGACGGAATGGGAGATATTACGCCCGAGGGATACCGACCGATAGAGTTTGCCGCTCCCGGTATAATAGACCGTCAGCCCGTCAACAAGCCTATGGAAACGGGACTGCTCGTCGTGGATTCCATGTTCCCGATCGGCCGCGGACAACGCGAGCTGATAATCGGCGACAGACAGACGGGCAAGACCGCGATCGCGCTCGACACCATACTCAATCAAAAAGGAAAAGACGTCGTCTGTATATACGTCGCGATCGGACAAAAGGCAAGCTCGGTCGTGCAGCTGGCTCAGACGCTGAAAAAGTTCGGCGCGCTCGAATATACGGTCATAATGTGCGCGGGAGCGGGCGAGTCGGCGCCTATGCAGTATATCGCGCCTTATGCGGGCTGCGCTTTGGCGGAGCACTTTATGTATTCCGGCAAGGACGTGCTCATCGTCTACGACGATCTTTCCAAGCACGCCGTCGCATACCGCACGCTCAGCCTTCTGCTCGAACGCGCCCCCGGCCGTGAGGCGTATCCGGGCGACGTATTCTATCTGCATTCCAGACTTCTGGAGCGCGCCGCGCATCTTTCGGACGAACTCGGCGGCGGAAGTATGACCGCTTTGCCCATCGTCGAAACGCAGGCGGGCGACGTTTCCGCATATATCCCGACCAACGTCATATCGATCACCGACGGACAGATATTCCTCGAAAACGAGTTGTTCTTCGAGGGACAGAGGCCCGCCGTCAATATCGGTCTTTCGGTGTCGCGTGTGGGAGGCGCCGCGCAGACGAAGGCGGTAAAGAAAGCCGTAGGTTCTTTGCGACTGGATCTTGCTCAGTACCGCGAAATGGAAGTGTTCATGCAATTTGCCAGCGATCTGGACGACGCGACCAAGAAACAGCTCTATTACGGACAGGGGCTCATGCGTCTGCTTCGCCAACCGCAGTACAGACCGTACACTCAGACTCAGGAAGTTTTGCTTCTAGTCTGCGCGCTCGGCCGCAAGATGCAGGGAGTGCCCGTGGAGGAGATAAACGCGTTTGCCGACAGAATGCTCGAATACATCTCGACCGTCCGTCCCGATATCTGCGACAGTATAGGAAAGGGCGAACTGACGCCCGAAACGAAAGAGGCGATACTCGCCGCCGCGGACAAATTCCGCGCAGGCGAAGGGAAATAACGCGCTATGAGCAGCATCACCGAGATAAAGCACAGGATAGCGAGCGTAAGGGATACGCGCAAGATAACGAACGCAATGTATCTCATCGCGTCCACGAAGGTGCGCAAGGCGAAAAACGATCTCGACAGGACCCGTCCGTATTTTACGGCGCTCAAAAAAGAGATAGACAGAATGTTCGCCGCGTCGGAGGAGATGCAGAGCAAATACCTTGCCCCCGAAGAGGAGCCCGATACCTGTGACGGCACTTACGGAGTGCTTGTGATCACTGCGGACAAGGGGCTTGCGGGAGCGTATAACCAGAACGTGCTCAAAACCGCGCAAAAGCTGTTTAACGAACACAGGGACAGTAAAATGTTTGTCGTGGGAGAATACGGAAGACAGTATTTTTCGCATCACGGCGTGCCTGTGGAGAGCAGTTTTCTCTATACCGCGCAAAATCCCACTCTGCACCGTGCCCGCGAGATATGCGAGCTGTTGCTCGAACTGTACAATTCGGGCAAGCTGAAACGAATATCCGTCGTTTACACCGATTTTGCCGGAGGCAGGACGGGAGAGGTCAACGCCGTCAAACTGCTGCCCATAGACAGAGGAGGGATAGACACGTCGCAGGTGCATTCGACCGCGTTCGAATACGAGCCGTCGGTGGAGAGAGTGCTCGACAGCGCGATACACAGTTTTATAGCGGGTTTTGTGTACAGCGCGCTCGTGGACAGCTATTGCTGCGAGCAGAACGCCCGTATGGTGGCAATGAGCGGCGCGGATAAAAACGCCGAAGAGATCCTTTCCGATCTGTCGCTGCAATACAACCGCGTCAGACAGGCGGCGATAACGCAGGAGATCACGGAAGTGACCGCGGGCGCCAAGTCCATGAAAAACAACGGAGCCAAACGATGAAAGAAGGTATCATAACGAGAATATCCGGACCTGTCGTCGACGTAATGTTCGACGACGCTCTTCCCAAGCTCAAAGACGCGCTCGTAGTGCGCGGCGTCGGCAAGAAGAAGGTCATGGAAGTCGCTCAGCACCTCGACGCGCACACAGTGCGCTGCGTGATGCTGTCGGGCAGCGAAGGTCTTGCGCGCGGAATGAGCGCGGAGGCGACCGGCAAATGCATAGAAGTGCCCGTAGGAGAACAGACTCTCGGACGTATGTTCAACGTGCTCGGCGACCCGATAGACGGCGGCCCCGCTCTGTCCGATTCGGAGCATATGGAGATATACCGCTCCGCGCCCGCTTTCGACGAACAGAATCCGTCCGTGGAAATACTCGAAACGGGAATAAAGGCGATCGATCTGCTCGAACCTTACGCAAAGGGCGGCAAAATAGGTCTGTTCGGAGGCGCAGGCGTGGGCAAGACCGTGCTTATACAGGAGCTCATCCACAACGTTGCGACCAAGCACGGCGGTTATTCGGTCTTTACCGGCGTGGGAGAGCGCAGCCGAGAGGGAAACGAACTTTGGAGCGAGATGAACGAGAGCGGAGTGTCTTCCAAAACGGCGCTCGTTTTCGGACAGATGAACGAATCGCCCGGCGTGCGTATGCGGGTAGCGCTTTCGGGACTGACGATGGCGGAATATTTCCGCGATGCGCGCCATAAAGACGTGTTGCTGTTTATCGACAATATATTCAGATTCGTACAGGCGGGCAGCGAAGTGTCCACGTTGTTGGGACGTATGCCGTCAGCCGTCGGATATCAGCCTACGCTTGCGAGCGAGATGGGCGAATTGCAGGAGAGGATCACTTCGACCAAAAACGGCTCGGTAACGTCCGTTCAGGCGGTCTATGTGCCGGCAGACGACTTGACCGACCCCGCTCCCGCGACTACGTTCTCGCACCTCGACGCGACCACAGTCTTGAGCAGAAAGATAGCCGAACAGGGTATTTATCCCGCGATAGATCCGCTCGAATCCTCCTCGCGCATACTTACTGAAGAGGTAGTCGGCGCCGAACATTACCGCGTTGCCCGAGAGGTGCAGGAGATATTACAGAAGTATAAAGAGATACAGGACATCATCGCGATCCTCGGTATGGAGGAACTCAGCGACGAAGACAGGCTCACCGTCGCTCGGGCGAGAAAGATACAGCGCTTCCTGTCGCAGCCTTTTCACGTTGCCGAGAAGTTTACGGGTAACGAAGGCAAGTACGTTTCGCTGTCCGACACGGTGGAGGGCTTCGCCGCCATCGTCGACGGCAAGGCGGACGAATTGCCCGAGAGCGCGTTTTACAACGTCGGCACGATCGAAGAGGCGTTTGCCAAAGCCGAAAGCCTGCGGGAGACCGTATGAGGGAGTCTTTCGACCTTCACGTCCTCGCGACCAACAAGCCGTTTTACGAAGGTCCCTGTCTGTCGCTCGTTCTGCCGACTTTGCAGGGACAGTACGGCATACAGGCGCGTCACTTCAATTACGTTACCGCGATAGTCCCCGGAGAGATGAAGTTTACGTATATCGACGAAGACGGGAAGGAAAAAACCGAGATAGCGGCGGTCGCGGACGGTATCGTCAAGGTGGAGGACAACAGTGTGCTTGTGCTTGTGGACACCGCGGAGCGACCCGAAGAGATCGACGAGATACGCGCGCGCATTGCCGTGGATAAGGCGCGGGAAGACTCGCTGCAAAAACAGAGCGTCAGAGAATATTACGCCGCTCAGGCGAGGCTGGCGCGGGCGGTCAACCGGCTTAAAGTGCGCAAGCATATGACCGAATCGAAAAACTGAACGCGATTCCGCGGTTGCCGCGGAATTTTTTGTTGCGGAAAACATCGGAAAGTGCCTTCAAACGCTTGCATTCGCGGGCGTAAAGGTATATACATATTGAGGTATGTACGGGAGAAGCGGGGGCGCGGCGAAGGCGTCCAAAATGTATCTGATAAAAGGCTTCCTGAAAAGCCGCATTGTGCTGATAGTCGCCGTCGTCGCGGCGGCGGTTACTTGCTTTTTCGTTCCGCCCGACGCGGGTTATGCAGATTATTTCGACCTCGATACGCTGTCTTGTCTGTTTTGCACGCTTGCCGTCGTATCGGCGCTCAAACGCCGCAGGTTCTTCGAATGGCTTGCCGTAAAGATCATTGCCGCGTTCGGCAATATGCGCCGAGTGACTTTCGCGCTCGTTTTCGTGACCTATTTCGGCTCTATGATCATGGCGAACGATATGGCTTTGGTCACGTTCCTGCCGCTCGGATGGTTCGTGCTGTCGTCATGCGGGAAGACGAAATATACGGCGTTCGTATTCGTGATGCAGAACGTAGCCGCTAATCTCGGAGGAATGCTCACCCCGTTCGGCAATCCGCAAAATCTGTACCTGTATTCGTTTTATTCGATAGAAGCGGGCGAATTTTTCTCGATAATGGCGATACCGTTCGCCGCGGCGTTCATTTTGATCGCGGGTACGTGTTTTATAGTCAAGCCCGAGCCGATAGAACTTGAATCTTCCCCCGGGGCAGCCCCTCGGCCGTGGCGTATGGCGATATACTTCGTTTTGTTTGCGCTTTCCGTAATGATCGTATTCCGCGTTTTTCCGTATTACGTCGGATTGATCGCCGTTACGGTCGCGTTACTGGCGCTCGAACCGAAATGTTTTCTGCGGGTGGACTACGGTCTGTTGCTCACGTTTTGCGCTTTCTTTATCTTTTCGGGCAATCTCGCACGGATACCGGCTGTGCGGGAGGCTCTCGGCTCGCTCGTTGCTCTTTCGCCTCTGCTTGTCGGAACGGCGACCTGTCAGGTCATAAGCAACGTTCCGTCGGCGGTATTGTTGTCGCGCTTCACTAACGATTACAGACATCTGCTTATCGCGGTGAACATCGGGGGACTGGGCACTCCGATATCCTCGCTTGCCAGTCTGATAACCCTCGGAGAGTACCGCAAACGCGTACCCGGGGGCACGCTTCGTTATCTCGGACTGTTTTCTCTGATAAATTTCTCATATCTGGCGGTGTTGATCGGTATCGGCTATCTCAACGACCTCGTTTTGGGATAAATTTAAGAAAAATCGCCAAGCCGAAACAGCCGTTCGTCTTCAAAGAAACGGACAGTACGTAGTTTTCGCCGAAAGGCTCAGCCGTGAAGAATTACTTGTAAGGACGAGCGAGGCGAGGACGGAATAGCGGAGCGTCACGCGGTCGGAGCCCGCAAGCGGAACGGAGCGGAGAGCGAGGCAGGGGGCGAGCCAAAGAAAAAGGGAGCGGCATTTATGCCGAACTCCCTTAGTTGGATCGCTTCGAGCACAAGCCCGAAGCGTTGGTGGAGCTGAGGGGAGTTGTAAGGAGCGGACAGAGTCCGCGACGGAATAGCGATTGCCGATAGGGAATGCCGAGATATGGAGATATCGAGGTACAATCGCGTCACGATTTCGGTGCCCATCAGCGGAACGGAGCGGAGAGCGAGGCAGGGGGCGAGCCAAAGAAAAAGGGAGTGGCACTTGTGCCGTACTCCCTGTTTTTTGGTTCGCTTTAAGCCGAGGCTCGAAGCGCTGGTGGAGCTGAGGGGAGTTGTAAGGAGCGGACAGAGTCCGCGACGGAATAGCGATTGCCGATAGGGAATGCCGAGATATGGAGATATCGAGGTACAATCGCGTCACGATTTCGGTGCCCATCAGCGGAACGGAGCGGAGAGCGAGGCAGGGGGCGAGCCAAAGAAAAAGGGAGTGGCACTTGTGCCGTACTCCCTGTTTTTTGGTTCGCTTTAAGCCGAGGCTCGAAGCGTTGGTGGAGCTGAGGGGAGTTGAACCCCTGTCCAAGAAAATTTTCAGGCCGCTTTCTACATACTTATCGGATGTTTATCGTCCCGTGCAGGCTACGTCCGCAAAGCCTGTTCCGGCAAGCCGCAAGATCTTGTCGCGTCGACTGCGGCGCATCGCCGCGACCCTTTTCCACTGACCGATGTCCGTAGGGGAGCGTGGAGATCCCCCGGGACAGCTTAGCTGCAATTAGGCAGCGTAAGCGATTTGCTGATTGTTTTTAGCGTTTAATTTTAGGTTTCCGTTTTTACGAAGCCGAGCCTTCGGTATGCTTACGAGCCCGTCCGTTCCCCTGTCGAAGCCGAGACAGCCCCATGTGCCATAATATGATATCACCGATTTGATTGTTTGTCAAATACGTAAATATATACCGATTGCGGGATGCAGTAACCAAGATATCAGCGGCTGCGGAAGAGCGAGGCGAGAGGTGAGAAAACGCTTTCGAAATATTCCGCCGCGCGGGCGGCGTTTTCCGAATCTGCTTCGGACATATTGTCGGGATCTATCGCCGCGAGAGCATCGAACGCCGCGAGGGCGTCTTCGGGCTCGACGGACGGACTGTCGGGAGCCAATGCGCTGACCGCCGCCGCCAACGCCGAGGCGAAATCGGCTTTGTCGAACCCTGTCTGCTCCGAGGCGTATCGGCAAACCGCGACGGCAAAATGTGCGCGGTCGGGCAGATACATGAACAGATCCAGCACGGTTTCTCTGTCTGCGGAGCGCAACACCGCAGCTGCGGAATTTACTCCGCTGCCGTATTCCGCGCAGTAGCCTTCTCCGAACGCGAGATCCATCAGGTACAGCTCGGAAAAGTCGGTTTCTCCCGTCACGGTCACCGCATAATCGTATGCGTTCAGGATCGACTTCAACGCGACCTGACCGAGCACGTCGTCGGCGGAGCGCACCTCGTATACGGTCTGCGCCGTTTCGTCGAAAGCTTCTTTGCCGTTTGCGGCTATCTTTTCGCAGATATTCATTATCTGCGCCAAAAACGCGGTCATATGATCGGAAGAGATCGCCGAAAGACTGCCGCCCGTATCGGAAAGCAAACTTGTGAGTTTTTCACGCAGAGAAGAGTATTTGAAAAGGGCGAACGGATCTGCGGCGGCGGGCGCGTCGTAATACGCGTCTGCGGCTCCGAGTACCAATTCGCCGTTTTCGGCGAATGCACATATGAGAGAGTACAGAGCGTCCGCTCCGTCGTCGAATTCTGTTTTATCTCCGTCGAAAGTCTTCGATACTTTTTCCGCGTCGTCGAGCAGCAGGGAGAGTTGACTTGCGGTGACGCCGTGTTCATTCAGATACGCGCACAGCGCGGCTTCGTTGTTGAGAACGAAAGCCAGCGACAGGAATACGCAGATCGCCGCCGCTGCGATAAACGCAACGGCGGCGACGGCTATTTTGAGTATCTTTGCGCGCTTTGCGCTCATTTAGTATACAGGAGGGATCCGACCTGACAGGGCGATTCGTCTATAATGATCGTCAGAGTCTGTTCGTCCGCAGACAGCGACGTGTCGAAACTTGCGTCGACGCTGACGCTGAGTCCGTATTCCGCGAGCGTATCGGAGATCTCAGCGATCGTCATGCCGGAAACGTCGATTTCGCGATAATCTCCGTATCCCGAAGCATCCAGCCTTATCGATATTGTACCTTTATCGATAATTATTTCATCGTAAGAGCAATTCTGCGCATAGGTAGCCTGCGCAAGATCGGCAGATTCAAAATATGCATATTGCACAAAATACACTTCGAGGGAAGTGAAGAATCCCGCATATCCGATCCTGTATATGAGCATATCTCCGTTCTCTTCCTCGAAGGATACGGTGACTTCGCTGTGATCGACAAGCTCCTCCTCGGCTATACCGTGTCCGTATTCGACGGTTAGGGTGAAGTCTTCTCCCGCGACGGGGGCGCGGTTCTCCGTCAATATTATCCGGTCGGAAGATACGTAAATGCCCGTCACGAGTTCGGCTTCCGCATCGGGTATCACGACGTAGTTGTCCGGGATGCACAAATACGCATAGGTCGTCGATACGGACAGCGACCAGCCGTTTTCGCCGGGGGTAAAGGAAATCACGGCGTCGTCGTACGTTTTTTCGAATTCGGAAAGCGTTGCTTCGCCGATATCGTAATTGACCCTGATAATATCTTTATACGTTTCGCTGTCGATTTCGCTCTGCTTGAATACCTTGCGGGGGGCATCAAAGTGATAGAACCGGCGTATGACTTCGGCGTCGTTGTCGACGACGGAGTAGTGTACGGTAGAAAGAAGCACGTCGGCGTCGATACCGTTTACGGTGCCCGCAATGCGGAGCTGCGCGGTACGCAGACCTCCCTCGGCGCCGTCAAAAGTCGGTTCGAGGTAGATCCCGATGTCGTAGCCTTTCTGCTCCCAGTACGCATTCATATAGGATATAACGCTCAGTCCTGCGGTGTTTCCGTTAAAATCGACGTTGAAGGCGTTGTGGTTGAATTGCATGATCTCACCTTCCATAGTTCCGAACAGAGCATCGGACAGATCGTCGATATCGGAGCCCGTAGCCAGAGCTACAGAGCTGAGTTCGAAGCTGTAATTGTAGTAGGTGGATATCGCCCACGCTATGGATTTCACTTCCACATCCGTATGTCCGGTGATCGTTAACCCGTTGTAGCTGTAGGTAATGTCGGCGGTGACGGAACCTTCTTCGGACGTATCCGCATTGACGGTTATCTTGTCGTATTCCGAGGCGTCGACGTTGAGAGAGGAGTATCCGTAACCGAATTTGACGGAAACGGTGAAGTCTTGAGGAGAGAGGGTTCCGCCCTGCAAAACGTAGTCATTGCCGTCCTGAGGAGCAAACTGCGCCTGTATCGAAGTGGGCATGAGCGCCAGCGCGTCTGATATCACCCGTACCGACAGAGTGCAGTTGTAATAGCCGACGCGAAGAGATATCTTATATTGGTCGAACGTTATGTCAACTCCGTCTATGTTGTAGGACACCTTTCCGGTCTTCTCCGCGGTCAGACTGACGTTGTCGCCGTCGAGCGGGCCGTAGTCGTCCAAAGTTTTTATCGACCCGTCCGTCATAGTGAGAGTGATCTCGTTCTCGTCTAAGTTTTCAGTCAGCCTTTGCAGGAAGGCGTTGACATCGGAGATATCGCTTTCACTGAAGACCGTTTGACCGATAAGCATACTTTGAACGAATTGTTCGTCCAAAGGCGCGTTGATAGAAGTGGATCCTACGGTTACGTTGACCGAAACAATTTCGGCAGGATCCTGGTCGGGAGAGTAGACGGCGTATTCGAAGGAGCTCTGTCGGAGGACTTCGCCGTCGTTGTTGACGAGGCTTACTGTGGCGGTCTTGCCGTACGTCAATGCCGACGTGTCAAGTCCGCTTATCTGTAATTCGACCCCGTATTGCTCGAGATCGGCGTTAAGCTCCGCCACCGTTTTGGTATCGTTGTAATTTGCCGGATAGTATTTGACTCCGAGATAGACGTACGGCTGCAGTTCGCCCGACGTAGTCGCGTCCTCGCCTTTGGTAAACAGGACGCTTGAGTCGATACTCAGAGAAGAAGAAGTGACCGTAAGGGCTTCCTGCTGCGTTACGACCGTGACTTCGGCGGATCGGGAGCTGTCGTACGTATCAAGACCGGACAGCGATACGGTAAAGGTCTGCTTTCCGAGCTGCGAGGGGTCGAGACCGTCCGTTACGACCTGTATATCGTCGTAGAAGCCGGGGATATCCATCGCGTTGATACCATAAGACATGATGACGTTGAAGTCAGCAATGAAAGTGCCGTTCTGCGGCAAAACATTGCAGTAGTCGTATGACACATCCGTTATGTTCGATTCGAGGTTGTCGGGATCGAACACGCTGTAAACTATCGGGAAGGATACCGTGCCGAAGATCGGGTCGGTATACGATCCCTTGGCGACGTACAGTCCTGCGGGCTGCGAAGTGTCCATGTCGGTGATCGTAAGTTCGTGGTTGCCGGTGCTCACCATAAGACCGCTCGTCTTGTGGATGAACGTTTCGGGAACGTGACCGTTCATCGTCAGCATCGATTCTGCGGCATCTACTGAAGAGCCCTTCATCACGATCAGACCGGGCAGAGTGTGCCTGGAGTTGTACAGTTCGAACTTGCTCGCCGTGGTGCTGTCGTAGGCATAGCAGTCGACTGTGGCGGAGCAGCCCTCGATCGTGACCGTTGCGGTGAAAGCGCCTTCCTTCGTGCTGTCGAACGCTATCGCGTAGTTGCTCAGATCCGTCACGGTCATCGACGTGCCGAGGTCGGCGTCGTAGAACGTGAACATCGCATACGAAGAGAGCGCCGAGACGAGGTCGTCCTTTTGCGTGCCTACGGGCACGAATACGGTATTAGTTTGCATGACTTCGAGATAGTCGTCGGACGAAACGCGTTCGCCGCCGATCGCAGCCTGCAAACTCTTTCCGAGAGAGAGCAGTTCTTCGTCCGAGAAGTCGTCTACGTCTTTGACTACGCTTGCCTGCATGAAGTCTACGAGAGCCGACACATTTACATTGAACATCATCTCGGCGAGCTTCGACACGCTGTCGATCGCTTTCTTTTCTTTGAGCGACAGAGTCCGGTAATCGGTATATATAAATGCCGCTATCTTAGCGCCGAGATAACCGAATTTCTGAGTTTTCTCGGTCGGATTGGTTTCCTTGGCATAGTCGTCGTAGTCGAGATAGACTCCCGCCACGAAGTCTGCCGTAAGGCGGGTGAGCGCGTTGGCGAGGGCTCTGTCTGCCGCAAGGATCCCCTCCGCAATGCCTGCGAAGTCGAACATCTTCATTTCGTCGCCGCCCCAGAAGTTCATGAGCTCGGACAGGAAATCCTGCACGGCTTTGACCAGAAGCGGATCGTCGGCGAAGGTGACGTTGAGCTGTTTCAGAATATTGCCGAATTCGTTGATCTGAGCGACCATTTCCTTATAGGAAAGGCCCGCCGCGTTGCCGCTGAGGAGCGATTCGATATCGCCCGAGATCGCGACTTTGACGACTTCTTTCACGAACATCGCAAAATCGGTCATTTTCTCGCTGTCGTAGTTGCACGCCGCGCCGATCGAGTCGAAAAGCGCGTTTACGATATATACGGTCTTCGGCGAAGCGAGAAGTTCGAGAGTATCTTTTTCGGGAGATCTGTTCCCTCCATCGGGAACAACGTAGCCGAGGAAGAATTCGAGAAGTTCGGGATCTTCGCCGATCGCGGCTTCGAGCTGTTCGTAAGTAAGATGGTGATGGGAATTGCCGGAGAAGTATCCGCCGAGTATGTCGAGCGAGTACGAAAGGTCGGCTTCGTAATCCCAATCGGAGATATCGGCGCCGATGTCGGCAGGTCTTTCGGAAACGACCGCGGTGAAAAATGCCGAGAAGATCGCCGCTGCATTCTCAGCCGAAACGTTCGTTTTCAGATAAGAGAGCGCGTCTATGAGCACGGAAACGTTTTTCTCGGATACGAGCGCGTCGATGAGGGAATCCGCGTCGGGCGCTTCGTTGAAGAACAGCGAGTTGAGCGCTACCAGGAGCGGCGCTCCGTCTGCGGTCATTATGTCTGCAAGCGACGAAATAACGTCGTTGGAAACGCCGGCATGGTCGAATATAGAGAGGATTATTTCAAGATCGTCTTCGCTCATATCTTCGCAGCTTACGTCGAAGTATGCCAGTACGCTGTCGATATCTTCTATAAGTTGTTCTCTGTCGAGCGCTACCGTCGCGGGATCGTCCGGGGTGCCGAAGTCGAGAGCGTAGACCTTTATCTTAGCGGTCACCGTTGCGCCGCCATAGGTCACGGTCACGGTCTTTTCGCCCGCGGAAGAGGTGTCGAACCCCGTAAGCATATCTTCGGTTATCGCTATCACGCTGCCGTCGTAGACGAGGTATGCGCCGTCGAGATACGGCTCGTCGCCTACAAAGTATACGCTCTGCCAGTCGCCGATCTCAAGTTCGTCGGAAGGCTCGACCGAAGGCGCCGACACGTTTATCGTCATCTGTACGGTCTTGCCGCCGTATGTGACGGTCACCGTCTTTTCGCCTTCCGTGGAAGTGTCGAATCCGGTAAGCATATCCGCGGTCACTGTCACCGTACGGGTAGTGCCGTCGCTCATCGTTGCGGTCATATCGCAGGGGACGAACGCTTCGTTGAGCAGGTACTCGGTTTTCCACGCCTCGGGGGAGACGGACAGCGAAACGACCGTGACTTCCGATCTCGTACGCGTTATCGTGAACTTATATACCGCATACAGTTCGGGCGCTCCGTCATACCACCCCTTGAGCCAGAAGACGTTGTCGCCTTCGGCAAGAGGAAGTGTCTGTCCTTCCGCTTTCGCGGTGAGTTCGGCGTCGGTGTAGACCTCGTACACTATCGTCGCGCCTTCGGAAAATCTGATCGAAGACAGCGGGAAAGCGTCGATCGAGTTCTGCACTCGGAAAGAGACCGTTTTCGCTTCGTTGTCGATCACGGCGTCGCTGACTCCGTCGATGCCCTGGATCGGCAGAGTAAAAGCGCTCGAGTCGTCGCACGCCGCAAAGCCGACCAGCAGCGACGCGGTCATTACGACCAAAACGAGTGCGGACAAAAATTTTTTGTTCATATCGCATCTCCTCTTAATTGCAATATTTTCATCGAATACGGTATTCGACGCAACACTATATATTAATAATACTATATTATAAG
>ERZ1090861.655-NODE-655-length-20463-cov-6.710359_pt1 | contig 20463 bp, 9 predicted proteins | sample MGYA00478482_ERZ1090861 | MGnify/ENA primary metagenome ERZ1090861 (study PRJEB33644, sample SAMEA5815744) | chicken gut metagenome | biome: Chicken; feature: Gastrointestinal Tract; material: Caecum | place: Ireland | collected 2019-01-01 | study: A study of the... | reverse complement strand
GCTGTTGATCATGTTGCTGTTCATCGTCGTGTACAGCACATTCTTCGCCGCCCTGCGCAGCACGGTCACGTCGGCGGCAGAGCTGCTGTCATAATCGCTCCACATGCGCGCCCGGTTCGAGCACAGGTTCAGATCTCCGCCCGCATAAATCATCTGTTTCGGGTCCATATACGAGCTGTTCTCGTTATAATCGGAAATGACCGTGCCCTCGAATCCCCATTCGCCGCGAAGGATCTCCGTCAGCAGGCGGTAATCCCCACCCGTCCAGCGGGTGCCGATGCGGTTGAACGAGCTCATCATCGCGCGCGTCTTGCCGATCTTTACCGTCATTTCGAAGGGACGAAGGTACAGCTCGCGCATCGCCTGCTCCGTCACCCACGAACAGCCGCCGTTCCGGTGCGTTTCCTGCTCGTTCACAGCAAAGTGTTTCACATAGCAGTTTACGCCCTTGCTTTGACAGCCCTGCACCTCTGCCGAGGCGATCATGCCCGTCAAGAAGGGATCCTCCGAAAAATACTCGAAGTTCCTTCCGCCGAACGGGCTGCGGTGCAGGTTCACCCCCGGGGAATACCAGCCGGAGTACGGCAAGCCGTCCTCCTCCGCCGTGCGCTTGGCGCCCCACAGCCCCTCTTCTCCCACGCACTCGCCCATCTCGTAAATCAGCTCCGTGTTCCACGTCGCGCTCATCACGACCTGGGACGTATATACGTTGTTGCCCTTCTGGGTATCGTCCATACCCAGGGAGATAAAGTTGCACCAGCCTACCGGCCCGTCCGACTCCAGCGTCTGCGGCTTGTTGATGCGGTCCAGGCGCACCGTCTGGAACGCGCCGTTGTTGTACAGATTCGCCAGGTCGTTCACGCTCAGCGCGCTCAGGACCTGTTCCCACGCGCCGTCCTCATAGTCCGCATAGTACGTATCCGTCTCCTCGTCGTGGCGGATGACGTTTGCGAGCGGCGTAGCCGCGCTGCCCTGCGTCGGCATCGTGTACTCTGCCGCCTCGGGGTTGTTGTGCGTCCGGTCTGCGATCTGCCCGAGCAGCTGTGCGCTCGCATCGCGGTCCGCCTCCTGCGGCGCATCCGGCAGGACGCTCAGATCTTCCCTCGACATCAGAAATTCCAGCTGCGTATCCGCGTCAAAGGCGCTGTTCTCGCAGTCTGTATACCTGTTCACGACGTCGTTCCCCGTGACGGGGTCCTCGAGGTAAGTGATGTCTCCGCTCACGCTGAAGGGAATCTCTTCCCGTACCGTATGCGCGTCGCTGTTGACGAGCAGGCTGTATTCCCCGCCCTCAAGCACATACCCCGTAAACCCGCTTTTGCCCGTATAGTCGTAGGATGCGAAATAATACGGGTCGACGGAGATCGTCACTTCGCAGCTGTTCGGCTTATCTGCCCCGTTTGCCTCCCCCTCCGGGTACAGCAGCGGCGTCTTCGCAAATCCGACGAGCACCTCGTACGGCTTTTCTACCCCGCCCGCTTCGTACGGCAGCTTTGCGTACACCTGCACGACATCCTTCCCCGCATAGGCGCCCGTGTTCGTCACCTTTACGGTGACCTCATACGCGCCCTCCGCCGAAATCGAGACATCTTCGATGCTCTCCGCATCCGTCACCTCCCAGGCAAAGCTCGTATAGCTCAGCCCGTACCCGAAGGGATAGATGACGTTTTCTTCATACCATGCGTCCGACCCGCCGCTCTTCGCGCGCTCCTGTTCCGCGCGCGTTTCATAGTAGCGGTACCCCATGTAGACGCTCTCTTCGTAATTCACGAAGTGCTCCGTCGTATCCCTCCCCGTCTCTGCGTTGCGATAGGTGTCGCCGTTCGCCACCGCGCGCGCGGAGAAGTTGTTGAAGGTCGGGTCTTTCGTGAAATTCGCCGCCCATGTATCCGTCGTATGCCCGGACGGCGTCACCGTGCCGTTGAGGATATCGCCCAGCGCCATGATGCCCGTCGACCCCGGGCCGCCGATCCACAGGCAGGCATCCACGCCGTACTCCTGCAAAAATCCCGCCTCCACGATGTTCAGCGTGTTCAGGATGACGATCACCTTGTCGAAATGCTCGCCGACGTGCGCGAGCAGATCGCGCTCGTCCGTATCCAGGGCGAGGTAGTGCCGCGCCCCCGCACGGTCGCCGCTCTCTTCCACCTCCGTCATTGGCAGGTCGCTCCCCTCCCCGCCGATGCGGGAGAATACGACCAAGGCGGCATCGTTATACGCGGCATACGTCGAGGTGATCTCCGACGTATACCGCCCGATGTCCGTCTCCCCTGTATCGATGGAGGACTGTGTGTCGCCCGTGTTCAGGTCGCTCGAATTGGCGGGGCGCGGGGGACCGGACCGGCTGTCGTCCTCGTAAAATTCCTTCAGGGCTTCGTTCACCTCAAACCCCGCCGCCTCCAACGATTCGTACAGCGTCTTTTTGGCGAACGTGTTGTCTCCCCCGCCCGACCCGGAACCGCCGTACACGAGATTCACGCTGTTTTTGCCGAAGACGGACAGCTTCGCGCCGGACTCGAGCGGCAGCGCCTCTGCCTCGTTGCGCAGGAGGATGATCCCCTCCTCCGCGACGCGGCGCGTCACCTCCGCTGCACGCTCGTTCGCCTCGTCTTTGCTCGACGTCTCCGTCTCGTAATACACGACCGCATTCTCTTTGTCCACTTCGTACGGCCGGTCTCCGCCCAGCGCGATGCTGATGATGCTGCTGAAATAATTCGCCACAAGGTTCACCGCCAGCAGCAGGACCACCAGGATCGCCCCTGCAATCATCCAGATCCGCACACCCTTTGCCTTTAAAATGTCTTTCATAAAACACCTCTGTCAACCTGTACGCCTCAAAGTTTTCCAATCAAATTATCTTCTATCGGCGTCCAACTCAGATGAGCATCCGTATAAACATACATACAATCGATCATCGGCGCTTCCGCATACATTGTACCTCCGAGCTCAGTGGTATTGGAAATGACCAAATTGATCGTATTGGGTCCCTCTTTCAAAGAAAGCGCTGTCGTTATCGTATGGTTGCTAAAAGGCCTCTTTCCCAGTTCATTTTCATCCGCAACATCTACCGCACCCTCAAGCACAATAGCGGAGTACTCCAGTGCATCTCCGTTAACAAGGATAGTGAAATTATTCGGGGTAAACGTCATATCGTAATACTCTACGGAGAGACGCAAGACGAGGACGGCATCTGTGACATCTGCGTCGGAAACGATATTAAAATCGATGGAAAGCTCCGGCTCATACAGCGATGCAATATAAAAGCCATTACTCGCACCCGCCTGACCAGTCTGCTGCCCCAACGTCCCACCAATATCATTCATAATGAGATCGGTACCGGACGCACTGCTGGAATAACCATTTCCTTCTTTTCCCACCAAATCCGTATATTCGGCTTCAAAAGTATATGCATTGAACCATTTGGCATAGACAGTCGCATCTTCCTCTACCGCCTGCTGGAAGTCATATTTTACCGTGCAGGCCGCGTCTGCATACCAATCAGCAAAATAATATCCGTTGCGTGCAGGATCAGCCGGAGCGGTCGGTCTTCTGCCAGCCCTTACCCGAGTTGTATAGTAAACTCCCTCATTCGGAGCACCTTCATAATTATATAAATAGGTCATGCTTACGGTATCGCTGAGGTCAACCTCTTCCCAGCCCGCATAGAGGGTGAACGCCCCCGTGACGGTGGTATCGAAGTCGTACTCTTCCGTGCACGCTTCATCGGTGTACCAGCCCTTGAACAGGTGCGCGTCGTCCCATACGGGATCCTGCGGCTGCGTGACCTTTCCGCCGATCTCCACCGATTCCGTGCTCGCTTCCCCTCCCTCGTAATTAGGATCAAACGTCACCGTAACGGACGTCTGCCTCCATCCCGCATAGAACGTCTCGTTTTCCGTGATGCCGTAACCGAAATCCGCCTTGCTCGTCGCCGACGCATCCGTGTACCAGCCCGTGAATGCATAGCCTTCCCTCTGCGGGTCTTCAGGCGGGGTGACCTGCGCGCCGCTCTCGATCTCCTGCACATAGGCAGCGGGCGCGCCCGTATAGTTTTAGTCAAACGTCACTTTCAGCGATGAACCGCCCCCGCCGCAGCCCACGGACATGAGCACCAGCGACATGATGAGCATCAGGCAGGCGACCATGCCCGCCACTCTGAGTTTCCTTTTCATGTTTTCTCCTCGAATCGAAAATTTCCGGCGGACATGCCCGCCGCGGGACAGAAGGCGAAGCGGATCGCCTTATACTTTCCGCCTCGCCCCCGTATCCTGCTTTGCATGCCCCGCCGCCGCATGGCGGCAGGGCCTTCCTTCTCTTTACTTATCCGCCCTCTTGCGGAGCACTGCGGCGAACGCCGCGCCGCCCGCGAGGACGATGGCTGCCGATGCGAGGCTGCCGCCCGCGACGACGCCGCCGCAGCCGCCGGACTCGCCGTCCGCCCCGTCATTGCCGTCCTGACCGTCCTGACCATCCTGTCCGGCAGCGCCGTCCTTGCCCTCGGCGACGATACCCGTGTCTACGCCGTTGATGATCCAGTGCTTTGTGTCGGGATCGATGGAGATGGTCGGCGTCACGCCGTCCTCGGCTTCCGCCCTGACGTCCGTCTTGACCCCGTCAATCACCCAGTAACCGTCCTCGCTGATCGCGATGGGAGCGATCCCATCGTCTTCGACCGTTATCTGCTTCGCGTAGGAGAATGTTACCGTGTTCCCGCCATTCGTAGCCGAAACGGAAACGACAAAATCATATACACCTTCTTCAGTGGGCGTCCCTTCGAGAATACCGTTCTCCGTAAGCACAAGCCCGGCAGGAAGTTCTCCCTCCCCGAGGGTATACGTAATATTCGTATAACCGTTTGCTTCCGTAACGACACTGGTGTTCAGTGTACCGTAATACTCTTCACCAACTTTGGCAGGTGCTTCCTCCTCCCATGTGAATGCATCGGAAATACTGATCGTATATTCCGCTGTTCCGGTGATCCACTGATCGATGGTACAGGTAACGGTAATCTCGTATTCTCCCGCTGTTCCCGTAACAATCCCACTGATCGTTCCGGTCGCAGCATTAAGTGTGAGCCCCTCCGGCAGAACGCCATCTGTCACGGCATAGCTGACATCGGTGCAGCCATTGAGATCTTCTGCCGCCATTGCGACGGAGAACGAAGCATTCGTGCCTTGCCCGATTACCTGCTCGCCCCCCTTGCTCCAGGAGACAAAGTTCACCCCGTTACGGTTCGTGACACTGTTTGCCGCCTGATACAGAGTCGTCTGCGCAGATATTCTCGCATAATAGTACTGATTCCAGTTCACGACTTCCTTGTCCACGCCGACGTATTCTGCTCCTACTTCCTGTGTTTCTGGATTCGTGATCTTGTCGTTGAAGACAAATTCCTGCCCGGCATACACGTCGCCGCCGACCATGACGCCGCCCTTGCCATCGCGCAACGACGCATCCCACGTACCGGAAACTTCCCAGCGGTTATACGCGTCGTTAACGTGATTGTTGCGCAGCATAAGACCATTGCCCGAACGGATCATCAGATCGGTAGAGGCGCAAGCCTTCGTGCCGGGCTGCGCGTCAGTAATGAAAATGCCCTTGTAACCCCATTCTTCTCTGGCGATTCCCGTCAGCAGGCGATAGTTCACGTTGCACGCTTCTCCGCAGATCCGCGCAAACCCGGACATTGCGGAGGAAGCAGCCCCCTCCTGCATGCACATCTGGAAGGGCTTGAAGCCGCCCTCGCGCCAGGTCTGCTCAGAACCCCACAGGAAGAGCACCATGCCGTTGCGCGTACTTTCTTGATCATTAAGAGCAAAATGCTTAAGGAAGGTATTGACACCCCTCGACTGCGCACCCTGTACGACTGCTATACCCATGTAACCAGCGTGGATCCCGTCCTGAGAATAATAATCATTGTTCCTTCCGGAGAAGGGAGAGCGGTGCTGGTTCATTCCGGGGCCGTACCAGCCAGTATGCCCTTTGAAGATACCCATGTTTGCCGTAATGATGCCTTCCATGTGCGCAAGTTCGGTATTCCAGGTAGAGGCAATAACGACTTCATCGCACCAGTTATGCGTGCCGCCGAACATGTTCGGCCTGTCCTGATCACTTCCCTGTGCCTTGTTGATGGTGGGGATGGCTGCAGTGGTAAAGTTGCCCTGTTCGATAATGACCTTGATCTCGTCCCAGGTGAGCTGGTTCATGAATGTTTCCCAAGCCTGCACCCCGGTCTTGCCATTCCAGACGCCGCCGACGATAGGCGTAGTGCCATCCGGATCAATGCCCGCCATATCAGACAAGAGATATTCATACTGACCATTCGCATCTGTCTGACCGGTCCCCTGCGTCCAGCCGGAAGGGATGTCTGCTTCTGCCTTGTACCATTCCTCATCAGACTCGTCGTAGAGCGGCGTTCCGTTCTCGTCGATGATAAAGTCTGCATCGAAACGGGCGGAGAGAAGCATATCATCAATAAAGTTTTGGCTGAGCGTCATATCGGCAACGGTAGGAGGTGCGGGATAGGATGCGACGAACCCTTCTTCCCTGTTCATTCTGGTCATCCTTGCGCCGTTGCCGTTATTCACCGTATACGAAGAGCCGTTGCCAACATCGTCGCGAATCGAGTTATACTGCGTGTCCGTGATTCCCTCCTCCGCATCGGAGAATTTATTAGAGACCACGTTGTCGCTGAAATCATCCAGTTGCTGATAAACACAGCCTTCTCCACTGCCCAAAGTGAATTCATAAAAATCCTGCGCATCCTTCTCCGCATCCTGCCCTTCAAGAGTTGCGAGGTCGACGTGAGAAGAATTGGACGCATAGATCACATAGTCACCATAATCCAGCTCATAGCCGCGGGTGTTGCTCCCATTGGAATCGTCGAAGTCGTAGGAAGCCATATCCTGAATATTTGCTTCGATCGTAAGCATCTGTGACTCGCCCGGTTCAAGCTCAACTGTCTTGCCGAAGGCGATGAGGCGCATCGCGGGCTTTTCAATGCCGCCTTTTATGTACGGAGCGCTCGCATAGATCTGTACGACTTCCTTGCCGGCGACATCTCCCGTATTTTCAACCGTCGCGTCGATATACAGCTTTTTATATTTCTGTACGACCTTAGTCGTTCCGTTATCGGAAGAGGCGAAGTTGGAAGGGTCCTCAGCTGCTTCCGCAAGCGTGACCGTCTTTGCTTCGTCGACATATACGCCCTCAATGTTGATGGAAAAATCCGTATAGGAAAGGCCCGATCCGAAAGCGTGGGTAACGGTATCCGCGTACCAAGCCGCCGCAGCATCCTCCTTACTCATAGACGAATATTGTGCAGGAATGGGCTGAACGCCGTTATAAACATCCTGATAATATGTTTCGACGTATTTATATCCGAGGTAGATATCTTCTTCTACATCGATTCCATTCAATCCGTTAAAACGGGGAGCCGCAAGATCGCTCGTGTGCGTTCCATCCGGATAGAGATAATTTGTAGGATATTCCGTCGTCGTAGCTTGTTCACCGGTAAACGGATTCGTGTATGTGACAGTTTTGGGGAATCCGAAGTGCTGACGGTTATACCCGAAGTTTTGCCAAATGGGATCAGCCGTAAAATCCTTGTACCATTCATCGGAGACCTTACCAGAGAAATTGCGCTCGCCGCTCAGAAGCTGCGGGAGGGCATGGATACCCGTTTCACCGGGGCGACCGATCCAGACGATGGCGTTGATCAGCGGATCCTGCTCGAGATTGTATGTTTCAAACGCACAGGACATATTCAGCACAAAGACGATGTGCTTGAAGTTCTGCGCTTCGACATACTTGACGAGGGCCTGCTCGCTGTCTGACAGCTGCAGCTCATGCTTGTGCTTGTATGCTCCTTCATCCTCCGGTGAAGAAGCGTAGCTGTATCCCTCATCATTTCCGTCGTAGAGATCCTGATGTTCCCACCCCTGATCTTCGCCGAGATACGTTTCTTTTTCCTCCTCCGCTATGGCCGTATTCAGGTCGGACATCTCTCCTCCGGCGCGGCCTATTACGATAATGGCAAGGTCGTTGTACAGATCGAAGGAATTTTCTACCCTGACACCGAAATCGGTGCGTTCGACGCCGCGGGTATCGCGCGCTTCCGCACGATAAAAATCCGCAAGGACCTGGTTGGTCTTATACCCGGCTTTCTCAAATGCGGTGGATACGCTGTCGGAAATTTTGGTATTGTTCTGCAGGTTGTTTTCGATAGAGCCGAAAACGCTGACTCTCTCGTTCCCCTTAAGAGGAAGGGTGCCGTCATTTTTAAGAAGGACGCTTCCTTCAGCATTGAGCTCGATGTTCAGCTCTTCGGCCGCCGATTTTGCCTCATCATAGGAGCTGAAATCGGTGTAATACTTCCCTCCACTCATTGCCATAGAACTTGCGCCGACATTCAGCGCGCTGTACGTTGAAATGGTACCGGCGGCACCAACGAGCATACAGGCGCCCAGCGCAAGCGCTGCAAGGCGTTTTTTGATTTTTTGCATGTTTTCCTCCTTATTGATTATAAAAAATACGATTGGCCAATCAGTATTTTACAAAGAATAATATCCTTTTTCCTTTCCATACCGTTCAGGATGCTTTCTTTCATCCGTCTGGCGATAGATAAGGAAAACTATTGCGCCCGCCAATACGACGCCGACAAAAATATCGCCGACGATCAGGGCAATCTGCCACGGCGCAAGTGCGTAAGAAATAAATGACCCGGGCAAGATGCCGTTCATTGCGTTGCTGTTCACCACGGCATAGCAAATGCCATGCACCGCCTCGCGCAGAGCCAAAACAGCGCTTGCGCTCTGCGTATCGGAGAATTCTCTGCCTCTGCTCATACAGACATTTCCTCCTGCGCGGATCATCAGGTCCGGATCCATATCGGGCCACTCCTGCCGCATATTGTCTGTAATAACGATACCGTCAAACCCCCATTCTTCCCGCAGGACGGTCTTTAGAAGTTCTGCGTTCCCCCCTGCCCATGTATTTCCTATACGGTTAAAGGAAGACATGATGCCCTGCACCGCTGAAATATTCTTTTCCTGCAGCACGCCGGAGCGATCATAATACATAACCTTTTTCCGGGAATATTTGATACACATTTCAAAGGGCTTCAGATAAAGCTCGCGCATCGCCTGTTCACTCGCCCACACAGAGCTGTAATTGCGAAGGTACTCACTCTCATTGAGCGCAAAGTGTTTAAGATAAACATTTAAGCCCCTGCTTCCTGCCCCGGAGCAAATCTGCGTTGCAAGTACCCCCGTCAGAAAGGGATCTTCCGAAAAGTAATCGTAATATCTGCCGGCAAAAGGGGAGCGGTGTAAATTCAGAGCAGGAGCGTACCAGCCGTTCATGCCATATTGCAGGGCTTCTTCCCCGCATGTTTCCCCAAAGAGGTAAGCGAGGTCTGTATTCCATGTTTTTGCAAGGACAGGAGCCGTACAGCTGAGCGGCAGCTTTATCCCATAGGTCGTATAGTCTACCGACTTATACTTTATCCCCATGGAACCGTCGGAATTGACGGACAAAGGCAAACCAAGATCAGTAAAACCGTTAATCCCCCTTCCGTTTTTGCTGACGACTTCGAGCATTTCGTCAACATCCCACTGGTCGAGATATGCTTCCCAAATGGAATCGTCGTAGGATGCTCCGCGCAGATCTATTAACTGTAAGCCATTATCAATGCCCGTTGCAGGCATCTCGTCCGCCTCGTTATTCATGCTGCTGATATCATATTTTTTGAAATATTCTATTAGCTCAGGCGTAGCCGTCTTATCGATATCATCGGCAACCTGAGGGAATGTCCCCACCCAGTCCGAACGCGAGAGTTCCGTAAAGGAAGGGCTGATCCCTTCGAGGGTACGGGTAAACGCATTGGTTGCAGCCTTATAAACGAGGCCTTCTTCACTGTTTGCGTATTTTTCCGAACTGCGGGGGTTTCCTTCATTAAAAACGATCATCCTGCCGTTATACCATCGGATGACCTGATCTCCGGCCGTTTTCGCCCCGGCACTTTCGCTATACGCGACGCTGTGCGAATCTGTACGAAGAGATATCTCATAGATCCCCTCATCCAACACATAGCAGCCGAACACCTCGTCGTCATACGATGCCATATCTTCTATGAAAATACGGAGAGTGATTTCTTCCTCGCGGCCTGGCTGTATGATCCCCGTTTTTGCAAAGGCACCCAAGACGATGGCTGATTTTTCTATCTTATGCGGGTTAGCCGTCCCTTCTCCGTATGGCGCAGAATAATAAAGCTGCACCGCCGTTTTCCCCGGACAGTTACCAATATTTCGGACGACAATATCTGCCTCGATATACTCTTTTTCAATCCTCCAGTCTGAAATGTATTGATCGAATTGGGTATAAGAAAGCCCGAACCCGAATGGATAGACAACGCTTTCACGATACCACGCCTCCCCTTCCGTCAATGCGCGGGTCTCATAATACCGATACCCGGAATAGATTCCCTCTTCATAATTTTGAAACACATATTGCATCGTATTTCCGTTAGATCGAAGCCCGTTTTGCGCTATAAACTGCGGAGTAAGATTTGTGTATACGCTGTTGGAAAGCGTCACCCTTTCGCCGACAAAAATGCCATCCCGCAGATACTCTCCCCCCGTAAGATCTGCCTGATTCGGATACGTTGGATCAGCAGTAAAATCGGAAGCATACAAATCGGACAGCCGCCCCGATGGATTCACTGTCCCGGTAAGGATATCCGGAAAAGCCCGAAACCCTTCCGTTCCCATTCCGCCTACAAGAAGTACAGCATCTATTTCCGCATTTTCTTCCACAAGCCCCAGCTCTACGGGATTATCGCTGTTTATAACGATAATAACCTTCTGAAACCCCGCCGCGCCTACCCGGCGGATCAGCTCCTGCTCAGAGGCAGTAAGCTCTAGGCTGTGCCGCTCCGGGTCATACCCGTACTTCTCGCGGGCAGACGGCGTCAACCCGACCGTACGGGAATTCCCGAAAAATGCGTTGTCATTCATTGATTGCGGTAGGTCAGCCCCCTCCGTTCCCTGCCTGACCAGCCATATCAGCGCTATGTCCGACCATTTTAATGCGTCATTCACTTCCGCCTCTGTGGGGACATACTCAGGAATCGCCCAATCATTTTGCCACCTTCCCACCTGCGGAGGCTCCGAGAGATATTCGGGAACGCCCTCTCTGACTGCGGTAAGGAGATCCTCGTTTAAAGAAAACCCAGCGTCTTTCAGCGCCTCCGCAGGGTATACATAATCCCCGTCGGAGGAAGAAGAGCCGCTTTGCGGCGCACAGTACGGTGCATTTTCAAAATGCCAGCCGAACACGTTCAAGCGGCGCTCTCCCTTCCCGAGAGGAAGCGCACTGCGGGTGTTTTTCAGGAGCACAATTCCCTCTTCAGCCACACTGCGATTGAACTGCCGCATCGCCGCTGAAGCTGCATCTGCATTTCCAGTGAAACAGCAATCATATTCAGCATCCCAGTCCTGCGTACCGTCCGCCCGGTCGATCATGATCTCTCCTTCGCCAAACATATAGTTCATCGTCAGAGAATAATAATTAGCAACGATATTGGAAGCAACGGTAAAAATGAGAATGATGACGAGCAGCGGTATCAGTATCGATGCTAAACGCCGGAAGGAAATTTTTTTGTGCATGCTTGTTCTCCTATAAAGAATATAAGTAAAAAAATTCTTGGAACACCTCTGCACGGCATTTCTGCTACCGACGCTTCGAGTATATCACAAGAATTTTTTTTGACAATAGATGTTTGCCTGCTATGTCAGTTTTTTCTCCCGCTATGTCATGTCCCGGGCGGGAATAAGGATATCGAGCATGAAAAGGCCACTCTCTGAACGCACGTTCAGTCCTCCGCCATATTTTTCGGCAATCAGCTTCATGCTGCGCATTCCATACCCATGATAGCGCTTGTCCTCCTTGCTGGTTTGCGGCAAACCATTCACAAGACACACTTCACCATCGAAATAATTCTCAATATGAATGGAGACCATCCTTCCTCTCCTGACTACTTTAATGCGGACAAAGCGCTTTTCCGGCTCGCCGTATTTACCGACAGCCTCGATGGCGTTCTGAATTGCATTTTCAAAGAGGGAATACAAATCCACCATGGGGATATGGTTTAGGGACGAACCATCCGCTATGCATGTCAACTTAATATCGTTTTGCGAACAGTACAGGCTCTTTTCTGCAATAATCAGATCAAGAACCTCGTTCCCGGTTTTGACCGTCGCATCATAAAAATCGATCGCCTTTTCTATCTCCTTCAAGGAGGACCTCGCAATTTCGCCTTCAGAAGAGCGCAAAAGCCGGATCTGTTTTTTCAGATCATGACATTTGATGTTGATTAGCTCGACATTCTCTTTTGATAGTCCATACATCCTTTTATCCTGTCGCCACATAGCCTGTATTTCCTTTAATTCCTGCTCCGCATGCTGTTGCTCAAGCATAAGAAACTGCATAACCAAGCAGATAACACAGGAGATCAGACTATATAAAAACAGAACCGTCTGTACCATCATAGAAAGAGCCCGGTCAGTATTGTATGTGAGAAGTGCCCCGAAAACAATGTCAATCAGTACGATAATGCCCGATAAAAACAGTAAAGATTTATTTTTTAGGCAGATATTCTGCTGTATGCGTATGCGGTACTCGACAAAAGCCCATACTGCCCAATAAATAAGCGCATAACAAACCCCATATGCCAGCAGCATAAATCCGTTGAACTGTAACTCACCCACTTCGTCATATACAGTAACAATGTTGCCCAAATCAAATACATAAAGCACATATTTAAACGTCTCATACGCCATGTGCTGTGTCGTATAGGCAATAACGGCACAAAAAATAATGTGCGTCCACGGCTCGTCATAACACAGTTTCAGCCCGATCAACGTGACCCCAAAGAGGACTAAGAACATAAACGAAGAATACACGGCATTGTAGAAGAAAATAGGGAATAAAAAGCCGACAATAAAAATGCCAAGCACACACGCTGATACACGCAAGGCAAACTTCGGCTTCTTTCTCAACGAATAAGTTGCAAGCGCTTCCGCGACGATAAGCTCGGCGATAAAAATAAGTTTATACCAAAATAAAGGAGACGAAAAGGAGAACATTACACGCTACTCCCTAAATAGGCAGCAAACTCTGCCATAAAATCCTTTTTGCGCAGACGACTGATCTTGAGTCGCGTCCCATTTACAATGACTTCTTCCCCCTCGATGGCATCGACATGCTTCAAATGCACCAAAACGCCGGCGCTACAGTAGGCAAACCATCCTTTCGGTAACAGTTTTTCTGTCTCAGCTAGGCTTCCCCAACACTCGATGTTCCCGTTCTGTGTATGATAAGTTAATTTATGATGCCAAACATCTACATAAAGAATTGATGCAACGGGGATCTTTTTAACGCCGCCCGCGCTACGCACCGTAATTGATTCATTCCGCCTTGCCCCAACAAGAACCGCAACTTTTTTCATAAGCGTGTCTATTGCATAGTAACTGACCGGCTTTACAATGAAATCATAGGCATTGACGGAATACCCTTTTAAAGCATACTGCTGCATATTCGTAACGAATACAATCAAAACATATGGATCTTTTTCCCTTACTTTTTCAGCTACCTCCATTCCATCGAGTAACGGCATTTTAATATCTAAAAACAGTAAATCATATTCCGCCTTAAATCCGCTAATAAAATCCATAGCACTGGAAAAGACTTTGAGCTCCAGTTCTTCTCCCCCGCTCTTTTGGTATCTATCCAAACAACTGAGCAATGCATCTAGAGGCTCCTGTTCGTCTTCTAATACGGCAATCTTCATCATTTTATCTTCTCCCGTATAAATTTTATCTACCTTAAAGTAATTTGTCTATCTTATATTTCCTACTATGTCATTTTTTTTGCCTACTATGCAATGCTCCTTTGTAAAAAACTTGATGCGGCCTACATCATTCTGCACGCCCAAACAGCTATTTTTAATCTCTTTTATAACTATTATAGCATAAAAAAAGCACTTTTTCAAGAAAGCGATCTTCTTTCTACAGCTACTTCATGCAGTGAAAAATTTTATCACGCTGCAATCATATACCCGAAGCCATGGAAGCATTGGCAGCAAGGAACTGACGAGCTTAGGATCAGTGATGGGCAGTTCGTCATAAGATGCAATGCAAACAAGCAAAGCCTTCTTCAAACGCCCGAAACTCGCTCTCCCTGCCCTCTTGCCGCCACTAGAGAGCCTTTTCCGATTAAACCTCTTTGCAAACACTTGTTTTCCTTTTGAGGGCTTATTTTAACTTCTTCCCCAAAGCACAGCGTCCTTCACCACCATTACACCCCAAAGTCCGGCGAATAACATCGCCAAACACCCCTCTCAAAGACCTGTTTTGCGCCCGAAAATCATGCCGTTTTTATGTCCCGAAAATGCACCTCAAAAATGCAAATGGCTGCAGTGTGTGCGCTTGGTTATTAACAAGCGGCGGTCTCCGACCGGCGATGCGGCTGCGCCGCATCGCCGCCCTCGCGCTTCGCGCTCGGGCGCCGACCAAGCGCACACACTTTCACAAACAAATCGACCTCTTAACCGCCCAATTCCTTCGCGCAAAAGAGAAAGTGCACCCCCCACGTCGCACGACGAAAAGCGCGGCGGGGAGCGGAGCCGTCCCCGCTAACCCGCTCGGGATCGGCTGCCGCTTTTCCCCGCCTCGTGCGCTTTCTTTTTACGGGCTTATCGTGTTACAGATTCTCTCCGCCATATAACTCTTCCGTTTCCCTCTTTTGTAGCATACCCCTTCCGAATTTTGCTTTTTCGGGGAGGCTACTATGCGGGAGTAGGACAAACCCGCCGCTTGCCGTTGCTACGCAACCGTAAGGAGCTGATTTTGGAAGAGATTGCGGCGAAGACGAAGCAGCAATACACCGACGTATTGCAATGAGGATGAGCCGCAAGATATTCAAAAGATGCCCTTACGGGCGGGTTAGTTTTATTCTCGCATAGTACGTAGCATAGTTCCTCGCGGATGTCAACGTCCGCAAAATCGTCGCTGAAAACTCCTATAGAAATGAATTGAAAGCCGAGCAAGGTCGTTCCCTTGCTCGGCTTTTCTCATGATTTGGTACTATTTTCCTCTATACGTATGCAACAATTTTGTCTTTTCCCCGTTGACTTCCGCATATTGACAGAAAAGATGCTTTCCTTCCACCGTCCTATGCACCTTCGCCTTTTGCCCGAAAAAGGCAAAATCAAATTTGGAGGTGTATCTGAAAATGGAAATGTTGGTAACAAAGTTCTCGAAAGGGAAGTACCGCAACGAGGGAGAGTTGTTCGCAGAGACTATCTCAAAGGACAACGTAAAGCTCATGGGCGAGATGATCGCTTTGCAGGCGTTGCGTACCGTGAAAAAGTATGACCTGAAAATCGCGGACAAGCTGTATATCGGTTTAATCAAAGACCTACACCACATGGAAGAAATAGACTATATCGTATCGGACGGTTACGATTGCGCGCAGACCGCCATATGCTTCCTGTATCAATTCATAGGCAGAACCGTTCACGAGATTTACGGCAAAGATAAAAAGGGGAAAGACATTACCATTAAACTTGCGTGTTACCGTGAAGTAGACCGCTTTATTGACAGCCTGCGCAACAGACCGGACAGTCATAAACAGGTCGAATACATAGACTTTACGGATTATAAGGCTCTGCCAATGGATCCCGTGAACTGCTTTGAGAAAGAGCAGACCGATTACAGCAAATACGACGAACTTGTAGCGGCGTTACAGTTATCCGCTCTGGAACTCGCCATTCTGAATTGCTATATGAACGGCATGAGGCAAGCCGAAGTGTGCGCGGAACTCGGTATCGGTAGAGGTACTATCAATCACAGGAAAGCGAGTATCCGCCAAAGGTACTATTCTCTGTATGGCGAATTCTGATATGCCGCTGAACTTCATATCCTTTTGAAAGGCAATCGTTTCCGGACGGTTGCTTTTCCGTTATACCGTCAACCGACAATCAGGGTAACTTTTTATCCACTTTGGGTACATTTAGTTTCGGTTTTGTCAACAAAAGTTGCGGTTTTAGCTTAGAATATGCGCTATCTTTTTCCTACGAAAACGAGTATCATTGAATTCGCAAAGCGCAATCCGCGCGATTGTTATTTTCTGTTTTCGGCTCAGGAGAATGATGGAACAATTCGACCTTCTCAATTCCATACCCGGCGGGGACGCGCAACGGCTGCTTTCGGACACCATTGCCAAAGCGGCTTCTTCCGCTGCCCTCGCCGCCGTACGTTCCGTCTTGTCCTATGGGAAACCCAAAAAGAAAAAGACAAGCGGTTTTCTCAAATTTTCCAATCGGGAGCTGAATTCCATGTCCGATAAACTCAAAAACTATTTCGTCTGCAAAGACAGGATCGTTACTTACCGTTTCCATAAAGGCGTTTACGAAGTCCAATTCCGCAGAGACGGCATTAAACTCTACGTCGCCGCCAAAGACCTCGATACTTTGAAAGCGCGTTTTCGCTATGAAATGGAGCAGCATCTCCTGCTTCACCCCGACTGTCCTCGTTCTCCCAGGTCACGCTATGATCCTTTACCGAATTATTCTTTCCAACCTCAGCCCGCGGCTCAATCCGCAACACCGCCGTCCCCGCAGCAGGAGTCATTGCAGTCCGTTCTCTTCACCGACTACGTTGCACAATGGCTCGCCCTCAAAAAGCAGACGGTTAAGTCCCGTACATACCAGGAATACGAACGCATAAGCAATTGCCACTTCCAAAAAGACTTCGCCGGCGTGCCCCTCAAAGATATGACCCGCTCCAGGATACAAGAATACCTATTCCGCTTCGTGGACGAAGGGAAATTCAGGACGGCTGAGAAGCTGCACCTCGCTTTCTCCTGCATCCTTGACCTCGCCGCAGACGATCTCGGGTTCGTCTCTCCCATGAAGAAGATCGTCCTGCCCTATTATGAAAGCAAGAAAGGCTCGGCACTCACAAAAGCCGAAGAAAAGACTCTCGTGGAGTTCTGCGTTTCCCACAAAGACAATGCCGCTTCGAGTGCTTTGCTCGTCATGCTCTATTGCGGCTTGCGCAGAAGCGAACTCAAATCCATACGCACGGAAGAGAACTTCCTCGTCTGCACCACGAGCAAACAAAGACAGGGAAGAGTAGAAGTCGAACGCAAGATCCCCTTCTCCCCGATGCTTAGAAAGGTTCTCCCTTACGTCAATTTTGAAAAAGCAAAATCTATAAACCTGAGTACGATACAGACGACGTTCAAGAGGCTGTTTCCCGAGCATCATCCCCACGAACTCAGATATACCTTCATTACTAGGGCAAAAGAGGCTGGATGTAATTTAGAGGCGGTCATGCTCTGGGCGGGGCATTCCTTTGACAGAGACGTCAAGACCTCCGCCGTGGATAGGGGCTAAACCGACTACTCCGAAGAATACCTCTACAACGAGGCTCAGAAAATACACTACGAACTTTGACAATCTCAATATCTGCGAAAGGTAAAAGAGAAATAAGCCGCATTCCCGCGGCTTGTTTTCTGCCTGTTTTACCCCACAATTTACCCCACAAACTACCCCACAATTTCCTGCATAAAAGTTTGTAAGCAATAAATAAGACGCTATATCTTGTGTATATACAAACGATATTGCACAATATATAGCGCCAGTGGCTGACCACTTTGTGGCCCTTTCGAACTTTCCAACTCGTCAAGTGAAATTTCTTCATCCTTGCCGTTTATATTATAGATGATTTTTATATGGTCATCGTACAGATAAATTCTGTCGATGAATGTATCGATCAGTTTGGCTTTGCCTTCCTTGGTAGTCGTGTCGATCTTGCGGAAGTTATAAAGAGCCATTCTGAACTGATCTTTGGTGAACAACGGCCGTTCCGCCTGTTCTTTTTTTATTTCATCTTCTAACGCTCGTTTGTTTTCCTCAAGCTCATTGAGTCTTTGAAGGAGAGCGTCGGATGCCACACCTTTCTGTATAGCCGTTACGATGTTGTCTATTTCTTTTGTCCTTTCGGCGAGTTGACTTTCCAGCCTTGGCAAAAGAGTATTTTCCTCGTACTGCAGGTTATAGAGCAGATCAGCTAAGCGTTCGATGATTTCGTCCTTCCTCAAGAACTCCATTGTCTTGGCGACGACAAAATCTTCGATCTTATCCTTTTCTACCTTCTTTTTGTCGCACTCATGCTTTCGGGTGCGATTGCAGATATAGTAGCGATAGACATTGCCGTTCTGACTCGTGCCTGAATATGCCGTCATCAATGCGCCGCATTTACCGCAATAAAGGTGAGTAGTAAGAAGATAATCATTACCCTCATTATGGGCGGCAGGAGCAATAGAATTCTTTTTCAATGTTTCTTGTACTTTCTCGAATGTATCCTTAGAAATGATTGCGGGAACGCCGTTCTCTATGACAACGCCGGAATGATTGTATTCGCCTATATAGGTGCGGCTGCCAAGTATATAAAGTACAGTCGTGTAGCCGATAGGTTTTCCGCTAGCGCGGCATACGTGCTTTTCTTTGAGATAGACATACACCTCTTTGGCGGTCTTGCCGTCCGCACACATCTCGAACATTAACCTTACGATGGGCGCGCTGCCTTCGTCGATCGCCAGCCTGTGGTCAACAACTTTGTAACCGAAAGGAACCGCACCTCCGTTCCATTTACCCTTGAGTGCGTTTTCTCGGAAACCTCGTTTGACATTCTGGGAGAGGTTTGCGGAGTAATATTCCGCCATACCCTCAATCATAGATTCAAGAATAATACCTTCGGGTCCATCCGAAATGTTTTCCTTGACGGAAATGAGCCTGACACCATTCTTGCGAAGAGTATATCGATAAAAGGCAGAATCATAACGGTTACGGGCAAACCTGTCCAACTTCCAGACAAGGACGACGTCGAACAGCTTTTTAGAGCTGTCAGAGACCATGCGTTGAAAGTCGGGACGGTCGTCTGTCTTCGCCGAAAAAGCGCGGTCTATGTACTCGCCGACAATATCTATTCCGTTGTATTCAGCGTAAGTTCTGCAATCTCGGATCTGACCTTCGATACTCTCTTCACGCTGATTGTCGCTCGAATAACGAGCGTAAACTACGGCTTTCATATGTATCCTCTTTCTATATGCCTATAATATTTATCGATCAATTCGGAAACTGCTATGAAATCAGCATTGATTTGACGAATTTCTTCATATTCTGTTTCATATCTCTGCTGATATAATGCATCCTCTCTACATTTTTTCAAAAAAGTATCAATGTCATTGTATTTTTTTTTAAAATAATGTAACGATTCTAAAAGCATTTCAACATAAGATATTAAAGTTGATGACGAAATATCTTTGATAGAATTAATTAATTCATGGATATGCATAATATTTCTAAATATTTCGACATACCAATCCGCCAGTTTAGCATGCCCGTAGTTAAATCCACTAATCCTTTTGAAGCAATTCTCGATTTTCTCGCGATCCTTATTTTTGATTTCATTACCATCTAAAATTGGATTATCAATTTTAAAAGCTGCACGTAGCTCTGCGCTATAACCTTTTTTCTTGAAATCAATAACTGGTATAGCAATATTATATCCATTCCAACTTCTCATAGATTTTTGTAATGTACAAGGAAAGTATAATACTCCCCGGATTCTGTTGCTGTGTTGTTTTATCCAATTCATAACCAACTGAGGTATTACATATTCAGGCTTATAAGGAACATTCCCATAACGATTAACTAACGAGCAAGCTATAATTAGCGGCAATGTCTTTAAATATCTCACTATTAAATCTGATACACTATCTGGATCATTGAATATATCAGCAACCAAATAATCTGTACATATTGTTTGCGGCGATAAAAAGCACAAAAACTTCCAATTATTAACTATTTCATAATCTGCGTTAAATTTCGAGTAATAAAATTTTTCTGGCATATTACATTCGCGCCATGCTAAATTAAGACAAGTTGAAAGATATAGATTAATCTTTCCAGCCATATTATATCTATCATTTCGAGCTAAATAACGTTTTGGGTATGGAATATGAAAAAGTTCTAAAGGGCGATTTTTAAAACTTTCCTTCTCGCTTGCAACACGCACTCTGAAGAATTCATGGTTAAACCAGCCCTGGTCAATATTTGTAATATAAAAATCTCTTTCTAGATTACAAAAAATAGATTCTATTAGAACCTCCGACTCAGAAATTTTTCCTGCTTCCCAATTTGAAACTATCGAAATGAGATTACGGAATAACTTATCAATGAAACTGTATGCATTACTAAATTTTATATAAACATCGTCTGAATAAGCTTTAATTTCGCCGCCAATTAATATCGATTTAAAATCGCTCAAAAAATCTCTTCGTATTTTTCTTAATATTTTTAGAAAATCATTATTATATTCCATAGGCTGTCTCTTATAC
>ERZ1090861.654-NODE-654-length-20463-cov-43.549000_pt1 | contig 20463 bp, 19 predicted proteins | sample MGYA00478482_ERZ1090861 | MGnify/ENA primary metagenome ERZ1090861 (study PRJEB33644, sample SAMEA5815744) | chicken gut metagenome | biome: Chicken; feature: Gastrointestinal Tract; material: Caecum | place: Ireland | collected 2019-01-01 | study: A study of the... | reverse complement strand
CAAACTTGCCCGTATGTACGTCGATGAGGAATTTGTCCAGCCTGCCCGTTTCCTTGTTCTCGCGCGTGCGCACGACCACCCAGTTGGGCTTGTTCTTCATCTCGTCGGGCAGGCTCTCGCGTAAGTTTTTCTCCACTTGTTCAAACTTCTTCCTTGCTTCCTCACTCGGACGGCGGTAGATGCTTTCGTAGTCCTCGTCCGTTTTCCCTGCAAGCTCGGCTTCAAGCTCCACGGGAGAAAGGTCGATGTTCTCGTCCGCACTCTTGTCTTTGAGATGCACCTCGAAATCTTCGGGAAGGCGCAGACGGATACCGTTCTCGTCCCTTCGCACCATGCCGCTCGGAATGTAGTACACCATCCCCTCAAACTTTCCCTTCGGCATTCTTTAATTCAACACACCATCTCCATTATATGCGCGACGATATGTTTCACTTTTGCCTTTTATCCAACCAATAATCACCTTCAAAGCGTTGACCGTTATTTTGATCCTTCCATTCATGAATAATAAGCATATTGTATTGGCTGCTGATGTTGTAAATATATACCTTCCGTTATTGTCTAAATCGCGTTTGTCAATACACTCCAGAAATAAGCAAAAAAGCTTTATTCATAAAAGAGTCAAAATGCCTTCCTTGGGCTGCTTATTCCGTCCTTTTGCAGAGCTTATTCAAAAGAAATACTTAGACCATCCACCTTCAAAAAGGATATTCAAACAACGCTTACTAATTAAAATCGATGTATTTACAAGATCCAATAAATGTGTTATAATCAAAGAAAATAGTGATGCGGTCACGTTATAACATCAAGGTAACCGTTTTAAGGAGGCGAATATATGGCGATCTATGTGACGGGCGATACGCACGGGCAGCATGACTTTGCAAAACTGAAACTTTTTGCCAAAAGGGATCCGCAGCTTACGAAAGGCGACTATGTGATCGTTGCGGGCGATTTCGGGGCGGTCTGGTCTGAGCCGACGCTGGAACAGGACCTGAGGCCCTATGAGGAACTTCCGTTCACCGTCCTGTTCGTTGACGGAAATCATGAAAACTTCGATCTTCTGAATGCTTATCCCGTTGACGAATGGCATGGCGGCAAGGTGCATTTTGTGCGCCCCGACATCATCCACCTGATGCGCGGGCAGGTATTCGAGTTGGAAGGCAAAAGCATTTTCACCTTCGGCGGTGCGACATCGATCGATCAATATCTGCGCCAGGAGGGCGTCTCCTGGTGGAAGGAAGAGATGCCCTCTTACGAGGAATTAGACGAGGGCGTCGCCAATCTGAAGCGGTACGGGAACAAGGTCGACTATATCATCACCCATTCCTGCGGCGAACGGGCGCTCATGTATCCGCCTCTTCGCACGCGTTCTGTTCAGATGGGGCGCTATCCCGAAAACCAGATGCTTTCTTACTTCGAGGACATCGTGCAATATCAAAAATGGTATTTCGGACACTACCACATGGACAGTCCTCTCAACGACAAAATGACCGTATTATATCAGGAGATCGTTCTGCTGGGAGATTGAAAGGAGGATAGAGATGAATATTTTCAAAGTCATCGGCTGGACTGATTATTCAGATGAGAAATATCCGTCCATTGACGGATCTGTTGCGGCAAATCAGGCGGTCATAACCGAATTGCGCGAAAAGGGGTATCGGTTCGGCGGCGATGCACATCAGGAAAGGCGCGGATGCTGTCCCGTTCTCAATAATGGCGCAAAGGTATGTTACTCCATGCGCGGATGGGGTGCCATCATGGCGGAAGCGCTCGGCATCAATACGGACAAGTATGCCTATATGGAGTGGTACATGGACGGCTGGACGCGGGTAGGGATCATCGGGTGCGAGGGCATCGAGCGCAAGAGCGCCTATCCTTATCCCGGTGTCGATGAAACGCGCATATCTCCTGCTCTATGCGGAAAAGCATTACATAGTACGTCCCTTGATAAAGCACGCTTTGAGGGCTTGGAGCGGGGCGGTGTGACTGTTTGCTGCAATTTGAGAAGTTCATTTTTGCGGGAAATGAAGGCGGGTGATCTTATCGGGATCTGCCATTCTGACAATATCATGGAGGTCAGCGTGGGACAGATCATCGCACTTCACCGCTTTAACAATGTTCAGGAATTATTTGCCTCAAAGCTGTTTATAAAGACGGGTTACAGCTCCGCAGAGGAGGCGGCGAAATGCCTGTATCGGAATGATAACGAGGAGAAAGAAGGGTACAGTATCCTCGGGATCGAGGTCGAGCTCCTGACAGAGTAGTATTTTGTGCGTGTGGTAAAATGAAGATACTATTTCTCGATATCGACGGCGTGCTCAACTCTCGCGCATACGATTGCCGTCGGAATTGGAACGAGCAGACGAATATCGACGAAACGCGCCTGCCACTCGTGAAAGAGATCGTGGAGAAAACGGGCGCAGAGATCGTGCTTACTTCGACATGGCGCCGCCATCTGGACGGCGCCATGAATGCCTGCGACGAGACGGGTGAGTACGTTGTGCGCACGTTTGCAAAACACGGGCTGCGCATTTTCAGCAAACCCCCCGATTTCGGCAGGGGAGCAAGCCGCAGAGACGAAGTGTCTGCATGGCTTTCGGAACATGACAAAACGGTGGAAACATTTGTCATCCTCGACGATTGCGCGTTCGGATGGGGGGAACTTTCTCCCTTCTATATCCACACCAATCCGCATTTTGGCAACGGGTTGGAAGAGGAGCATGTTATAAGGGCGATCGCGATCTTGAACGGAGAAACGATATGACGGACAGCAGAGAGATCTTTTCGGGCAAAGAGCAGCAGTACGATAAGAACAGACCGCATTATCCCGCACGGCTCATCGATTTCTTGTATGACGAGGTCGGGTTTTGCGTAGGCAGCGTCATTGCGGATATCGGAAGCGGAACGGGCATTTTTTCCAAACAGCTTGCAGAAAGGGGCAGCACGGTCATCTGCGTAGAGCCGAACGCCGCCATGCGCTCCGTCGCACAGGCAAAGCTGGCGCGTTATCCCCATGTGCGCTTCACAAGCGGCGATTGCGAGAATACGGAGCTCGCGGAATGTTCGGTCGATTTTATCACGGCGGCGCAGGCGTTCCATTGGTTTGACGTGGAAAAAATCCGCACGGAGAGCCGCCGCATCTTAAAGCCGAACGGGAAGTCCGTTCTCGTATGGAACAGGCGGGATGAAACGAGCGCCGTCAATCATAGGACGGCAGAAGTGCTCAAACGATATTGCCCGAATTTTCACGGCTATGGCGGGGGCATGAAGGACGAGGAGAACATCGAGCGATACTTCGGCGGCAGGTTTGAGCGTTTTGAATGCGAAAACGATCTTATCTACGACAGAGAGGGCTTCATCGGCAGGAATTTGTCCGGTTCTTACGCTCCGCGCAAAGAGGACGAATCGTACGAGCCGCTCGTAAGGGCCTTGTCCGAGATGTTTGACGAGTTTGCATCGGACGGCCGCCTTACTGTCCCGCATAAGACAGCCGCCTATTGGGGAGTTGTTTGAAAGCAGTTATAGTGCAATAAATATTTCTTAGTATAAAACGGGCGGCGCACCGGTTGGTGCACCGCCTTTGCTTATATATGCTTTTTTATTCGTCTAACCAAGCGAGACGAGGAGGAGCGTTTTCGGAAAAAAGCCAAATGGAAGAATCCCATTCGCTATAGCTGCCCAAAAGGTTGCTTCTTGCTCCATCTTCATTGAAGGATTTTGCATTCCCGCTCAGTTTGAATTGTCCATCTTGCCAAAAGCAATTTGAGACAAGGATGTTATCCTTCTTGCCGTCTTCGAGTTGACCGAGTATGCCGCCAAGGCCCTGGGTGCCCCCCGTTGAGTGTTTCAGCCATTTGAGCGCGATTTCCCCATCATGATAGCAGTTAGAAATAGTTAGGGAGAATGCCTTATCCGCTTTGCTTCGTCCAACAATGCCACCCGCTATACGCGCCGCCTTCCCTGCGATACCGATGATGTAGGCCGAGCTTGCAGTGAGAGTACCGGTATGGCTGCAATTTGATATTTCAACGGGAAGGTCTCTAGGAGTCGCATAACCTACGATGCCGCCTATTCGAGCCTGGCGTGCATAGTTGTCGATTTTGCAGTCGACTGCAACTTCCTTGATCGTTCCGCCGTAGAGCCTGCCAAGAAGGCCGCCGATATAATCATAGGCGTCGTAGCTACTTGCGGCGATCGTGCCAGCTACTGATACGCGCGTGATAAGGATATTGCCTTCTGCGACACCGGCAAGACAACCGACGTTCCCGTCAGAGGTATTGTGGTCATCCCGCGAGATAGTTGCCCTGATTTTTAGGTCATGAATAGTGGCATCACGCAGGGTCGAGAAGAGCCCGCTGTTGTAATCACCCTTCCCGCTCAGGCGCTGATAGTAAGTAATGGTATGATTCTCTCCGTCCAGGTTTCCGGCAAATGCGAACGGGGAGTTCCACGTGCTCAAATCAATCGAATCGGTGAGGAGGAAATATTTTCCTTCTGTAGAGATGTTGGCTATATTTTGGAAATGAACTTTTTCGGAAATGAGATAGGGGCTTTCCTCTGTTCCGTGACCGCCTGCGAAATTTAAGGTGTCGCCGTTGTCGACAGGATCTTGATAATACCGTTCGTATTGTTCAAGGAATTCGCTTTCCGTCGTTCGTGCGGTTTCCTCAAAAGATGCACGGAGAATTTCCTTAGCTTCTTCATACTGGTCGGGAAATAAATCCCAGATCGCGACAAGGCTGCATTTAGGGAGTCCTACGATGACGCCAAAATCATCGGATCGGTTCATGGAGGAGACCCACTCGCTATAGCTGGAGAGGAAATCTTCCATAGAGAGGGCTTCGAAATTGTTTCCGCCAACAGCGCTTGCCGAGAAGCGTTCTTCCGTTTCTTCCTGGTTAAGACCGAGTTTCTGCTGAATGGAGAAGCTTTGCGAAGTTTCCATCGTCAGCAGATCCTTGATCCCGGCGTGAACAGTCGCTTCGATCTCGGCAACGGCTTTTTCGTCCCACTCGAGTCCTGTGTTACGCAAATAATAGTTGCAAGAGATTTCACCGCCGTAATAGCCGGCGAGAACAGCGTGCGTACCATAGAGTGCGATAAAGCGCTCCGGCGTCATTTCTCCACGTTGCACATCGGCCGCATCTTGCAGGACTTCACGGGAAAGGATGTCTGAAAAACGGTCGGTATCGTAATAGCCATCGACCTCGACCAGTGTGGCAGAGTAGATTTGGGATGCGTTAAAAAGTACTTCGTTGGAAGTTTCTCTGTACTCAAGCCCTGCTGCAAAGGAATAATCTGCGCCAAGGCCTGCAGTGAACACATCGATCCCACAGTCTACGGAGAAAGCCGATTGATATTCTACGTTCATCTCGGTAAGAAGTTCCTTCATCGAGTTTGCCGTATGTGCGGAAGCCTCCATCTTGCCGACGTCAGTCTTGTGCCAATTCATGGCAAGCAGTTGATCGACGTCAAAGACGTTTTTATATCCTGCAGTGACTTCAATGAACGGATCTTCGATCACATTGAGTGTTCGGCCGACTCCATAATAGGAATGCGTAGAAGTGTCCCCGTAGGTGCCGTTTAAAAGTTCTTTCTTTTCGGACACCGACACAAGGTTGGCGGCGTCTGGCGTTAAGTCATCGTCAGAGCCATCTTCCCCTTTCGGCGGCTCGTTCCATTCATCGTCCGATGGCTTTTCGATAGGGGGTTCCGAAATGTCAGGGAACTGCTGCTCCGGATCGTCTGGAAGTTCCGGAGTATCTGGTATTTCGGCTGCGTCAGAAGACGACTCCTCCCTTTCGGAAAAATATTCGTCCAAGTAGTTATCGATCCAGTTGCAGCCGCTCACGAATGTGCAGGTAATTGTTATAATACAGCTTAAAATAATGGCAAGTAATTTTTTCATTTTCATCCTCCGAGATGGTTTAAGTGAGTGTTGATTATGAATCGGGTTGTCTCGTAGAACCGAAAGGGTAAATATAGTATCACATGGGTCTTCACCGCCTTTTGTATATTTGTTGGTTTATTCTCCCGACGAAAGCTGCGTACGCAAGCGGAGGAACTGGTAGTCAGTCATGCAGTCCAGGGCTTGAACGATGGCGTCGTAGATCGAGATGATCCCCTCTGCCCCAATACGATTCGCAACAAACAGCGCTCCCCGCGCTTTGAGAAGCGCCTTTGTACGGGAAAGCGTAAGGTCATCACAAATCAGCGCTTTGAGGCAGACCCGTACCTTTTCTTCAAAGTCATCCGATGCGGCGTTCTCTTCGCCCGAAGCATCTTTACCGTCCTCATCCCTCCCGATTTCCGTGTCCACGTTGTCGGGGTCGTTCGGATCAGTTTGTTCCCTCTTGTTTTCCGAGCTCTCCTGGGCGGCACGACATTCGATATAGAGGTCGTATGAGATGAGCGACGGATAGCCGGTTTTTCCTCGATTGCCCAATATCCCCTCCGCATTGAGTTTTCGGATCATCTCGCGGGCGTTCTTTTCGGAGAACCCGAGCTCATGGATGAGGGTCTGAACGGTGACGGAACCATGCTCAACTGCGTATCGAACGATAGACAGCTTGTCCTTCCCTTCGGGAGAAGCGTCCGCCATCAACGTCCGCAGCTTTGCTTTGACTTCCGAATCGTTATCGTCATCATCGTCGTCATAACCGGCAGATTCCGCATCCTCACGGCAATCATCGTCCTCGTCGTCATCATCGTCTTCGTCATCATCGTCGTCAAAGCCGTTCAATCTGCGAAGAAGCTCGCGGCGGCGTTCTTCCAGGTATCTTTTGCGGGCTTCGCCTTCATCATCGTCCGTTTGACGTTCGGGTACGGATGTATCCGCTATGCGGCTGAACTGCCATCGGCAAGCCGCGATCTGCATATCGGAAAAGCCGGACGGTTCGGGTTTGAGCTGCTTTTTCTGTTTACGTTTTCCGCTCGATCTGACGATCCTCTCGCGCATCGCGCCGATGTCGAGCAGGATCTCGTATGCGCCCGTTTCCGCTTTTCGGATCACGCCGTCGCCGGTGAGTCGCGCAAGTTCTCTTCTTGTCGCGCTGTCAAACTCAAATAGGCTTGACTCGTCCTTTGGAAGTTCCGAAGAACAGAAATAGCGTTCTCCGTTGTTCAGCTTGTTCAGTAATAGCCGTTCGATCTCGCCGATCATGATGTCCTCCCGATCGCTCGCTCCATCTCCTCGCCCGTCAGGTTTTCCTTTTCCAACAAGGCTTCGGCGAGCACCTTCAGCTTCGCTCCGTTCTCTGTAAGAAGGCGCTCTGCCCGTGCATATTGTTCGTTGAGGAGCGCGGCGGCGCGCTCTTGGATCTCCTTCGGCGCCTGCCCCTTCTCTGCCTCCATATAGACAAGCGAGCTGTCCATTCCGTAGCGGCAGACCATATCCATAGCCATCTCGGTTGCGGAGCGCAGATCGCTGCTCGCTCCCGTCGTGATGCCTCCGTCACCATAAATGAGGACATCTGCCGCCCTTCCCGCTAAGGCGATACACATTCTGTTTCGGCATTCCTCTCGGGTGAACAGCCGCTTGTCCTCCTCCGAATAGCAGACGTAACCGCCATAATTGGCACGGCCTGCAATGGTCGCATAGAGCGGTTTGATGCCGAGAAGCAAGGCGACAAGGGCGTGTCCAGCCTCATGATAGGCAGTCTTCGTGAGCGTCTCCTCATCGCAGGCCTTGCGCTCTCCGTCGGTGAAGCTCGCAAAGGCCTCTTCCAGGATCGTATCCGTGAGCGTGAATATGCCATCCTTTTCGCCGTGCCGCAGCGCATTTTGAATGATCAATTCAAGCGTCGCAAGCGAAAATCCCGGAGAGCGCCTGGCAATGCTCTCGACTGTCGACTTGGAGACTGTTTGAAAGGAGTACTTAGCGAGTTCGCGTTCGAGAAAAAACTTTCTTCCGGCCGCATCCGGAAGGCCGACGTATACACGCTTGTCAAATCGGCGCAGGAGTGCCTTGTCGAGCTTGGTGTCGGAACTGCGCGTATCGAAGTTAGTCGCCGCAATGACAAGCACGGGGGTTTGGCGGTTGTCCTGAAAGCCATCCAATTCAGAGAGCAGCGCATTGGTCAGATCGTCCGTATGCTTGGAGGAGGCATCCTCTCCCATGCGGTCGCGGGCGATCGCGTCGATCTCGTCAATGAACAGGACGGCGGGTGCGTACCGCCTTGCCGCGGCAAAGGTTTCGCGCAGCTTCTGCGCGCCTTCTCCCACCCATCGGCTTAAAAACTGCGTCGAATTGAGCGAGAGGAAGGGAAGCCCCGCCTCTGCGGCAACTGCCTTTGCGATCGATGTCTTGCCGCTGCCCGGAGGTCCTTCGAGGAGGATGCCACGTGGGATACGGATGCCGTTCGCAAGATAACTGCGGAAGTTTTTCAGTTGTCCGATCATGGGAAAGAGCTCTTTCTTCGCTTCCTCAGCGCCGATGATATCGTTGAATTTGATTTCGGGGACGGCGGCCCCGCTTGCAAAGAGCGCGCGTTCGCCGTTGCTGTAGGCGATCTCTGCCCGAAAGTCGGAGAGTGTGACATCGACTGTGCACGTCTTGGGGGAATAGCGGTAGTGCGTCGAGTAAGAGAGCACCTTGCTGCTACGATAAAATTTTTCCGCCGCAATGCTCAGCTTGACGCCACGGATACAGCGGCACAGCCAATCGGAGAAATCCGCGCCGCTCTCGCCGTAACATGATACGGCGCCGTTTGCGGTATAATAGGTGAGCGGTTCTTTATCTTTGGTATAGACGCAGATCGGGATTCGCAAAGCAGCAAGAAGCTTAAACAGCGTCTGCGCTCGGCCTTTGTTCTTTTTTGAGATTTCCACAAAGGCAAGATCGGGAGCAAATTTGCGGATCTCCGACTCATCAGGCCATTCCGACGTTTCCCAGAGCTCGGTACAGTCCTTTATCTCTTTGGTCAGACGATAGTCGAGTTTTTTACCACCGCAGCTCAGGATGCGGGCAGGTTCTTTCGGGAAGAGGATCTCCCGCACATCTTCGGTCGTCGAAGAGAAATCGGTATGGAAATGTACCCCGGAGATCCGGCAACCGCCGTCGCTCTGTGTCCGCACAAATTCGGTGATGTGTTCCAGGTTTTCAAAGATAAATCCTCTCGCCGCACGGACGACCGTGCGGATATCTGCATTCCGCCCCAGCGAGAGGACGAGTAGATCGGCGATCGTGGAAATGTTTAGGCGGAAGGCGATATCGTATTCTTCGCGGAGGACTTGCCTCTGCTCGTAGAGCTGTTTGGTCGTGATGCCCCTGAGTGTTTGCGGCCGCAGATAATTGAATACAACGATCTTGCCTGAAGCAAAACGGGAGATGAGCTCCTGCGGGAAACAGGGTTTATGCGTGACCGGATCGACTTGCTCCTGCAGCGCGTTGATGATCTCGGCCTCGGATACCGACGAAAGGGTATAGGGGTCTCCCGAGAGATAGAGGCTGTTCCCCGCATTGGAGGTAAAAATGAGGATGGCGTCACGCGCGGAGATCTCCTCCTCGTAATACAGGTCTCGAACTTCGCCCGTATCGAGCAGCTGCAGCAAATTGTTGCGAACGTAAGGGTGAGATTTTTCGATCTCATCGAGGAGCAGCACCGAAACAGGATTGTTTCGAAGAAATCTTGTCAGCCGTCCCGGAGCGGCATCGCGATACGATTTATTGAGCCCGAAGAGCGCAAACGGAGATTCTTTGTCCGAGTAGCTCGACAGGTCGAACCTTTCAAAGGGGCGGCCGAGTGCGGAGGCGATCTTTTCCGCAAGAAAGGTCTTGCCGACTCCCGGCGGACCCGCGAAGAAAAAGACGGCTTGGGGACCGCGACTATTCTGACGATGCAGCGTGCCGAACAGGGCTTCTTTGACCGCCTGACAGGCGCCGCCCTGTCCTTCGACTTCGGAAAAAGCCCTCTCGAGCGCCTCTCTCAACCGAAGATCTGCCTGCAGTTTGCATTCGACAAATTCAGGATGCGAAACCGCAAGGCCATTCTTAAAAACTGTGTCAGTCTTCACTACAGTTTTCACGATAGCCACCTCCGATCGACCGATAGTACTGTGCAAAGATGCGTTCGGAACACGCGCGGTCGGTAACAACGGTGAGCGTTCCGTCCCTTGCGACGGAGAAGAGCAGGGCGTCATTCCGATCCATGCCGCTGACCTGCGTCCTCGGCGCAAGAATGCAATAGACGGCGTTCCCTTCCGCTACGGCATATACTTGCGCAAAGACGAGCTCCTTTCCGTCTTCGTTGACGAGAACAAGGTCGGAACGGTCGTTCTTGTTGAACAGTACTTTCAAAAGCTTTTCGAGCTTATCGAGGTCTCGTTCATGCGTCATTTCTGCCCCTCCGTTCGTTCTCGACCAGGTCAAGATACATACCGAAAATTTTTTCCGCGACGGCAATATCTCCTTCCGGGCGAAGTATAGGCTCCTCGCCGCTTTCATCGACCCAAAAGACAGTGATATCATTTTTCGCTGCCCCTTCCTTTTTTAAAGGATGCAGCAGGCAGTAGATAAGGTCGTTATACGGGATCACGGCAATCTGCTCAAACACGCTCGGCTGGCCGTTCTGGTCTCGAAGGACGATCACATCGTCATTTTCTTCGTCCAATAAAATGTCTAAAAGGTTCATCGCGTTTCTCCTTAGCGTTTTCAGCTCATTGCTTTGGGCGTTGTTGGAATAACTATATCAATCAGTCCATATTCTTTCGCCGTCTGTGCAGGCATAATGTTATCGCGTTCAATATCATTATGGATCTGCGCAATAGTTCTCCCCGTATTTTGCGCCAACAACGCCTCTATCTTTTCCCTGGTGCGCTTGATGTGCTCCGCCGCGAGGAGTATATCCGTCGTCTGCCCTTCCGCTTGTCCCATAGGCTGATGGATGAGGATCTCGGCATTGGGCAACGCGCTGCGTTTGCCGCGAGAGCCCGAAGAAAGAAGAAACGCCGCCATCGATGCCGCCATCCCTATTGCGATAGTTTCTATAGGGACCTTGACATAATTCATCACGTCGTAAATTGCAAATCCTGCCGTTACAGATCCACCGGGCGAATTGATCCACATCTGTATGGGTCGATCGGGATATTTCTTGCTCAGGTACAAAAGCTGACAATTCACCATTTGCGCCATTCCGTCATCAATTTGACCGTTGAGTAAAACTATTCCCTGTTCCAACAAAAAATTTATCGATAAACTTCGTTCCATTCCCGTCCTCCTTACTTCTCGTTATAGTCTTTTTCAGTTGCGACATACCGCAAATACCTCTTTGCCCAAAGCCTTGCTATCGCCTTCATTTTGTCGATCGTCGAAACACTGCCGAGAACGCATACATAATATCGATTGCCATCTCGCAGCATATGGACTTTTGACAGACTGGAGTCACGGCCATTTAGAGAAGGGCTCTCCAAAACATACGCCCTATAGCCACCTGCTTTACGGCAAATTTTAAACACAAACCAACCGCTGTGCCCGCTTGTATCGTCTTTAGCACGAATACAATACCTTTCGCCAAATAGCAGCATCATGTGCGCCTCCGTTTTTTCTGTTTTGCCAGCCGTTCTTGTTCGGCAAACCACTCGTCGATGGTCTGCCCCGTCGAAATATAGTTCTGCAATCCTCTCGCCCATTGTTTTGCGAGACTGATCATGAGCTCCTTGGATGGCACATCGCCCGCAATACAGACGTACTTACGACCCGCATCTGACAACTGATGGATCACAGTTGCCGACGTATCCCTTCCGATGATCGGCGGCGTTCTGACGATATAGGCTCGCCATGAATTGCCCACCTTTTTAAGTTCAAACACGTATTTTCCATCCCGGTAGACCCCGTAGCCGTCAACAAAATAGGTGAGCGTGTTGCCTGTCGTCTCATATTCGACGGCTATCCTGGAAAACATATTGTAGATCTGCGGCATATTATCAAAGAGGATCTGTTTATGCTCGCAAAGCCATTTCATATCGCGGCACTCGCCATGATACTCGATATTCTTTCGATTATCGTTGTCGCAAAGCCCGACGACATAACCCGTTCCCTGTTTGTAAAAGAAAAGTTTCCCCGTATCGGGCGTACATTGCGGAAATTCGCACCCGAAAGTCACAATGCGCTCGCCCCCGTCTAAACGCTCCTCGATAGAAGCAAAAAGCTGTTTTGCATCATAGACAAACCTTCTCATGTACCTATACCTCCGTAAATGTGAGCCGACGAAGCGATCCGCCTACCCTTAGGTGCTTTACGCCCTCTTCCGAAGCCGCGGGCAGCTGTTCCCCCAGCGCCTCTTCCAGCGCGTTTTCCAACGGCCTTACCCCGAATCTGCTGGCGGCACAGCTCTGTTCGATATCCCTTCGCAGTTCATCGGAGATCTCATCCACGACGAAGCCGTATTCCGTGAATTTATTTTTGAATGCCAGCACGGCGATCTTCGCCAGATCCCCCTTGGAAAGAGGCTTATACTCGTAAAATTTTGAAATGCGCCCCGCTATCTCCGGTTTGAAGCCGTTTCGAACCATGATACCCCGGCAGCGATCGTCGCTTGAGAGCGTAGAATCATCCATGATGCACTCACTACCGCCTGTCAGATCGAAACGCATAGATACCGATGCCTCGTCACGCATATCGATGTTGGATGTGAGAATGATGATGCTCGCCGCACAATCGTACTCTGCCGATCCCCCGTCTTCTTCAATGCGGGAAAGCGTGATCTTCCCCGTATCCATCCAGTCCATAATGACGGTGTGGATCTCACTATTCGCCTTCTCAAACTCGTCGAGAACGATGATGGCAGAGTCTGATTTTTTGATGGGCTCCATCAGGCAAGGCTCGTCATGACCGACATAACCGGCCGGAGATCCAAGGAGCTGCGATATACGATACGACTCCCGAAATTCGTTGCACTTAACGATGATCAGAGGAAGCTGCTCTTTCCCAAACTCCTCCTGCAAGACACCAGCGATCCTGCGAGCCGTCTCCGTTTTTCCAACACCCGTCGGCCCGGCGAGCATCATTACTAAAGGTTTTTTTGGCTTCGGCTTGCGGAGGTGACAACAAATGCTTTTAACAATACTATCGACTTGGGCATCCTGGCCAATAATATTTTCCTTTACTCGTTCAGCAACCCGAGAAGCATCAATGGCCTTGCGTTGACGCACGATCCGTTGCGGTTTTATCTCCGCGGCATTTTCAGACGCATCATGCTGTCGCGCATACTCACTGCGCGCTCGCACGAAATAGCTTCTTAAATGCTCAGCATCGGAAAACTGCGGACATCCGCCCGACAAGAGCTCACGGAACAACTCGCAGCTTCCCGAATAGCCCGGCAACGCCTCATCGCCATACGTCGAAAGCAATATTTTGACCGTATGCCCGTCAGACGACTCAAAGCCAAGTCGTGCATGTCCTCCATTCGGAAAGGAAACGGAAAACCAAATGCGTTTCCCTCTCCCTTCCGTAAGTTGCATGTAAAGGTTGTCAAACTGCTTCTTGGAACCATACACAAACTGTTTCATTGGATTTCCTCCTTAGGATATAGTCCCTCACGGGTATCTGCGATAGTGCCCTTGACTCGTATGAGAGGAGTCCCTATCCCGCCACAATCGGGGCAATGTTTCAGCGGCTTTTTCTTTCGGAAGAATGCCCCTCCGATCTGGAAGTTGGAGCCGGACATCCTTCCCCATCGGTCGAACTGTGCATAAGCCTTTTGGCCCGAATGCTCTTCCATGCGCGAATCCATGGTGAGAAACAAGAAATTACGATCGAGCTTTCTTTTCCGTTTGGGGGTACGCCATTGATTGTCATCCATGAACTCAGAGAACCGCTTGTCTGCTGTTTCCGAATGATATAACAGAAGGGAAAGAGAAATAAAGCCCTTATACGCATTGAGTTGTTCTGTGATAAAGACGCTCGTGCCGTTTGAAACTGCTGGCGCGGGTCTATTTCGGACGGAAAGATTTGCCTCGATCCGCTTGTTGAACATACAGCGGGGGCATACGGTAGAAATAGCTGGATGGAAAAACACCATTTCCAAGACTCGTCCCCCGGGATAGATGCCAGCCATCAAAAAAGGGAACCCGTACTTCAAAGCCAACCTCGAACAGCGCGCCTGCGCTATGACATTATCGGTGCAGGCAGCTAACAGCACGCTGTAAGGATCCGCCAGCCACTCTTCTCCGATAAAAGCGGCAAATCGTTCATCCGTCATATTCTCATCCAGCATGGCGTTTACGACCGTGACATCGGCATCGGGAGCGATCAGCCTGATCCTGTCTGCAATTACTTCCGCTTTGTGGCTTCCGAGCTCATCGGCATATGCCATCTGCGTCTGCAGATTGCTCCTGCCGTATGCGTCGGCATCGATGAGTACAAAATGTTTGATGCCCGAACGGGCGAGGTTTTCAGCATATGACCGTGAACCGCCACAGCCAACGATCACGACCTTTTTACGTTCTATTTCTGCTTTGTTATATAGAGGCTCATACTTCTCGACAGAAAGTGGCTTAACTTCTTCCGACCGGGCAATGTCCTTACGTTCTTTCTTACCGGTCGGACAGGAAAAAAAAGCATTCGCCTTACCGAATAACGCCGTATTCAAAGGGTTCACCCCGTACAGACCACCGATATGATCCACTTCGCATTTGGCATTCGCACAAGAATTGGACCAGAAATCATAGAACTCTGTATGTACGTACTGCGCCGCAGGTTGATAGCCTGGATACGCGTAACTGCGTATCAATGCGATCCCGCACGCTGAGCAAAGCCCCTTGAGGATATTGAAGTCATCCCTCCCGCCCTCACAGAAAATCACAAGGCTCTTTCGGCGATCAACATTGTCGAGCCAGAATCGAAAATCATCGGTTTTGATATCATTGTCAATGTGTTGCCGGATGATTTTTACCCTTGAAGCGGGATTGATGGCATGTATCCTTCGTGCCACGGCATCTGCTTTATATCCGCCTATATCGCGAAAGAATGCGCCGCCGGAAAGGTCCGAATACTCATAGCGCGTACTATCCAAGAGGATAAATTTATTGACCCCTGCTCGCGTAAGCCACTCCGCGAGGTCTGCACCGCCACCTGCTCCCACAATAATCGCTGTGGAATGCGAATAACGATCCATCGGTAAATAAGCTCGAAGCTCGCGTCGGACACAATTCCCGGATGCATCCTCCACAATATGAATATTGCGGTCTTCCCAGATCTTAACGCTACCACTTAAATCTTTTTCCCCACAGAACACCCGCATGGAGAACTTTCCATACACAGAGCTCTGAACAACGGGGAAGTATAGCCGTCTAGTGCCCTTCATACCCCCAAGCAGCTTAACGATGGCGTCCTCATCGCTGACGGTATATCCATAACCGCCACCCCTGCCTGTAGATATAGCAGTAAACCCCTGAGGATGAGAATGGACGAATCCTATGAAGTAATATCCTCGACCACTCCAGTATCTGATTTGCTCATTGATAAACTTAACATTCGGGGAGTACGTTGTACCGCTGCGGCTGCCTTTTTCGTCAAAAATAAATTTCTCGACAGTAACACCACCATCACTTGAAAATAACGCACCTCCTTGCTCGGGTCTACTTGACCCCACGGGAGATTCCATGATTTGTTTGTGTACACTCAAAGTAAAATTCATAAGGCACCTCTTATTTCAATGTAATCCACGGCTTAAGCCGTACTAGTTGGGGGCACAAAACTGCTTGCCCCGGCACTGCAATCACAATGTCGGGGCAGCCACTGGCAGTTAGAAGTGGAAGATGACATCCTCGATGAGCTCTTCGTCACCACCATGGAACGTCACGTTCTCGATCAGTTCCTCATCGCCGCCGTGGAACGTCACGTTCTCGATCAGTTCCTCGTCGCCACCGTGGAACGTCACGTTCTCGATCAGTTCCTCGTCGCCACCGTGGAACGTTACGTTCTCGATCAGTTCCTCATCGCCGCCATGGAACGTCACATTCTCGATCAGTTCACAGCCCGCTTGATAAAAGTGTTTCATAGATGTTCTCCTTTGCCTTTCGGCACAAATATTTTCAACATGATTTCCATGTCGATTTCGAAATGAAGCACCAGATTATTTCAGTTCGCTCTGTCTGTTCATTTGATTTTGTTTATACTGTAAACCACACTCTCCTTGTCGCGCCTCAATCATTTCATGCAACATTTTAGCATAGTGATCCACAGTCATCCTCAGATGTTCATTTTTGTTCGAATTTTTTCTCTCGGTATTGTGAGCTTAGATTACATACTTTCTAAATGCACTTGATAAAATAAAAAATAACGTACTATGTGCGCATTGTGTGCAATATGCCCACTCTCACTCACATCATTAGCCCATTATATATAAGCGTTCGTATTTATTAATATCTGATGTTCATCTCCCTTTCAAATTCTTTCAATACCATTCATGGGCAACATACAGACAACTTGAAAACAAGCAAGACCCTTAGGAGCCCCCAAGCAGTTTTCTCCTTGCAAATAAACAAAAAGGCTCTGAGATTTCTCTCAAAGCCTATACTAATTTTCAAAAATTGCTATTGAATATTTCTTTGTGTCATGTAAACTAGGTACAATATCGCAAGTTAAGATGAAACGAACAATAAAATTTAACCCAGCTCCTTCAATCGCTCATCTATTTCAGAAACCTCTGTCGAATCTGCTTCATATCCGCACCTTAGCAACAATTCTCTTTGTTTATTAAGATATTCCACAGCTTTGGAAATAAATCCCATATTCTTGTAGGCGTCGGCATATCCCTCATATATCCAAAAGAAGACTTCTGCACAGTCGCCCTGTTTTATAATCCGATCACCCAGTTTTTCCGCAATACGGTAATACCTAATACTACTTTTAAACTCTCCCTTCAATCTGTAAGTCGTACCTAAAGTGCAATATGCTAAAGCAACTGGTATGCTGTCAGGAAACAGTTTCTTGAATTTGCGTATCGACTCTTGCATTAACATAATGCTGTCATTCAAATATTTATCATCTTTCTGGCATCTATATAAACGGAGCTTTGTATTTGCTATATTCAAATAAATCATGAGAAGCAAATCTGACCCCTGTTCATTTGTCACCCGATACACTTCAATACACTCAGTATAAAATCCGACAGCCTGTTTATAGGCCTTGACAGCCTCTTTAACCATGTTTTTTTCAAGATAGACACAACCAAGTCGATAATAAGCCGTCCCTGTATTATTGCGTATATCAACAACATATAGATCAAATATGTGTTTGTCAGCATCTTGAGCAGCATGCTCTCTGTATTCATTAAGCAACTTCTCACTCTGTTCTATAAATCTCTTCAATTTGGCTGCGTCGTACGCACAAGTCAGCTCCAAAGCCTGCCTTGTCTTTATCAGTTCCAAACGTCTTAAGATGTCATCATGACAATATCTGTCGTAAATCTGCCCAACCTCATCCAGATATTTACTTGCAATCCTATAGCTCATGCCGCAGTCATCAAACACATCTGCGCTACAATATTTACGAACCATCTGCATCAACGTCTCTGAATATAACAACTGAAAAAGATTACCGTCGTCATTTTTAATCTTTTTTGCTATCCTCCTGTATTTCCTGAACCAAGATGCAGTGTTTCTATCGCAATCAAATTCAAAATCCGCCTTGTGCAATCTGACAACAAATACATTGTAATCGTCGTCAAGTTTTTGCCAAAGCTTGATGCTCTCAGCAAAACATTTCTCCGCTTGACAGCGATATTCTTCCTTTTGGGCCAAATCCTCCTCGGTCTCATATTTCGCAGCAATTGCTATTGCTAAATTACTTAAAAGCATACCTTTTCTATGCGCATAAATATCAGACTCTTTTTCACGCTGCCCAATTTTTCCCAAGGCATTATAACATTCTACTATAGCCTTGTCATACGCATTCATGCGGAGTTTTAAAATGATGCTGCTTTCAAGCAGCTTGAATCGCAAATCCTCTATTGACTCTTCAGTTTCAAGCAGCCAGTCTCTCTTTTTATTCATATATTTAAACACTCAATCGATCCGCCAACTCCATTGCCAAATTGACAATATACTCTGCACGCTGTAAAAGCCCTATACGTTCGTATAATTTCGCCAAAACATACAGGAAATGCACATCACTTACGGACTGAAAACTATCCCTAAAAATATCTGAGATTGACCAGCCGAATTGAATTAACATTTTATCTACCTTTTTGCTCTGTTCCAGCGCTCCAACAATGATATCCGCAATCTTATATATAAATGGTTGACAAGTCGCCAATAAAATATTCGAATAGGCAAAGCGAATTGCTGTAGCGATTATTGAATGAATATACCAGCGATTTCTATTTCGTTCGCCTTCCTCACGTTTAATCCACCCTGCATTAGCCAATGAATACAGTACTCCTGTGTCCGATAGAGCGAACCATTTACAGGCATTTTGAGTCGCACATTTCAGATTTGGTACCGTACTAAATTTTATTAACAGATTCTTTTCTTTTTCGGTCAGATGTATTGTATTAAACAGCTTTGCTAACTGTACAATTATTCTATCCTCTTTTTCCAGCAAACTATGTGCCGAAGAGACTTTTTGTTCTTCTTCCCCATCAAAACGGAAATTAAAACCACGATCGATTAGAACCTGCAAAAATTCAGCAATCGTCTTTTCCTGCTTCTTTATCAGCTTCGCCAACAATTCAAGGGAAATAGTATGCCTGTCGGCCAATTCAACAATTTGTGCTACATCATTTTTTTCATCTTCGTTATATGGGCAATAGAACGCAAAGAGCTCCATACATGCATTTAAATCCAGTTTCTGAACTTCAACATTGAGCAATGGGCTTCCGCCGATTGGCTCTGGTCGACCTACAACAAGTAGCCTCACGTTCTGGACTCTATTTATAAACGCCAATAATTCATTGCTGAAAATTTCAATGTTATCGATAATTAGCAACGTTCGTTTTTTGTTTATAATATGTATACATTCCTCATATAAAACGTTCCTGTTGTCGTCGTTAATCATCGTTTGAGGTTTTATAGACTTTATTATACAGTCTTTTACATCATCTCCGTCTTTACAATTGTCATAGATTATCCAATATATATCGCGAACCAACATATAAGAAGCGCCAATAGGCGCACTTAAAATCGTATTGACCACTGACTTTACAATTTCCGTCTTGCCAATACCGCCGATTCCGTAAAGATATACTCTGTTTTCCCGTAATTCTTTTATTACATATTTTATAAACTCAGCTCTACCAAAAACACATTGCGATGGAATTAGTAATCTGCTGTCGAAATGAACCTTTGGATATAATTCCTCCGCTACCGCTACATCACTTATTGCATAATACGCCTCCTCTAGCAGAACCTCTACATCGTGATACGTGCCTTGCGCATGAATATCATCACATTCAATGCCTTTATTGCGCTTCATTGTCACAAGGAAGCGAAAAAGACCTTCAAGAGAATCCTTGGCATTGACTAAAGACTCTTCTTTGCATTTTTCTTTAAAGTATTGCATAAACTCATCCATGAACTCGTTGAAATTATCTGAGTTAGGATGAGTCTTTTTCTTATACCAATCGTAACGTATATCATTTCCGTTTTCTCTACTGTAAGCAGTCAGGGAGGTAACGCTCAATTGAAATAAATCGACTATTCCTGAATAAATGATATTAAAAATCGTTTCCCTTTCTCTCTTCATTTCATTTCTCCTTCTCGCATAATTACTTTTGCAATTGTACAAATACTATAGCCTAATTCATCTGACAAATCGAGAGACGCAGAAATCCGCCCCCAGCTCTTTACTGTGTGGCCTTACGCGTGAAAAATTTCTTTAAAATCCTGTTTTGACACCTGTTATTGGGTTGCAACCATAAATGCGGTAAATTTACATTTATCGTTGACAACATCTTATTCCCTTTTATAACAGACAACTTAGCATTCATACCAAAAATAAAAATAATCTTCAAGTAACATGCGGACATGAACACCATAAACGGAGCTTATCCAACCGTCGTTTTTTGCACCATTCATCGATTTCAGCCTCCAAACGTGCCCTTGACTCGTCTGAGTATTTTATAATATCAGAATAGGACTGTTTTAGCAATGTAAAAAGCCTTATTTGTCTCATATTCTCGCTGCGCTTGACGCGAGAAGGCTTATAAAACAAAAAATAATCTTTATATAACTTGTAGAACCACGATTTACCGTACGCCTTATACCCCTCCCTTTTTGCAACACGACAATACTTCTGCCAAGCGCGGTACTTTGTAAAGCCGCGCTTTTTCTTATCTTTATTCAGAAGGTAGAAATCCGGTCTGTAATACTCCTTCTTAGGTCCTCTTTTCGGATAAAGCATGAAATACAGCTCTTCATCCTTTATCTTGTCCGACACGGGAAGAGCCAGGCCGATCGCCTTCGCTCTCTTGACGGCGCGGATGACCGTAGTACGGGAGCAATCGCAGATAGTGGCTATCTGCGTAG
>ERZ1090861.652-NODE-652-length-20500-cov-7.415212_pt1 | contig 20500 bp, 17 predicted proteins | sample MGYA00478482_ERZ1090861 | MGnify/ENA primary metagenome ERZ1090861 (study PRJEB33644, sample SAMEA5815744) | chicken gut metagenome | biome: Chicken; feature: Gastrointestinal Tract; material: Caecum | place: Ireland | collected 2019-01-01 | study: A study of the... | reverse complement strand
GTATAAGAGACAGCAGGGGGAAGCTGCTGAGGAAGAGACGGTAACAGATCCGGATCAGTTGGCAAGCTTATTAGACTAAGCAAAAGTTTGGGAGAATTGGTGAAAACTGATTCTCCCTCTATTAATAAAAGAGGAGGAAAGATATGAAACCAGAAATTGCAAGCGTTGATGTAACGAAATATCTCTCAGAAGAGATAAGAAAGGATGTTATCCCAGAGATCGTTTCATCCGATGATGGGTTACTTAAGATCTTCATGCATCAGGTCATTGGAACCTGTGCATCTTTTGGGGTGATTTTGCGAGATCTCCCAAAAGAAAGACAGGTAGCCTGTGTCGATTTTAATATATATGGTGATAATTCGGATGACGATAGTACAAAATTTATCATCACACTCGATGATATCAAATCGTTATACCAGAATATCTGTGCCTATCGGGCAACTAAGCACACCACCAATGAATACATCACGTATACAGACATCATCGATGCAGTGAAGAGAGTTGATGATCGAATCAGTGACATCAAATTCAATGAAACGAAGAATGACACATCAAGGATTGGTGGAATCGTGTCCGATGAGTTAACAAAGGAAGAAATCACATCTGCAAAGACGGAGAGGAGTGGAAAGTATAATAAGAGCGTGACGCAGTGGATCATCGCAACTAGCGTGTTCGATGCACCGATTAATGTTATCGTTGATTTTGTATCGAAATCAAGTGACGGTAATGATGAATATACTTGCCGGGTTCATGTAGATGGGATCCCAGAAGGACTCCAGATGACTTGTGCGATTCGGGCACACTTCATCGCATGGAACCTGGTGACGTTTATGGTGAATCTGTACCGGGAGAAATATCTCACGGCGATCCAGACGACAAAGAAGATGGTATCCACAACCCTGAATCATCAGTTCTATAATATCTTAGCATCCCAGTATGCGGATATTCAGAAGACAGGATTATTCAGAGATCTGGATATGAAGGAAACCGATATGGTTGCACTCTCTGTGAATAAAGAGACACAGGAGCAGTCCTACGGTGAGTTCCGTTTAAAGGATAAGGATGGTACTCCGGTATACTCTCTGGTATTCAATCATGGAGAAGGAAAGAATGATTTTCATCTCTTCACCATTGATGGGATGACCGGAGGAAAAAATCCGATCGATACGAATGATGACCAGACCAATGCGATCATGAAGCTTTTGGTTACATACTGGAATCGGTCGGACGATTTGGTGAAGTATGCGATGGGATCTCTGTCACGGGAATATGAGCGTGTGGAGAAGCAGCTTAAGACTGCACCCTGGATGAAAGACGATAGTAAAAAGGAGGAAGTAATCGATGGCAAAGAAAACACTGGTGATTCCGGACAATAAGGTATTCAGAAGGTTACAGAACGAAATCTTATCGAATGAGATGAAGGAATGGTTATACCAGACCTACCAGAATTCTCAGACACTTGGAAATGTAATCATGGATGCGATGGAGTCATCCTGGTTAGCTGTCAATCGAAGATATCTGAATGGGGAAATTCCATTATCCTATGGGTGGGATCAACATCGGGTGACGGATATTGATGTATTGGAGAAAACGATCCCGAATAATCTGGTGGATTATATGCGCCGGTTTGGATACGATGAATTCTTCTCACTTCCGGAAGACTTTAAGATGGGACTGGTGATTACCTTCGAGTTTGCTTACCGGGCAGATTTCCCGATGATGTCGGTAAAGGATAAGAATATCACCTTGTCCAAGTTCTATGTATCTGAATTCTACATCTTTACCTTAGATGGGAATATGTATTTCTTCCGGTGCATGACCAGACAGATGGCTTAATGAATCTGGGTGGGCGTTTGCTCACCCGATTCTTTTTTGTTTGAAGGGAGGATACTGATGACAGAAATAATTCAAAAAGAATTCCGACCAGTGAACCTGATGAAACCAACAGCGGTCTTTGTTGAGGTCCCCAATATCTGCTTCTATGCAGATGCCCAGGTAATTGCAAAGCTGATGATTGTAATGGAGCAGGCAGAAGACATCCGACAGATGTTTGCCCCGATGTTTCAAACCTTTAAGGATAAGAACTTTACAGAGATCGTCAGTGCCTTAGAGGAGAAACGAGATTCTACTAATATTCTCCATGACTACGTCGATTGGGGAGTTGCAAAAGAAGAGACAGATGATGTGATTCGGTATTGCAATGATGTCTATAAATCTGCTTTATACTTTATGCCCCAAATTGAAGTTCCATTTGTACCGACGGTTCTCGGAAATGCAATCCGAGTAATTTCCAAAGATAAGGGTTTAACGAAACTCTATCTTTACATGGAACATAAGTGCTCACCAATTGAGCAGGAAATGAGTAAACTATTTTGGATGGGTGGAAGTTTGTGCGAGTGGGTTATTGGGGGAGATATTCGAACGGCTATCTCACAGGCCAACGCAGACATCTATTTTTTATATAACTTCCAGTCTATCGAAGGAATCTTTAGTATCAAGGAGATTCGTCATCGGGAAGTGTTTACTCCTGCTTATCTGTTCAATATGAATCTCTATTCTCCATTTATTAAGAAAGACTCACCCGATGCTGAAGTTGGTCTCTATTCGAAGTTTGACATCGATGTGAACTTTGTGAAAACACCGATATAGCGGTCAATAATAAAGTGATTTCTAACAAAAACTTAACAGCCCTTAAAATAAAAGGAGGTATTTGTGAATCATGAATGATGAGAAGTACAAAGGAAACGAGGGGCAGGAAAGTCCATTCGTAAGACAGGCAAGGGAGGCAGTACAACAGGCAGCGGCCAGTATCAAGGAAGGAATTGCAAATGTGAATACCGAAGTAGCAGAAGAGATTCGGGGACTCGATCGTCTTAAGAAAGATTCCTCTGGAATCACGATTCCGGTACGGGTTATTAAGCAGGACCGTCTGAGAGAGATCATTGGAGAAATCTGCGGGGTTTATGTGGATGTCGTTGGGCAGACATATGGGCCTGGTGGTAAGGATGCGATTATCCAGTTTCCCAATGGAGTATTTACCACAAAGGATGGTTGGACCGTTGCAAAGAATTTAAGTTTAGGTCTGGATGCAGACTTAAATGCATTGGGAAGAATGATTCTGGATGTAGCTGCCAATGTAAACTTAAAGGTAGGAGATTGTACAACAACAGCCATTCTGGCAGCTTCCTATTTAACCGTACAGGTTATGGATTATCTGGAAAATCACCATGAAATTCCGATGTTCGTAACCAAGCGGCTATTGGTAGAAGCCATTAACTTAATTTGCGATGAGCTGATGGAAACGGCAGCTCCAATTAATACAGAAGGCCGCAATTTGAAAGAAATTGCGGAGGATATTTATAAAATTGCATATGTATCCACGAACTGGAACGAGGACTATGCGAAGATGATTGCTGAGATTTATGAGAAAACTGGCAATCCGTATATTCGGGTCGAGAATTCTGGTTACGATGGTACATATGTGGAATATGTCCACGGGTATGATTTGAAAGGTGGAATCATGCTCCGGGATTATTACATCAATGACATTCCGAATGGAACCTTTGTGGCAGAAAAGCCGATGATTATGATGTTTGATTATGACATCCCGTCCCAGATGTTTGTGTCTTTGGCTTGCATCGGGGATGTGGTAGCAAGCAAGAATCGGACATTTGTCGTCATGGCTCCTGGATTCCAGACGGATTTCATCAAAGCATTACATGATAACAATATGAGACGGACCCAGACCAGAAGCAATCTGGGAGTAGTAAATCTGGTACCGGTAAAGGTGGAAACCAAACATCCGAGTGAGCGTTCCATGTATGACGATCTTCGGATTATCGTAGATGGTACTACGATCAATAAAGATAATCAGGAGATTTCCTCCATGTTTGATGCATTGAGAAATGCGATGATGGAGAAACCTCCGGAGAAGAAACCGGATATGGCTGATGACGTACATCAGGCTCTGGTTGCAAAGTTCTTTGAGGAAAGAAAGCAGGTTATCGAGGAGGCGTATGAATATCTGGAAGGATGCTGTGGTTCCTGTGACCAGATTACCGTATCCGATAAGATGGTACTGGTGGATGTTTCCGGTGCTGACCAGAAGCCAGCTATCTTAGAGAGATCGGATAGACTCAAAGCTGAGTTGGACAGAACCATCAAGCAGTGTGATTCTCTGTCTATGATTGTGAGAGATGTATCTGACTACCGGACCAGAATCAGTAAGTTAAGCTGTAACTCTGGTGTTATCAAGGTTGGTGGATATGGAGATGCAGACCTGCAGGCTTGTAAGGACTCTCTGGATGATGCAATCTCTGCTTGTCGGTCAGCATATGATTTCGGCTACGTCGTTGGTGGTAACTATGCCATTCCGGCAGCCATTGATTCTATTCGGTCCCAGCTGGTTGCTGATCAGAGAATCGAAGAGGTTGAAAATCGTCACTACCAGTATTCCGATTCCGACATCCAGACCATTCTGGATATTCTGGATATGGTATATGATACGGCATTGGCTTGTATTTATAAGGTGGCGGAGAACCTCTATGACAGTGACCCAATGTATCTGGTTGTACCGGATGGAAAGGGAAATGATATTCGGTTCAATGATAAGATCTTCGAGTGTATCGATACAGGAGTTGCCTATGATCTCTTAGAGAATCGGGAGAATGAGGATCTGATTGAGCCGGTGATTGCGCCCGTGGAAGTCTTAAAGGGAAGTTTAAGACTGGTGAAGTTAATTGCATCATCCAGTCAGTATCTCTATAAGAATTTTACTACGGAAGAGTTAATTGGAGCGAAAGATGTTTAGTAGGAGGTCATGAATCATGACTCTAAAAGAATATCTAACCAATCCTTTAGGGAAGGGAGATGCCTCCCTTCCCGGAGGGAAGTTAATCATACAGAATCTGGAACGAAAATACATCGAACTGGATAAAAAGAAAGGAAACCAAATTAAACTCACTTCCTATTACGATGGAAAAACGGGAGATGTTTACATGCATCTGGTCATTCCAACGGAAACGGAGAGAGGTAATACCTATGATGTGGTAATACGATTCTTTGATGGGAGCAATAAGAATAAACTGGCTACGTCCATTGCAGATTACGACATCCAGTTATTTGCCAACACTCCATCGTTCGTATATACCCACGCCTATGTCTATCACGAGTATGGATTATCGGTTGATTTCTTAGAGCAGAAACTTGGGAAGATTGCGATCTCTCAGGCACCTGTGGTAAGGAATAAATTCGAGATTGTATCCTATGATAAATATCTCTTCTTTGCAGCGAAGTTCATCCAGGATGGACGAATGATGAGTAAGCTGGCGATTCAGGCGAAGGCTAGGCCATTTAGTCAGAAAGCACTTCTTACGAAAGTTCGCTCAATTAAGAAGATTATGGAAGAGTATCACGCAGCAGAAGCAAAACTACGGCGTGATACTAAATACGTGAAGGACCAGGAAAAGAGACTTGCTGGAAAACCGAAACGGTTAAGTTTAGACTCTGGATCTCCGATTGGACTGGGGAAGAAAGTTCCAAGGACAACAGGAACCAAGAGTCGAGTAAAGACTGTCAAACCGGTGAAGACTTCTGGAAATCGAATAAAGAAGAAATAGGCTATATATTATTTCTTCGAAGCTTATGAATGGAGGACAAGAGATACGATGATTGACATTGAAACATGGACAAGACCCGTTGACAATCCCGAGGATTCCTATGTGTATCCGATGGATAAGGCAGTAATCTTAAACATCAGGAAATACATTCCGGAATCCTTTGAGAAAGCAATGAAAAAAGATCCAGAGATGCTGGAGAAACTAAAAACATTTGCGATTGAGAGAACCGCATTCCAGAATAAGACGAAGGACATTTGTAATTACGTAGACTATTTCATTGAGCAGTACGATGAGGATAAGGAATTGCCACTGGCATATCTTTCCTTAAAGCAAATCATCGATGATGAAAAGTATCAATTGACCGCTCAAGAATTTCAGAAGCTTCTTTACAAGCGATTATTCTCTCCAAGGCTTAAGAAAGCCATTTATCGATTGGTCCATGACAATTACCACATTGATGTGACTGTCGATGCAAAGTCTGGTCGAATTTATGATGACCCAGATGATTTCACCAATGAAGATGCAAAACGATTCTTAGCCATATCCATGATGATGAAAATTGCAATTCCTCCCGTGGAACATTTCATCTCTGTGTACAAACAGTATTCGGCAATTCCGGTACAGGATCTGATTGTAGATATCTTCACCGAGATTTTCTATAGTATTGGAAATGTAACCGATTCGGAATTGATTTTATACGGAACGATGAAAGATGTTGGTACGGTGGATGTGATTGATTATGAAAATAGAGAAAATCATAATGATATTGATATTGATGACTTAATTGAAATGGAAGAGCAGGCAGCCGATGACCTGATGAAGAAACTGTATAAGTTTGTCAATGGAAGGCTACGTAAGCACTCTAAAAACAACCAGCTTCTCTGGTCACAGCAGTCGGCACTGCGAGGGGTGACAGAAGATGCACATAGAGACAGACTTCTTAGTAAATACATCTTCTATGATAACTTCTTTAAGTTTAATTTTAAGGAAAATTTGGTTTCGTTCTTACAGTCAATTGTGGGAACGCAGCTTAAATACACCATCAATATTACAAAATATAAAATGAATCCGATCCGAGTCGATAACGTAAAGGGATCGGAGGGGCTTTCCAGTATTGACAAGCTGGAGCAGTCCATGGTGAAAATTGATGAATCCCAGGTCGTCCGAATTGACTTATCGATTGTGGATGTACTGAATCGATTGGAAAAGGAAGTGGGTCCGATCTCCGATGAAGAGATTGACTACTATTCCCAGTTCCCGATCAATCAGAATTCTTTCCGCAATTATGTCTTAGAGAATCTCTACGCAAAACGATTTGGGGGATTCCAGGAACTTCGGTCGATGCCGGATCGTTCCTATACGAAGTTGGCCATTATTGCCAAACGTCAGTTAAAGAAAGCCGGTTACCAACAGCTTCCCAGTTTTATCACATCAGTTGTACAGGGAAGAGTAAGTAACCGAATGTTACAGAATACAAAGTATATCAGTAAGCTCAGGCAGTCAGCAACGTTTGCTCATCTGATGAATGATAACTATAAGGCACTGAAAGGGTATCGGGATGATATGATTATTGAGGATGAATCCAAATTACTCAATACAATCTTCTGCTATGTCGAATACGAGACACCAGAGGTGACCGGAGATCCGATTCCGTTCGATGAGGATATTATTTCCGATGAGTATATGACTGCACTGGACAACGTTTAACAAAGGATAATGACCATCACAGATGAGAAACCAGTCGTCTGTGATGGTTTTTATAAATTTATTTTAAGGAGGAAAGAAAAAATGTTAGTAAAGCTAGGAAGACACAAGAATGGGGATATCCTCATGGAGACCGACCGTCAGTATGGGAATCTCGATCAGTGTGCCAATTGTGGCCAAAGGATCATTGAGTGGTCGGACGGGAACCTTGGTTTGTATCGAGAACTAATTCCAACGGCCGGCATTATGTTTTCAACTTGGGATAGTGGCGAGAAGAAATTTTATCAGACGCCCATCATACTCAAGGATAAACATAGTGACCGGTATATGAACATGCTCATTCCGGTTTCTGGTCATACAAATCCGAGTCATGTGTCAAAATTTATGATTGAAAAATGCAAGAAGAATGAAGCATCATTCTGTGGACTCAGAGCCAGGAGAGTATTCTACTGTGAGCAGTGTGGATGTTATATTCTGACCAGTCGATTTGAATACTCAGAACGAAGTGAGTATAACAGAGAAGGGTTACAGTTTGGGATACATAAACGAATCATCAAATCATTACGATGCTCAAGTTTTCCGGAAGGACATGAGTATCACCATCTGGACCTTAAATCGGTTTATGCGATTATTGATGAGAAGCCCCTGTCCCAATCATCGATCACTTTCGATACGGTAACTGGGAATGATGCATTCGCCATCTATGATAAAAAGAACCGGTGTTGGGAGTTTACGAGCGTTGTACAAGAGATACCTATGGGCTATTATGGGACCAAAATCACAACGAGCGGTGAGGTATCCCCAGCGGTAGTACCTACAGGATCAATGTATCATTGTCAAATTTCCTATAGCGATTCCCCCTTATTAAAAACAATCGATATTCCCAAAGATGAGGCAACACACATTCATTATGTACATTTCATCGGCGAAGATCGTTCCGGTCGAGCCATGTCACCCCACGAGATTGATCAAATTTTAAAGCATTCAAACGTTAGTTTATCGGCGGAGTTGATTATATCATGAGGAATGTAGAATGTACGCAGTCTCTCGGGGATCTGGTGAAGAGTGCGATGACTACATATCACGAGAATGTGTTTAATGGGCCAAACGGGGAAGCACCAAAACTGATTAACATGACACCACATCCCATTGACTTCTTTGATGCCAATGGGGATATCTATTTAACAATTCCATCATCAGGAATTGCCAGAGTAATCTTTCATCGAAACTATGTTGGAAAGATTGACGGGATTCCCGTAAAGGAGACGGAATATCGAGAAGTATATGGATTACCGGAACCACAACCGGGAGTTTACTACATCGTATCCATGTTAGTTGCCGTTGCGGTAAAGGGGGCCAGAGATGATTGCCTTACCGTAGATGCAACGATACGAGACGATGATGGAAATAGTATCGGGTGTCGATACTTAGGAAAAGTATGATAGGGTCGAAACCGACCCTATCATTTTTTGTTTAAGCTATATATTATTTCCTTGAATCAACTATAAAAAGGAGGAAGAAAAATGATTCACGAAATTACCAAAACCATGTACCAGGAGTTTCACAAAATGGGGTACACGACAGAGCTGGCTGTCGTGGGAGGGGATGCGAATGATACCACCAATCCCAATAACTACTTGGCCACCATTACTTGCAATCTCTTTAAGAGAGAAACCAGACAGCCGATCATGGGATTCGTCATCCATGTCGGGGATACGTCGAAGGACAGTGAGAAGATGGAACTGGATTATACACTGGCAGACTTTAACATGTATCAAGAGGATATTTCCTTTGGGGAAGTTGCCGGTGTATTCGGTGCAACGAGATCCATGATGTATCGGTTGCTGCAGAAAGATACCAAGGATTTATTTGCACAGGAGGCGCTTCTCAATACAATTGATTGTGCGATTGAGAGTATCCGAGTGAGTGATATGAGCAATATCTTAGACGGAGTCGATGGGACGATGAGCCCAGAGGTAGAGTATCACTTTGGGATTAAGAGAATCGGAAGAGCAGTGTTATATCTGAACGAGGTAACAGTTGCCGAGAATACGGCGGATGCGGAACTGAAAGATTGTAGTGCCGATGTCCTGCAGGACATGCTATCCTTATCTCAGGATGATGAAGAGCCGATTATTGATGTAGAAACCGCAGGCAAGTTGGTTCTTCGTTACAATGGAGCAATTATGAATGTCATCGCTCAGGTGACCAATTCTGCTGTGAAGTTTGTAAAGGATGAAATCATGGCTTACTTTCAGATGGTATCGGCTGTTCCGGGTGACAATTCATAATTTACTCAACCGGAAGATAATGAAAGGAGGAATGTGGTATGTTTAAAGTACCAAGAGCGGAAACGATTGCTAAAATGCTGTCAACCAGTACAGTATTTCGTCACGTTGAACGAGAGTATGAATGGCTGGAGGCTGGCGGACTCTGTATAATCAGAGAAGAAGATCTGAGAAAGTTACTTTCAATTGAAAGTGCATACAGTAACCGAGCGATGGACCGTGTCGAAGTCATGCGACCGGAAGAACCTTATACTGATAACGTCGTTATGGATGTTTTACGGAAGATAAAAGAAAGCGGTGATCCAACGTATGCCAAGCTCCTCGATGAATACAATCGTCGAAAGGAAGAAAAAGAAGAGAGACTTGAGAAATGCTCTAAGCAATTAGGTGAGTCCAATGGATAAGATCGGTCTCTATAAGTACCTTTGTTCACTCCCCAATGTCGTTCAGAAGGACGATTGGTGGTGCTGCACCCGATGTGTACTTTGTGGGGATTCGAAAAAGAATCCCTATAAGAAACGGTTGTATATTAACTGTGATCCGACGAAACCAGATGACCCAGTGTGGTATAAATGTTTTAATTGTAACGCCTGTAGTATTTTAACGAAAGATATGTTAAACGCCATTGCGGATGGTGCCAGTATGGATGCGTTACAGGGGTTACGTAGAGCCAATAAGTCTGCGTTTGAAAATAGTGGGTCAACCAAAGTCAATCAGTATTACAACCGAAAAGAAATAAAAATGATTTTCCCAGGTCTTCGAAATAAGGACTATTTATTACGAAAATACCAATATCTTTGCAGGGATCGTCTTGGGAGGATGATCCCTCCCGAAGATTTCTCGATGTTAAAACTCGTATGGAGTTTAAAAGATTTCATCGGGGAAAATCATTTGAAGTTACAAAACCCCGATGTGGATCCGGCAATCTTGGAGAGAGATTACTTAGGATTTGCATCAGTGAAGAATGAATATATTGTATTTCGAGACATTACCAATCGGAATAAATACCGGTGGTATAAATATAATATCTTCAATATGCATGGGAACACCAGTAGTTACTATGCCGTACAAAATGGAATCGATGTGATGAGTCGAGAACCAATTCATATCATTATAGCAGAAGGGACGATTGATACTCTGGGGATTCTATATCATCTCTATGATGGAGTTCAGGGAAACAACATCTTTCTGTCTACGTGTAATGGGGCGTTTGAGGAACCCATCCGATATTATTTGGGGAAAGGGTTAGTTGGGTCCAATATCCACATCGATTGCTATATCGATAATGACACGAAATATGATTTTCGTAAATTAAGAGAACGGTTATCTCCCTATGTAATGGGGAAGAAGAATATTCACATCTTTCACAATACGAAACAGAAAGATTTTGGATACCCAAAGGAAGAAATTGAAAGAGAGGAATTACTATTATGACAATTGAACCATACGTTGCGGTTGTAACTAGAATGACCAATAGCTTAGCAGATCAAATTCGGGTAAATCGACGGAATCATATGTATCCGGCTTGTAAGCAATGGGATGATTTAGTAGAGCGGCAGTACAAGCTGGAACCAAACGAGGGGGGGGCTGGAATTATTGAAAGAATGCCCTTCCATGATAGGAGATGTGATACTTAATCACACGTTTCTGATTATCATAGAAGAGAAATCTGGCAACGCTGCAAAATCAATTATTCCATATTTTATCCAGACGTTCTTACAGAGAAACGTTTCCTGGGATATTAGGAAACTGCAATCATCTATTGAGACCCCAGCACAGGAAACGCGGGTAATGTCAAAGGAGGGATTGCTTAACGAAACCACGTTGGGAGTAATGAACTTCCACGGACCAGCTATTGCAATCGAATTATTTTTAGATTATCCAAACATGTTGCGTTATGATGTAAGGGTTGCGTTAGCTGTCGATCTTACTGGAATATTTCCAGATGGTTCGGAGTATGACTACAACATCATAGGACGGATAGTGTCTTATCTGGACGGGACTGGATTTGATATCAATTTTGATTTGGATGGGGGGAAAGAGTGATCCTAAGAAATATAAGACCTATGAGGAATGGTCTAAAACCGGAATTGATTCGATCACAAAATACACCATCGGTGTCACGGTGTTGTTCGATGACGGCCTCATCGCCCACGAATTGTGCATTGATATTTTTACAGATGATGTCAACTTGGCTATTAAGAAGGCGGGTAAGTTATTTCATTCCTATTGTCGAGGTGATGGGCAGGTTGTCCGGACGAGAGTGATTCGTGAGAAGAGATATATCGCACAAAATACCGATGAAGAATAAGGAGAGATTGTCATGACCATGAGACGCAAGATTCAAATTATTTCTCCACCAAATGATCAGCTCGCCGGGGTATACCTGCCCAACAATTTGGCAGAACAGTGGAGATCGATACTCCGGTTGGTATATCCAGTTGGAATTTCTCGCGATTTTAATTTGGTCCCAATTCCCGAGAATCCTAACAACGATCAACCATGGGGAGACCATATAAAATACAACTCCTATTTACTATTCCCACATCGGAAAGGAATTACGTCTAAAGAATTCTGTTTGGAGTTCAGGGAATTTTGCAAGAGTTTTAACAATACATTTGTATATGACTCAACCGGTGTGACGAGAACAATGTTCCCCTGGACTGCGATTGGTACAGCCGTTGAAACAAAAACCAATAATATCTCTAATATGACATTTTCTGTAACAAGAACCGGTAGGATTACTGCGATTGATTTCGCCGAATTCGGATATGTGGATGTTGATGCGATTAAACAAACGGAACACTTCCTATCCCTACTGTGGTCAGATTGCAGAATTATTGCTACGGACATTTCGCCACTTATACCAGCTAAAGATGCCAACCCGATGATTATCACACTTGCCAATAAGGATAATTGGGGAGACGCGATTGCTGAACTTAAAGACTTCATCCGGCTTCAGACTGGGCATCAAACATTTTCAACTGCAACAAGTGAGATCTTTAAAGATGAAGCGTTTAGTGAAGAGGGTGGGGCATGGAAGATTGATATCGGGCACGCTATTGAGAAGGCAGAAGATGATAAGAAGGTGAAGGATATGACAGAGGTGAAAATTTATAACACCCATGGAGTTTTGGGTGGGCTGAATTTTGCCAATGGGGTTAAGATGTCGAACGATGTGGTAGATCAATGGGTAACAGTCATGAAATCTGCATACCCTGCGATCATTCCCTCGGCAGTTCGGTTGTTAAAACTCATAGGAAATCCCAATTGTGGATCTAAGTACAATGAGAGTGTGGTGAACGATTCCTACCTTTTAATACCACAGAGTGACATTGGTGGTATCTATTACACGAAGGTCCTCGATGCCATCAATGCGAAACTTCTCCACAAGTCATATGCCAACGATGACATAGAGATACCTTGGACTGGTATACAGTCCCAGTTAAACACAATACTGGTAGGAGTGTCACGTCCATATCGGGTCAGTTGTTTCGATCTGCACGATATTCGCGGTGATGAGGAATCGAAAAATGAGATTAGACGATTCTTCCGTCTAATAAGTGATGACTGCGAAATGACAGTTGTTGATATTTCGGCACTGATTAACATAGACGACAACCGTCGCCCACTAATCGTCACGCTCTCCACCAAAGAAAGTATTGAAGAAACAATTGATGATCTTGAGAACTTTGTGAGAGCGAAAACAGGCCGTTGTGTTACCGTGGCATCTATGGGCAAAATCTTTGGCTACGAAAATGGATCGTGGAGACTCGATGTTGGAGGGATTATTAAACACGAAGAGGAGGAAAAGAAAGTGGAAGAATCAATTAGACAACTATTTATAGATGGAGAGAGTATTCCGACCGGTGTCGCCGCACAGTGGAGATCCATCCTTCAGAGGGTGTACAATGATACCAGAGTCGTAGGGAATTTTTACCTGATTCCATTGAGCAAAAGGGAAGACTATGAGGGACCAGCTTATAATGACGATATGTTGAATCAATCTTATATACTGTCACCTGATGCAACCTTCGGTTCCGCAACGATCCATGAAATCTCCAAGGAACTCTTGTGTGGGGAGACTGAGACGAGAACGAAAGAAATGCCTTGGTCCCAATTTAGTCAATATGGAACATTGACAGTTGCCATGTCCAGCGACTCACTAATCACGCACATCCGACCAGCAGCTATAGTTATAGGATCGGCCAATTTTCGTAATAAAATCGAAGAAGGATTCAATAGATTTTTACAGCTGATCAATCGGAGTGATTGTATACTCATCGCCTGTGATTTATCATTTATCTGTGAATCATCAGAGGGATATCGGCCGATGATCATTACATTTACAAAGGGAGGGTCTGCCATCAATACCATCAACGACCTCACTGACTTCGTTTCTACAACAATGGGAATATCGGTCGACACAATCGTTCCCACAGAAGATGGTGCGATGATTGCCACCTTTGAGACAGAAGAAGAGGTTGATTCGAATCACTGCGTATCCGGACCTCGTGGACTCACTTCAAAATCTATCAAGATCTATACGGTTTCTGTGAAGTTAACCGCAATGAATACTCCACCAGTTCCTGTTAAACTGGATGTGACCGCAGAAGATGAAACAGAGGCATTAGAGGTTGCCAAGCAGCAACTGAAGTTATATTTTAAGAATGAATCCATTCCGGTTTATCCAAAAGTAATTGCAGAGTCAGTTTATGACTTAGTATCGGAGCGACCCATATTGGATAAATAGTGATTCATTCGAAAGTGACAGGAATCTCTCTTCGTGAGGGACTCCTGTCACTAATTTTTTAATCGTGCCCCATATGATTGATGGCACTTACGTTTTTTAGACACTATTTGATATATGTAAGGGTTGCCTTTGCAGCAACCCATCCGTGTTCACCTCTTCCATTTCCACCGCCAACGTGTCTATTCAAATATCGAATTATTCCCCGACTGGTCACGCCGATTATGGTTATCAAATGGTTGGGGGGTACCATAACACTAACACAAAATACAACATCTTGGCAGTCGATGAATATCCGTAAGCTATTCACCAGTGCGGTTGATGCAACTCTACGTAGAATGTTTGACATTATTGTGCTTGTACGAGGTAGTCATAATGATGGTGCTATGAAAGTAAGTGCTAAAGTTGAAAATTTTAATGTTGCATTTGTTAAACCGTGATAAATATGAAGTAAGAGTAGATTTGTTTCTACTCTTACTTCTCTTTTCACCCATTGGAATTCATCGCACTACTTCTTACTGCTATGAACAATTTGATAATCAAATTGTTCATAGGTTTGTATCTGATACCAAGTCAGCAAGATGTATGACAATTCTAACCGAGAAAGGAATAATTGCAATGGGTGAATGTTTAATTATTCGATCTGGCGGTGGAACGGATACATCAGATGCCACCGCAACGGCAGATGTCATTCTGAGTGGCTATACAGCCTACGTGAACGATGAACTCATCACTGGCACAATGCCAGTTCAATCTTTAAATCAAACATTAGCCCCCGGTGGTAGCGTCACTCTCCCAGCAGGCTACTACGAAGAAGGGGAAAATGTCATTTCAGTGAGTACATTGGCGGAAGAGACAGCTGCAAATGCTGCCTCTTCCCATATTTTGTCCGGATACTCCGGATGGGTTAATGGCGTGTTGGTCAATGGTAGTATGGTCAACCGTGGAAATGTAAGTCAATCGTTGGGTGCAAATGGAAGTTACACCATTCCAGCAGGTTGGCACGCTGGTGGAGGTAGAGTTACCCAAAGTTTAGCCGTCCATGGAGGTGGAACTTATACTCCAAATACAGCCAACCAAGTAATCTGCTGGGCAAACTGGTACACTTCAGGTAATATTGTTGTCGCAGGAGCATCCACTCTCACCGCAGGAAATATTCGCAATGGGATCACAATTTTTGGGATCCGTGGGACATTTGTGGGATGGGTTGACAGTGAGTATTGGTACACTAGAAATCAGTCCCATAGTGAGGCATGGCTTGGTGTGGATTTATCTCGCCAACTATATAACTATAAACCAGATGCAACTGTTTTGTCACAAATAAAACAGTATTTCACAACGCTAAATGTTTCGTGTACAGTGTGGGCCCGTGGAGATGTGGTCTATGACACTACATCGATTAGGTGTAGTTGTACCGTTTATTACGGTTCCGGTCGATATGATTCGACCATCATTGCTAATGCGATCGCAAACGAAAATTATTGGACCGATTGGGATACAGGGTCATATCATGGTGCAATTGGTGATGTGGTTCAGGTGAGGGTTGCAATGAGTACCGCATCCGGTACGGGGTACGGATGGTACAATAGTCTGAATATATGGTACAGTAAGTAGTGGTTGTGTCAATTGAATCCGTGTCTAAGTAATACAAATTTTAGAATTTGTAGACCGAAAAATAAACTGATTAACAATGGATATACTGTGGGTGATTTGCTCATCCGATGTTTGTAAATTGGAATCGTAAAGACGTTAACATGATGTGAATATTTCCATCGCTTAGATTTTCTATTCGAACAGATGGGCCATATATGTATGGGTGAGTGTTGCTATTCCCATAAATGTCAACAGTTCGATTACCACTTAAGTAAACCGTAGATGTACCGGTAGAGGATGTAACGTTATATGAGTCGAGTGCCCCATCACTCGTGCGAGATGTACTATTATAATACCATTGGTGTGATGACCACAGCCACACTCTTCCATTCTTACCCGGAATTCCGTAAAATTGTAAAGATGCCGACGTATACAAATAACCAAAATATGGTTCAACGTAGGTCGCAATATTTTCATCACCAGAACCACCAGCGCTGACCATTCCAGTCACATTAGCTAAAACGCGCGAATCACCAGCTTCTACTACATACCATTGGTTTAGGTCTACTGAGCGTGATATGCCGAATGGGCCAATGATTGTCACATCAATTGGGTCATCTACCCACCCTTGGAACGTGCCTCGGATCCCAAAAATTGTGAGATCCAAAATAAATTATCATAAGTTGATAATTAAAGTCCATAAGGAGAGTTCCTAAATTGCTAGGAACTCTCCTTATGACTTTAACTCGTAGAACCCTACAATTGTTATGCGCCTTATATGACCCGAAACAAGCCCATAATATGATTGAAGAAAGGAGTGTTATTATGAACGTGACAGTTGTGCCAAATGGACCGTGTGGCTGCCCACCGGGAAGACCACCTAAACCTCCGGTTCCGAGTGGAGATATTGTGCACTATGAAGATAACGTCACCGATTTCATCACGGCTTCCCCGGACATGGGAGTCGTACTTAGAACAGAATCTGGAAAGGTGACCAAGTTGCATAAGGGGAGTTTGGTTAGAGATCTTGTTTATGTGGACAAGAGTATGCAGCTTCAAACTATCACTGGGGTATTATCAGCAGTTCTTTGTAAAATCGATGAGCCAAAGAAACCTGTTGGGAATTGTCCTCCCCCACCATGTGCACCAGAGGTAATTCGTCCTGTGATATTGGTGCTGGATGTTTCTACCGAATACGATGCGGCAGTGTTTAAAATTCCGATTTCATCCATCAGGGACTTCTTTAGCGATGAGATTGACCCATCCAACATTCGGGTTTGGGATATTGATTTTATCTCTGACACACAGGTAATCTTTTATTCCAAATTCGAACCAAAGATCGTTCGTTGGAATGATTCCGAAGTAGAATTTTCGGAAGCAAGGGGGAATGTGGAAGGAGCCACAAGATATCTTATTACAATTGATTCCGTTCGTGCGGAAAATGTACTAACTGTAATTGGTACTGGCGGGGCCATCGTTACCAGGTCGGTTGTCGGTATTCCTCCAGAAATTCACGATACATTTACGACCGATGTGGTTCTTACCAAAGTGAACGAACTAATTAAAAATTATTTCAACGTGACAGCAAATGATTCTGGTGTGACCATTCCTCAGAAAGAGTTATATGTGAATATTCTTAGCCATTGTCATGGAGTTGAGGACATTCTCATTACCGATAAAGACGATAACCCCGTCTGGGTATATGGCCCGGATGACATTATTCCATTTTCTTTAGGAATGAATAGCTTTTCCTATCAGGAAATTGCAAAACAGTCCGGCGATGTGTTGATGATGCACGCGCCAATGCTTCTGTATCTGATTCGAAGAATGGTTGCCGATGGGTATAAACTCTGGATAAATGGGTTCAATATCACATTCGATCTACCAACCGACGACGTTTGGAATACGCCAATGGTCGCATCCAACGTGTTAGTATATGGTGGGTCTGATGAGAGAAATGCAGCCTGTGTTTGTAACGATACCATCACATTGACCAGATACGATGGAACCTGTGGAGTATCATTCATTCTCTCCAATAGAGATGGAGACAAGATGCCCGCTGGAACTGATATGATTACAGCAGCACGGGATGTATCTGAGGAAGATCCAAACGGTAAGATTTCTGCGTTATCCATCGTAGAAGCAAGAGATGATGATCTTATTACAACGGCTCTTTATGTTGGTTATACAACTGAGGAGATCACAGAAGATTCCGATCGTCAGATTGCGTACGATGTCATTGCCCCAGACTTTGGTAGCGTAACACTGAAGGTTCGAGTAATTACAAAGGTAGATTAAATTTAGTAGAGTAAACGTGTGATTTTTCACGTTTACTCTACTATTTCGTTGAAATTTGGGCAAAATTTTGGACCATAAAATTGTAGGGTCCTCGAGCCTAACGGCTGGAAATATTAAGAACGGAGTAACGATATTTGGAGTAAAAGGCACGTTCCGAGGTTGGGTTGATGCTGATTATGTTTTAGTAAACAATGGATCTGTCATGTCCGGGATGGCATATGCACATTGTACCTGGTCTGGAAGCGAACCAACAGCATCTCAAGTTAACCCAACCCCATACATTGACTCATCGAAAAACAACTGGCTGTTTATAAATCCGTCATACGGAAGATGCTCAGCTATCTATCTTCCGAATTGTTCTGGTAGGACACCAAAATCGAACGAACTTACGATCGAATTTTGGGTTGAGAAAAACAGAGCATCTGAACGCAACCAAAGATTGGAGTTCTTTTGTTCAAACAGTGCTAGTCATAACGGTTGGCATTGGGTTGGTGGGCTCGCGGGTAGCTCATACGACTATAGTAAGTTGTCTGCATGGGGGTCACTATCCGACGATTGCATATTCAATGAATGGGCAACTGACTTTGATAAAACAGTCACAATTGGGTTAAATCACCACCGATATACTGGGACGTGGTGTGGGTGGCTATATATCACTGCGGAAAATGCAAATGGTGCTCCAGATCTATGGATCAAGAAGATGTGGATTAACTGGAATTAATGTTGATAGGAGGTAGTATTCCACTACCTCCTATCAATATATTTGACACTATGTGTCACTTTACTTTCTAAACCAACCATTGGTTATTTCAGTATACCCCCACATATAACGTTTTGGAACTTCCAAGAATACTAACAACCACCACATCCAGTTTCCGTCGTCTGGGTGTTTCAATGGAAAATCAATGGTACTTCTAACATCAATAGTCCTAGTGCCACCATCACCATCGACATAATACCAGTCTCTGTCACCAATGGAGTGTTTTACCCAAGATGAAATACCTGATGATGTGTTATAGTATCTTCCTTGTACCATAACATACGCATTTCCGGATGATGTTGAATCTCCAACATTCACATACCCGTGAGCATCAACTCGAATCCAGTTGAATCCGGCATTGATTATCTTATTCATTTGCGTAGAATGGTCAAACGTCCAGTGGCTGGAGAATGTATCACCTTGTGATGGTTGCGCTGATCCATCTACACGTAATTTATTTGAACCAGTGAAAATGGACGGTGGCATTGTACTATCTACCCATCCAGTAAAGGTCCCCTTCACTCCAAATATCGTTACTCCGTTCTTAATATTTCCAGCCGTTAGGCTCGAGGACCCTACAATTGTTATGGTCCTATAGATTAAAGTCATAAGAAGAATTTCTAAATCTCTAGGAACTCTTCTTATGACTTTAACTCTTAATCTATGATATTTTATTTTGGATCTCACAATTTTTGGGATCCGTGGCACTTTCCAAGGGTGGGTTGACACATCATCTCAACATTTTACGATTGCAGTGCAATGGCAACAATCAATTTGGTGGGTGAATAGTAAACCTCGTTATTGGTACACATGGTACAATTCAAATATTAATATTTGTATGTCTGGATGGAATTGGCTGTATATCGCAACATGGAAAACTAGCTATGATTCATATTATTATGCCGACTTTCGAATTAATTCATCAGCCCCAATCCCATATCCACGAGGTGGATATTCAGATTATGTGACTGGAGACGTAACCGGAGGGTATGTTAGATTTGGACACAACAGTGGTGGGTATATACCAGTTTCAATGGCTGGATCTGCACATAAACTTGACCCGTATATTGTCGTCAGAATTAATTTGAACTACAATATATCCGATATGCAAAATGTCAGAAATCAATGGATTACTGGTGTGATGTGCTCCTGGCAAGGATCATCAACTGCAAATGATGATAAGGGTGCTGACTATTATAAGAGATCATATTATGCGTGCCGTTCATTTTGGCTATCGAATAGTGATGATGATTTCCAGTGGTAATCGATTATGTTAATGATAATGTGAACCAATCATCGGAATGAGTTTGATCATAATTTTTACTAGGAGCGTTAAATCTATAATTGATGTTTGATATTATTGGATGGTCACTTGGAATTGATAACTTCCTGTTGAATACATAACTGGCATTTGCACCCATGGTTGTTCTCAAAGCGGATATTCTTGAACCATCAGACCATGCTTCGACGTTGCAAATGAATCCAAAAA
>ERZ1090861.650-NODE-650-length-20527-cov-7.280676_pt1 | contig 20527 bp, 15 predicted proteins | sample MGYA00478482_ERZ1090861 | MGnify/ENA primary metagenome ERZ1090861 (study PRJEB33644, sample SAMEA5815744) | chicken gut metagenome | biome: Chicken; feature: Gastrointestinal Tract; material: Caecum | place: Ireland | collected 2019-01-01 | study: A study of the... | reverse complement strand
TTTTCAAAGCCTTCCCTGCTCCCTTCCTTCCTATTCGGTTTTCAATGTCCTCGCTATCGCCTTTCCGCGACAGCCTTATGATTGTACCACAAGGATATTTTAATGTCAACTTTTTTTTAATTATATCGAAAATAATTTTCGACTTTTTCCGCGGGGGCGAAAATGCCTCCCGATCGGTCGGAAAACGACGTCCGCCGACGCGCTTTTACCTGTTCCCTGCGTCGTCGGCGCGCTCGATCTGTCCGCCTCCGAGGCATTCCTCCCCGTCGTAGATCACGGCATACTGCCCCGCGGCTATCGCGCGCTGAGGTCTTTCGAATTCCAACCTGACGCCGTCGCCGATCCGCTTCGCGCGCGCTTTCTGCAAAGGCTGACGGTGTCGTATCCGCGCCATACAGTCGAACTCGTCCGCGTCCGGCTCTCCCGATATAAAATTGAAAGCGTCGCACTCCAACGCGCTGCGGTAGAGCGCGCTTTCGCTCTGCGAAACGTATAGCACGTTGCCCGTCACGTCCTTGCCGACCACGAACCATCTGCCGTCGTCCGCGCCGTCCACGCCTCCTATGCCCAGCCCCCTGCGCTGTCCGAGGGTATAATAGAACACCCCGTCGTGTTCTCCGAGCAATTCGCCTTTGTCGCTCCTGATCTCGCCTTTTTTCATCGGGAGATACCGTGACAGGAACTCGCGGAAATTCCGCTCGCCGATAAAGCATATACCGGTGCTGTCCTTCTTGCGCGCGGTCGACAATCCGAATTTCTCCGCGAGCTCTCTCACCTGCGGTTTGAGCATGTCCCCGATCGGAAAGATAACGTCGTCGAGCTGTTCGCCGCGCACCTGATTGAGAAAATACGTCTGGTCTTTGTTCTCGTCCGCGGCGCGCAGAAGACGGTTCTTTCCTCCGTCGCGGCGTATGCGGCAGTAATGCCCCGTGGCGATCAGATCCGCGCCCATCTTCCGCGCCTGAGCCACGAACGGCTCGAACTTTATCTCCCTGTTGCAGAGTACGTCGGGATTGGGCGTGCGCCCCTTGGCATATTCGTCGAGAAACTGTCTGAACACCCTGTCGTAATACTCGTCGGCGAAATCCACGCTGAAATACGGAATGCCGAGTTTGTCGCACACGCGCCTTACGTCGTAAAAGTCCTCGTCCGCGGTACAGTTGCCTCCGCCGTCCGTTTCGTGCCAGTTGCGCATGAACAGTCCTATCACGTCGTACCCCTGCTCTTTGAGCAAAGCCGCGGCAAGCGAACTGTCGACTCCGCCGCTCATCCCGACCACTACCTTTGGTGCCATATCCGTATTATAACACGAATACGCGTTCAATGCACGCTTTTGACGGTATGCGGCGGCGTTATTGCCGCGCCGCCGGTTCTTCCGTTCCGAAGATACGAAAAGCGGCGTATCGGCACGTTGCCGCATACGCCGCGCACTCTAACAGCAGTCTTACAGGCTCTCTTTGAAGATCTTTCTGATCTCGTCTTCGGTCAGGACCTTATATCCGCCCTGCATGACAAGCGTGGACGCCACCAATCCGTCGATCATCTCCTCAGTGGCTCCGAGTTCGGAGATATTCATCACCAGACCTATCTCGCGCATCCAGCGCTCCATTGCTTCGAGCCCTTCGTTCGCCGTCTGTTCGTCGCTCTTGCCGACGGGATATATTCCCCAGACCGCAGTCGCGAATCTCTTGAATCTGGCAAGTCCGTACTTCATAATGTGACGATAGTAAGGCAGCGACACCGCAGACAGAGTCATGCCGTGAGTAGCGTCGGTATGAGCGCCGACCGCCTGTCCCAGCATATGGACTTCCCAGTCCGTGCTCTTTCCCATAGCGATCAGCGTATTGAGAGCCCACGTCGCCGTCCACATGATGTTGCTTCTCGCCTCGTAGTCGAGCGGATCTTTCGCCGCAACGCGCGAACTGTGCACGAGCGAGCGCATAAGTCCCTCTGCGATGTAATCGGACGTATTGTCGTCCTCGCCCGAGAAATACTGCTCCATGATATGCGACATGATGTCGAAGCACCCCGATACCATCTGATACTTCGGCAGCGAGAACGTGAACGTGGGATCCAGCACCGAGAACTTGGGGAATATCCTGTCGCCGAATACGTGCCCTATCTTCAATTTCTGCGCATGGTTCGTGATGACCGAGCCTCCGTTCATCTCGCTCCCTGTACCGACCATGGTCAGCACACAGCCTACGGGCAAAGTCTTTTCGACAGCGTCCTCGAAGCGGATATAGTATTTTTCCCACGGATCTTCGTCGCAATATACCGATATGGATACCGCCTTGGCGTAGTCGCAGACCGAACCTCCGCCTACGGCGAGTATCAGATCCGCTTTGCACTCACGCGCTCTGCGCACGCCTTCGTACAGCTTTTCCACCGTCGGATTGGGCATTACTCCGCCGTCTTCGTATATTTCCTTTCCGTTTGCTTTCAAAGCCGCGACGACCTTGTCGTAGATACCGTTCTTCTTTATCGAACCGCCGCCGTACACCAACAGCACTCTCTTGCCGTATTTCGGAAGTTCTTCGTCGAGTCCCTTGAGCGCACCCTCGCCGAAATACAGCCTCGTGGGGTTGCAAAAAGTAAAATTACCGAGCATTTTTCTATCCTCCTGCAAATATCGATCCGTTGCATCGCCCTGCCGCACAAGCCGCCGGCGAAGCTTTTTCGGATATGCGGACGGCAAGTCCGTCCCTTTTCGCTATCTCAAAGCGTATCCGCCCACGCTTTCAGCTCGCTCTCGCCGACCGACGCCGAGAATCTGCGTACCTGAGCCATCTCCGAATCCGGGCAGCTCTTGTGCAATACGCTTCCCGTCTTGCCGGGAGCGCTGCCTCCCGAAGTGCAGAACGGCGCGATCTTTTTGCCTTTGAGATCGTAGCTTTCCAAAAAAGTGTTGACGATGGTCGGAGCCACGTACCACCATATCGGAAAACCTACCATGATCAGATCGTAATCCGCCATATTCTCTACCCTGTTCGCGATCTCGGGACGAGAATCGGGGTCGTTCATCTCGATGCTGCTTCGGCTGTGTTTGTTCGTCCAATCCAGGTCGGCGTCCGTATAAGGCACCTTGGGAACTATCTCGAAAAGATCCGCGCCCGTTGCCGCCGCCAGCTTTTTCGCCACGCGTTCGGTCACCCCCGAACAGGAAAAATATGCCACCAATTTTTTCATACAGCTATACCTCCGTTGCTTACCTATATTATATTTTTGTCCTTCTCCGATGTCAAATACCGTTATTTTATCCGTAGTCATGCCTTTTCGGCATGGTTTCTACTCTCTTCCGCCAACTCGCCTTGCAACGATAACTTGGAATTAATGAAAGCACTTGTAGAACAATGTTGAAATAAGGAAAACGGCGGCAAATAATGCTGAAAATATGATTTAATCCATTGCATTCAATAATATTTTTGTGGAGTGGCGCGAAGCGGCGGGATATCGGGCGCCAAAACGCTTGTTTTTGCGGGAAAGGCATGGTATAATGCCGTGGAAAACCGAAAATGATCCGCTGCCACCGGGTAGCGCAAAGCGTTTGTTTGCACGTCGTTAGGTCTTTGAAGACGTGCGGGCAAGCGCTTTTTCGGTATAAGGAGGCAATATGGAAAACAGAGTAAAAAAACTGCTGCGCTATTTCAGCATAACGGAGTGGACGCTATGGATGTCGTCCGTCGCATTGATCGCGGTATCGTTCGCCGTATTCGATCGCGAAAACTACCTGACTCTGTACGCTTCTCTGATAGGCGCGACCTCGTTGATATTCAACGCAAAGGGCAATCCGATAGGCCAGGCTCTGACTATAATTTTCAGCATTCTGTACGGCATAATATCGTACACATTCGCGTATTACGGCGAAATGATCACCTATCTCGGGATGACGATGCCGATGGCGATATTTGCGCTGATCTCATGGCTGAGAAATCCGTATAAAGGCAACCGCGCCCAAGTCAAAGTCAACTCGCTCAAAGCAAAAGAGATACTGCTCATGTTAGCTGGCGCGGCGTTGATCACACTGGCATTCTACTTTATCCTCGAAGCGTGCGGCACCGCCAATATGATCCCGTCCACTATCTCGGTGACGACCAGTTTCATAGCGGTTTATCTCACATTCCGCCGTTCTCCCCTGTACGCGCTCGGATACGCCGCCAACGACATCGTGCTGATCGTGCTGTGGACACTCGCCGCGATCGAGGATATGACCTATCTGTCCGTCATGATCTGCTTTGCGATGTTCCTGGGCAACGATATATACGGATTTGTCAACTGGCGCAAAATGCGAAAAAAGCAGACAACTGACGCAACAGGGCCTGTGACAGAGCGCACGACCGATACGCCTGAGGACTGACGCGTCATAAAAGCGGGACGGGGACCGTCCTCCCCGTCCCGCACGATATCAAAGCTTTTGCGTCGCGTTTACCGCGTTTATCTTCGCTCAGATATCAGAATCTCAATCCGGCTTTGCGCAAAAAGGTCTTTACGTCGTCGACGGGGATAGCGAAATTCATCCCCTCGGCATTGTCTATACCGGACACGATGGTACCGATCACGCGGGCGGACGAATCGAACATGGGTCCGCCCGAATTGCCGGGGTTTATCGCGCAGTCGGTCATGAGCAAAACGTCGCCCTCTATAAGACGCTGTCTGTCGCTGACTATCCCCTTGGTGATACAGGTGCCCATTCCGAGAGAATTTCCTACTACATAGACGGTCTGCCCGTTGCGCACGTCTTTGAAATCGCCCATGGTCACCTTTTGCGCGCCGCGCGGCACCCTCGCCAACCTGATAAGAGCAAGGTCTATCCCTCTGCCGCGGCCGCCTCTGTCATCGCCGAGAGCGATCACAGTTGCCGCAACGCTCTCGCCGGCTATCTTTGCGGTCACGCCTCGTGCGGCGGCATAAGTCGCTGAATCTGTGACGACATGAGTGTTGGTGACGCAATACCCGTCGTCCGTGATCATATAGCCGGAGCCTGAGCAAGCCTTGGTCCCGAAAGAGCATTTGAGTTCGACCACAGCGTTCTTGGCGACATCGAAAACTCTCTCCCCGTCGTCGGCGCTCGCGGACATCCTTGTCACGGGAGCATATTCTCCTTCCAACGTGTTGCCGCAGCAACCGCAGACGTACTCGCCGTTTTGGTCGGGTTTGCATTCTCCCCCGCATACGGGGCAAATTCTTGTTCTCATATGTTTCTCCTTGTCCTTATTCTATTTTCAGCAGCAGATCTCATTTATTTACCACATCGCCTTCATCGGTAAGAAAGGATTTATTGTCAACATTACCGCCATATATCCTAACCAATCTGCTGTTATATCGAACGTGCATTCCTTGGTAAACCAAATATTCTACGTTTCCCTCATAAGGTGCTCGCACATCGAATAACGCTGTCCCTTTGTCTGTTTTCAGAATCAAAAGACTTTCGCCTTTTTTTACGTACTTTCCATTGTCTATGCAAATACGCTCGACAATCTTTTCGCCTTTCAAATCGTTACGTACAATAAAATATTCAAAAGCTTTGGTTGCTGAATCCCACGATTTACCTTGTTCCACGGCATTTTCGATGCCTGCGATAGTGGAATCTATATCTCTTGCAATATTGTACTGATCTATTTTTTTCTCCATCATCATGCCGTCCGCATTGCTTTTATCTTTTTTTCTATTAATACATTTTACTATGAATTTTGCAAGTAGCAAGCACGTATCTATAAACAATACAATAGCTGCGATAATGGAATACATTATACCATAATAAGTTGCAAACGCGGAGTCACTATGAAACCTTCCATCATCACCAAAAATAAAGAATGATAGAGGTATAGACGCAATTAATCCTGCAATCAAAGCTATCGCAGTAAACTTTAACAGCACTCCTACGCTTATAATCTCTAAACTACTTCTTCTTGTCCTGCCGTAAGATATTTTATTCTTCGCCACATTACCCAGCGAGATCAAAGTTTCTTTTTCTCGACCTTCGGGTATATTGAACAGCGCCTTTTTCTGCATGCCGTTGGCATTTTTCACCTTTGCGTTTATCTTGTCCATTCGAGCCTTGAATTCGTCGCGCTCTTTTCCGACGGCGACTTCGGAGAGTTTGGACAAATACTTGTTGCCGGCAATATTGAAGACGTAGTTCTGCGGAGATACGCCCTTCAACAATTCTTCGAAAGTATACGCGTCGGCATAAGTAAGAGCCGCCGCCCATAGCATATCGACATCGTCGCCGCGCTCTTCCAAATACAATTTGACAGCCGTTTTCGTATCGCTCATAGAGCTATCCGTACGAGGGTTTTTCATCTGCTTCTGCACATACAGCTTCAACGCATTCAGATTGCGGTCGCAAACGGCGGCATAACTGCCGAGAAGGGCTTCGCGCTGAGCCTGCCAACGCTCGGAGTCGTCTTTGTCGGCGTATTTGAGAGCATTGTCGTAATATTCGCCGCCGATCTCTTTGTACACATTTTCGTTAGACTTCTTGTATTCGCGATATGTATTGCCGTTGATATCGCCGTCGGAGGCGACGTAGGCGTGAGTAAGATCCGCAGTCTTGCATTCGGCGAGAACGATCCCCATCCAGGCGTGGGGCAAAGCCTTCGATACTTTCAGCGCGCGTCTGAAAATTTCGAGCCCGCGTTGATATTCGTTGTTTTTGACGGCGGAAAGACCGCGTTGCACGAACATATCCAACGCCGATTTTTCGGCGGCGGAATATTTGTCGTTCTCGCTCTTCTTGTATGCGTCCAGTTCCTTGCGCCTGTTCTCGTCGGCGTACTTTTCCGCATTGCGGTAATTGCGTTCGTTAAATCTGCCGAGTATCGTTTTGTTGGCAGCGATCACGCTGTCGAAAGTATCCGCCTTGCAAGCGGAGATCCAGCCCAAAGCGTCGGGGGATTTCGCCGAGTTGTCGCAGAGGAACAGTCCGAACCAACCGTCGCTGTTTTCGGGATCGGCGTCCAACACTTTCCCGTAATAATCGCGGGCTTTGTCGAAGTTGCCGTCCTCTCTCTCCTGAGCGGCGCGCAACAGAAGCGATCTGACAGTCGCGGACGCACCCTTTGCCGCAGGGCCCGCGCTTTCGGTCTGCGAAGCGGCGGCGAGTTTTTGCTCCAAAGCCTTTTGCGATTCCTCGAATGCTCTGCGCTGCTCCTCTATCTGTTTGCGTATCTCGTCCGCTTCGCTCTGGCGCTTGGTCTTGCCGAGCCGTACGGATATATTGTCCGCGAGCTCTATCTCATAGCCGCCCGCCGGATACTTGCTCAGATCCACGCCCTGTTTGCGGATAAATGCGGGCAGATCGGAGGTCTTTATGTTTTTGAACACAGCGCAGCAATTATTCGTCAGATTCTCATCGCGGGCTCTGTCGCGGAATCTCGACCATTCGTTCTTGACCCATGCGGACTCGATATACGCGGCGTTCGTCGCGACGAGTATAAAAAACTTACAACTGAACAGCGCCTTGAATATTATGGGTTCGTAATCGTCGAATGCGCGGCTCCTCAGCGTTTCTTCCGAATAGAAAGTCTTGATGCCGCGCTTTTCCAGCTCGTCGTATATGCGGCGGGCGATATATCTGTCGGCGGTCGGACGATCGTCGTCGGTGGACTTGAACGATATGAATACATCGTAATCTTCCTCTCCGTCTATCTTGTTTTTGATCTCTTGCTGAAGTCTGTCTATCTCCTGCGCCTGCTTCTCGTATTTCTCTCTCTGTTCGGGCGCGGCGTATTTTACCGCGAGTTTATAGTTCTCGTTGTCGAGCACGCTCTCTTTGGGCACGGCGCGGCGGCAGGTCGGTATCAGTTTGCCCGTACGGTAATCTTCCACATACTCGATACCGTAGGTACTCACTACAAGCCCCCAATGAGCCTCGGCGTCCTCGGGGTTTTCTCCGATGACAATGCGATACTCGTCTATCGCGCTGTCGAAGTCGTTGCGGCGGCGCTTCTCGCCGGCGCGGTTGAGCGCCAGCGCCAATGCCTCGCTCTTTTCTTCCTTAAACCAAAATTCGTTGCCGCAGGCAAGGCATTTCGCAGCTCTGCCGTCTGCGGAGTATTGCAGCTCGCCGCCGCATATCTCGCATCTTAAAGTCCGTGTGTTCATGATGCTCCTCTTTTTTTCGTTTATCAGTTCAAGCGCGCATTTCCGTCGTCAATAAGCGGCGTTCGCGCGCCATTGCGCCAATTTCTCTATATCCGCCCGTTGAACGGACGAACCGACCTTTTCCGCCGCCGATACAAAATCTTCGTTGCAGATATACTTTTCTCCGCCGCCGATCCCCCGCATGATGGATATCTCCTCGACTTTGTCCAGATAGTTGCCTATATCGGAACCGTTGTAGCCTTCGGTCGCCGCAACTATCGCGTCAACGTCGATATCGTCGCGCACGGTCACGATCCCCTTGGAGCGCAGTTTGTCCAACCTTTTGCTCACCATATAACGCCGCGCTCCCGAGTCGGGGAGCCCGACATAAACCGCCGTGCCGAATCTGCCCGGACGGACGAATGCGCTGTCGATATCCCACGGCTTATTGGTCGCGGCTATAAGGAAAAGTATATTGCCGCTTTGGGCGGAATACGCCTCTATCCCCTGCATCTGGGACAAAAGCTCGCTTCTGAGCTGTCTGGCATACTGGGATCTCGTATCGCGCGGAGTGATCGAATCCATCTCGTCGAAATATATGACCGCGCAGGGATATTTCCTCGCCTGTTCGAACAGCGCGCGTACTGCTTTCTCGCTGTTGCCGACGCCCTGATGAAGAAGATCGGACGGCTTGACGGAACAGAATTTTGCGCCTATCTCGTTGGCTATCGCGGCGGCTATCATCGTCTTTCCGGTCCCCGGAGGGCCGTAAAGCAGCAATCCCCCGCCGTTCTTCTTTTCGTACCCCGCGAAAGCGTCGGGATTTTCGAGAGGAAGCAGCACCTTGACGCGGACCGTTTCCTTGACCTCTTCCAAACCTGCAACGTCGTCGAACCCGATCGAAGGCAGACTGTCCCAGTCGAACTTGTACGCGCCGTCGTCGGGCGCGCTCTCCAAGACTTTCTTTTCCGGAGCATACGGCTCGCTGACGTCGTCTTTTCGTTCGGACGGCGCGGCGGGAACGCTCTCGCTTTGCTCCTGCCTGCGATCGTTTTTGTCTATGCCCGCATACCGCTCGAACCGCTCTATCTCTTTCGGATCGACGGTGGGGCGCACTTCGCGAAACGCCTTTTCGAAATCTCTCATCGACACCTTGACGGCGGAATCGGTCTCGATGGCTTTGAGCAACGGCCCTTCCTTCGCCCTGTCGCACACCTCGTCGATGTCCGCGCCGCTGTAACCGTCGGAAGCCGTCACCAAAGCGTCCACGTCCAGATCGTCCGCAACGGGGACGCCTTTGAGCGCTTTGGAAAGCAAAAACCTGCGCGCAGGAGCGTCCGGCAGAGGAACGTATATCTTTTGCGAAAACCTGCCCGATCTCATCGCCGCTCCGTCTATGTCCCAAGGACGGTTCGTCGCGCCCAGCAACAGCAGGTTGGGCGCCCGTCCGACAAATCCGTCTATCTGCTGCAAGAACTCGTTGACGCGTTTGTCGTTGTGCGTATCTACGCCGCGCCTGCCGATAAGCGAATCCATCTCGTCTATGAAAATGATCGCCAGGTCGTCTTTGCGCGCGGTCTCGAACAGAGAATTTATGTTTTTCTCCGATTCACCCACCCATTTGCTGACTATGTCGGAGCCCTTTACCGCATAAAACTTAGCCCCGACTTCTCTTGCGATCGCTTTCGCTATCATGGTCTTGCCCGTCCCCGGAGGTCCGTAAAGCAAAACTCCGCCGCCGCTTTTTTTGCCGTAAAGCGCATACTTGTCGGGATATTTGAGCGGATCTATCATGCGGACGGTGATCGCTCTCTTGACGTCGTCCAATCCGGCTATATCGGCAAAACTCACGTCGGGTATCGCCGCGCTCTTCCACTGCGCGGAGCCGTCGTCGTCTGCCTCGGCAGGGCCGCGGCTCCGCAAGGTATCCTTTTTGTTCTCCTCGGCGGCGCGCAGACCCGTGGCGATCTCTTCCAGCCGCCTTGCACGCTCCAATCTCGCCTTTTTAAGTTCGGGCGAGGATGTCTTCGCGAGTTTGAGCAAAGTCTCCGCGGCAAGCAGATAATTGCGCTTGGCAAGCTCGATATTGCCGTCGCTTTTCGCCTTGTTAGCCGCGGAATAGTACATATTGAATTTGTCGTTGAGTACCGTTTCCGATATCATCGCTCCACCCTCCGTATCGCCGCCTATCTGTCGCTCTCTCCCTCGATACGGCTGCGCAGACGCGCAAGCTCGGCGTCTATCTCGTCGTCGGCGGACTCGTCCAGACCCGACTGCTTTTCGATCAGATCCTTTATCTCCTTATCGTTGACGGAATCGGTGGCGCCTCCCGCCGTACGGAACGATTCCTGCGACATTTCCATGAACATATCCATCTGTTCCGCCTGCCTCTCCGCCTTACCCATAGCCTTTTCGAATTGCTTCTGTACCTCGAGGAACTCCTTTTCGTCGGACAGCTTCGCCATTTCCTTGCTGAGCAGGCTCATTCCGCCGAGGAACTCCTTGGTCATCATCGACATGTCCTTCATCTGCGACGTGATCTCGAAGTTGAGCAACATCTCCTGCGCGCGCTTTTGCTGCAAGACCGTCATCTTGTATCCCGTCAGAGCCAGATTGTACTGCGCGTCCAATCCGTTCTTTTTCGCCGTCTTTGCCTTTTCGACAAACGCTGCCTTCTGGTCCTCCAACGTCTTGATCTGTTTGTTCATCGCGTTGACGGTCTTTTTGACCAGCATCTTCTTCTCTATCTCTTTTTCGGTTTTGCTTTTGAACAGTCCCATATTCCACCTCTCGAGTTATGCGGCTTTTGCGGGGAAGCCGCTCATGTTTATTACATAGTCGTTGTATGCCATCAGGGACATACTGCAAGCAAGGCGCTTTTTTTCGAGCGACAGTAACTCTTCGCCGAGCCTGACCGATTCTTGCTCCGCCTTTTCATAGGCATTCCGCCGCGTTTTGCGCTTGCCGTTGTCAATGGCGATGGCAAGATTGACAGGGGACGGAATGACGTTCACCAGCAATATCAGCACGCACAGTACCAGCCATGCGACCGTAATAACGGTCGTAGCTGTTATGCTGAACAATGCGCCGCCTATCGTGGCGAGCACGAGCAAAAACGCCCCCATAAGCGCCGCGCCGAGCAATCCGCCCACTATCGAAAGCAAGCCCCGCGCTATGATCAGATCGAACGTGGTTTCGATCTCGACGTCTTCTCCGAATCCCATGGCTTTGTTGTAATAGAGATCGTACAGGAACGGTATGCGTTCGAACACGAAATGCACGAGGACAGCCCCCACTATCAAAGCGACGATACCAAGTACGATAAATGCAGAGCCGTCCACAGGTATCCTCGGGATAATTATCGCCGACGGCTTTTTCGGAGTGGGTATCGCGAGATATTTACGTTTTGCGTTGTTCTTGTTTTCCTCCATCACGTTCGCCGCGGCGGTCTTCGCGGCGTTATCCGTCGAGATCGAAGCTTGTATCTGCTTCGCCTCGGCTTCTTTGCCGTTTTTGCATTCCTCCGCCAAATTGCCCATGGCAGAGAAAAATTTTTCTATTTCGCCGCGCAGCTCCTCGCTTCCGCCGTCGTACGCTTCCTGCGCCAACTGCTTGAACTTGACTATCCTGCCGAGAGCGGCTATCTTGCCCTTCTGTTTGTACGATCTGAACCGCGCTATATGCTCGTCGGCATTCTTAGCCGGATGAGCGGTATCTTCGGACGCCGACACTATGAACGCGTCCCATTTGCTCTCGGCGACCGCATGCTTGAAATCTTCGCGTTCGACGGAGAGTTTGCGCTGCAATTCCGACATCTTGTCATTGAACTGCGCTATGACTCCCGCGTCGTCCACATCGGCGACTCCCGCCGCGGCGAACTTGTCCGCCTCCGCATATATCTGCGCCGCGTCGTCCAATATCTTGCCGCGGTCTTTCGCGGTCTTATCGCCGTCGCACAGAGTTATTCCTCGCGCCATATCCGCGATGAAATTCTTGTAACGCACGGTATTGAACGCATTGATCACGGTTTCGGAATCCTTTTTGAGCTGCTGCGACTTTTCGGGCGACAAATATTTCAAAGCATTGAGGAATTCCTTGCTCTTATAAATCAAAGCCCTCCTCTCTATCTCGTTCCTGCCCATGATCGACGATACCGCTAACGGCGCGCCGTCGCGCATTTTGTTTTTCGCATAAAACAATCCGAGCCATGCTTCTCCGTTCTCGGGATCGGCGTCGAGAGCTTTGTTGTAATATTTGGCGGCTTCGGGATAATCGGCGGCGGCATGTTCCTGCCTTGCGCGTTTGAGCAGATTGCCGACGCTGCCTGCCGCGGAACCTCCTCCGGTCTTTATCGCGGCGAGCTGTTCGCGCATGGCTTTCTGCGATTCCTCGAAAGCTTTACGCTGCTCTTCCATCTGTCTCTTTATCTCATCCGCCTCGCTCTGGCGCTTGGTCTTGCCGAGCCGTACGGATATGTTGTCCGCAAGCTCTATCTCGTAGCCTCCCGCCGGATACTTGCTCAGGTCCACGCCCTGTTTGCGGATAAACGACGGCAGATCGGAAGTCTTTATGTTTTCGAACACCGCGCAGCAGTTGTTCGTCAGATTCTCCTCTATCACGCGGTCGCGGAACCTCGACCATTCGTTCTTGACCCACGCGGACTCGATATACGCGGTTTTCGTCGCGACGAGTATGAAAAATCTGCAGCTGAACAACGCCTTGTAAATTATGGGTTCGTAATCGTCGAACGTATATTCTTTCAGCGTTTCTTCGGAATAAAAAGTCCTTATCCCGCGTTTTTCCAGCTCGTCGTATATGCGGCGCGCTATATAGCGGTCGTAAGTCGGCTTTTCGCCATCGGTAGACTTGAACGATATGAATACGTCGAAATCCTCCTCCGCGTCCATCTTGCGTTCGATCTCTTTCTGAAGCCTGTCGATCTCGCGTGCCTGCTCCTCGTATTTCACCCTCTGTTCGGGCGCGGCATATTCGAGCGCGAGCTTGTAATCCTCGTTATCGAGCACGCTTTTCTTCGGTACGGCGCGACGGCATGTCGGCACGAGTTTGCCCGTACGGATATCTTCGACATACTCTATACCGTATGTACTCACGACAAGTCCCCAGTGCGCCTCGGCGTCCTCGGGCTCCTTGCTTATGACTATGCGATACTCGTCGATCGCCCCGTCGAAATCGTTGCGGCGGCGCAGCGCCGCCGCCTTATCCAAAGCCAGCGCCAATGCCTCGCTCTTTTCTTCTCTGAACCAAAATTCGTTGTCGCAGGCAAGACACTTGGCGGACTTGCCGTCCGCCGCGTATTGCAGCTCTCCGCCGCATATCTCGCATCTCAAACCTCTTGCAACCATATTCCCTCCGCTTTATTTGTCCGTCTGTCCCTCTTGCGACGGTTTTTCGGTGTTTTCGTTCTCCGAGGCGCTCTTGTCCTGTCCGACGTCCAGCATATCAGCCGTTTCGAATACGGAAAGCAGCTCGTCGTCGCTCTGCGCGACGCCGTAGATACGCTCGTTTTCCTCGTAAGCGTCCATTATTTCGCCGAAAGTATCGTCGGCTTCGGTCAATACGCTTTCGGCTTTTACTCTGGTGCCGAGCGCCTTGTTGAGAAAACGCGCCAAGCCCTTTTGATCGGCGAGCAGTTTATTGAGGGGCACGTCGGCGGATATGTTGAAAAATTCCTTATCGTCGAGCGCGTCTTTGAGCCTGCCGAGCATTTTTATGTTGTAGGCTATGTATGTCGCGCGCTTGATATCCGCCTGTTTTTCCTCTTTGATCCTATTTATCTTTTTAGCCAGAAAAAGCCTCAGATCGGGATCCTTCTCTGCTATGCCGCGCTCCGTGAGCGCCTTTACCTCCGACGATGACGACAGTATCTTCTCTTCCAAAGAATCTTCTTCCTGCTGCAATTTGACTATCGCGTCGACAATATCCGCTCTTTTGAGTTTTTTATAGCGGTTCCCGAATCCGAAAAGCCCCATTTCAATACTCCGTGCCGCGATCCGCTATGATTTTTTCTATTTCGAAAAGCGCTTTGTCTACATCCTTGTCTTCCGCGCTCTTTTTGGACATCTCCACTTTAAGATCCCCGATCCTGTCCGAGATTTTCTCGTCGAGAGCGTAGACCGCCTTTTTGACGCTGGGAGCGAGATATCTCAGCTTTGTGCCCGTACGTTCGAGTTTTTCTTTCGTTTCGCCGCCGACCTTATCGGAGTAAAGCTCTGTCAAAGCGTCGTACTCCTTGGAATTGCGAGAGATGATCTCTCTGCTCTTGTCTATGACCGACATACGTAAGCCGTCTTTGCTCGTCATCTCGCCCTTTTTCGGGCCTCTGCGTTTCATGATCACGACTACCGCCGCGACAACGATCACGACCGCGACCGCCGCGATTATCCCTATAATGATGCCTGTATCCATGATCTACCTCCTCAAAGTTGTTTGCCGCACGAAGCGCAAAATTTGTTGCCCGACGGGTTTTCCGCGCCGCAATGCGGGCACGCGACTTTCCACACGCCGACGGGCTTGCCGCAGTTACCGCAGAACCTGGCGCCCGCAGGATATTCGTGACCGCAGTTGGGGCAGAAAGATTTGCCGCTGCTGCCGCCGCCCTGCCATCCGACGATCTTGCAGACTTCGAGATATTTATCCTTGTCTTTCGCCTCCAGCTCGCGCATGAGCATCTCCCTTTCGAAGCGTTTGTCATCCAGGCGTTCGTATTCCGAGACCCACCATTTGTAGTCCTCTTTTTCCGCTTCCTTTCTGGCTTTTTGCTCCTCTTCCGCTCTTTTGCGCTCCAACTCCGCTTCTATCTTCTGCGCGTCGTCGCCGTTGATCACTACGTTGGATATTATGAAATAAGTGATCTGCAAACCGTACGAATCTTCGAACATCTTTCCGATCACGGGAGCTATGCTCGCGCCCACTTCCTGCTTATGCTCGGTAAATTCGGTATAAGAAAGCTGTTTTTCCCTCATGACGCGCGCGATAGTGGGTTCTATCTCGTTGAGCATTCTGCCGCGAAGTCTGTTGCGCAGATCCTCCACCCCGAATCCGTGCTGCGCGCCTATCAGTTCCTTATAGAGCATGACGGGATTTTTGACTTTTACGCCGAATTCTCCGCTCGCTCCGACTCTTACCGCGATACCCGTGACCGGATCCCTGAACGTGAACTGCGTGGGAGTTCCCCAACGAACGAGAAGTTCCGCAGTCTTGGACACATACAGCAACATCACGTCTGTATCCGTTTTTTCCCTGACGAGTCCGAAAAACTTCTTTTCGAGTTCAAACAGCGGATACCGTCCGGGTGCGAGCGTGTCCTGCAACTTTCCGTCTTTGAGCAACATCGCGCAGTGAGTTTCCGCCACTATGACCACGTCGTCTTTGGAATAGTCGTTTACGGGTTTGCGGACGAATATGTCGTCGTTCGTCAACTCCAATTCGTCCAATCCGATTTTTTTGATCTCCTTTGCCATCTCCGAAGTCTCCTTGCCGATTTTTTATCATCGAATATCATATTCCATACACAACAAAAGGTACCTACACCGTAAAAAATGCGGTTTTGCAGGTGAAAACGGCGGTTTTTTCAAATAACGACCGATACGAGTAAAGCAAAGCGTTGACAAAAATTGCGGTTTTCGATAAAATTATTGTAAAAGTTATCATGGAATATGATATTCGATGCTAAGTTTTTCGCCCGGATCCCATATTTTACGGCAAAATAATATACTGTTATATCTGCATAATACCGTCCGTGGTCTTACGTAAAATATCTGCGGCTCCGAAATGCGAAATTGCGATTCAAAACAAACAGAAAGGGCTTCGGCGATCGCCGAAGCCCTTTCTTTGATTTGTTCGGAATATCACTCCAACTCGAACGCGCCGGTATAGAGCTGATAATAAACTCCCTTCTGCGCGATGAGCTGATCGTGGTTGCCGCGCTCGATGATCCTGCCGTGGTCGAGGACCATTATCGCGTCGGAATTCTGTATCGTGGACAGTCTGTGCGCTATGACGAATACTGTCCTGCCCTCCATAAGCGCGTCCATACCCTTTTGCACGAGATACTCGGTACGGGTATCTATGGACGAAGTCGCCTCGTCGAGAATAAGCACGGGCGGATTTGCGACCGCGGCGCGGGCTATCGAAAGCAGCTGTTTCTGTCCCTGCGAGAGGTTGGAGCCGTCTCCCGTGAGCATCGTGTTGTACCCTTCCGGCAGACGGGTGATAAAGTCGTGCGCATTGGCGAGCTTCGCCGCCGCCACACACTCGTCGTCGGACGCGTCGAGCTTTCCGTAACGGATATTGTCCATTATCGTACCCGTGAACAGATTCGTATCCTGCAACACCATGCCCAGCGATCTGCGCAGATCGGACTTTTTGATCTTGTTTATGTTGATTCCGTCGTAACGTATCTTGCCGTCCGCGATATCGTAGAAGCGGTTGATGAGATTGGTGATCGTCGTTTTGCCCGCGCCCGTGGCGCCGACGAACGCTATCTTCTGACCCGGCTTTGCGTACAGCGACACGTCGTGCAGGACTATCTTCTCGGGCACATACCCGAAGTCCACGTCAAACAGTCTGATATCGCCTTTGAGCTCCTGATACGTGACCGATCCGTCCGCCTTGTGCGGATGTCTCCACGCCCATCTTCCGGTACGGGTGGGGCTTTCACGCAGCACGTTGCCGTCATCGTCGACGACTGCGTTGACGAGCGTCACGTAACCGTCGTCCGTTTCGGGTTTCTGATCGAGGAATCCGAAGATACGGTCCGCGCCCGCGATAGCCATGACCACGGAGTTGACCTGCATGGATACCTGCCCTATGTTGAGCGTAAACTGACGGCTCATATTGAGGAACGCGACTATTGCGCCCATCGTGATGACCTCGTCTTCGAGCCCCGAGAGGGACAGATTGCGCACCCCGCCCAAAACGAGCAGTCCTCCGACGATGGCGACTACGACAAAAAGCACGTGCCCGATGTTCATTATCGCGGGCATCAGGATATTGCCGTACTTGTTCGCCTTGTCGGTGTTGACGAACAATTCGTCGTTGACCTTGTCGAAATCGCGCTTTGCGGCTTCTTCGTGGCAGAACACCTTGATGACCTTCTGCCCGGTGAGCATCTCTTCCACATAACCTTCGGTAACGCCTACGGAATTCTGCTGCCTTACGAAATACTTGGCGCTCTTACCTCCGACGAGTTTGGTGACCAAAACCATGAACGCGACGCCCGCCAGCACCACCAACGTGAGGTAGATACTGGATTGCAACATGGACACGAGCAGCGTGATCATTGCCACCACCGAATACGTGACCTGCGGTATGCTCTGCGATATGAGCTGGCGCAGCGCGTCGGTATCGTTGGTGTAGTAGCTCATTATGTCGCCGTGCGTATTCGTATCGAAATAGCGGATGGGCAGCTTCTGCATACTGTTGAACATATCCTCGCGGACGTGTTTGAGGAAGCCCTGCGTGACCACCGCCATGGTGCGGTTGTAGACGAACGAGCATATCAGCGCGAACACGTAAATGCCCGCCATTATGCCTATTATCGTATACAGCTGTCCCTTGACCGCGTCGAATCCCAGTTCAAGTCCCGGCGTGATGACGTCGTCCACGAGGATCTCGAGGAAGATGGACGAACTGATGCCCGCGACCGCGGTGACGGCGATGCAGCAGATGACCAAGATCAGTCTGCCCTTATAGTAATGGAACATATATCCGAGCAATTTGCCCAGGGTCTTCATTATATTGCCGCGTTTGACCTCTATCTTATGCCTTGCCATTGCCGTCGCCCTCCTCTTCGCGAGTCTTTTTGAGAACGTCCGCAGTCGCGCCTATCTTGTTCTGCGAATAGTAAACTTCCTGATAGATCTTGTTGTTCGCGAGCAGTTCGTCGTGAGTGCCGACCGCGGCTATCTTACCGTTGTCCATGATGACTATCTGATCCGCGTCCTCTACCGATGCCACGCGCTGAGCGATGATGAATTTCGTCGTATCGGGGATCTCTTCCCTGAACGCCTTGCGGATCAGCGCGTCGGTCTTTGTATCGACGGCGCTGGTCGAGTCGTCAAGGATGAGTATCTTCGGCTTTTTGAGCAACGCGCGCGCGATACAGAGCCTCTGCTTCTGTCCGCCCGACACGTTGGAGCCGCCCTGCTCGATATACGTATCGTATTTGTCGGGGAAAGACTGTATAAAGTCGTCCGCCTGCGCGAGCTTGCAGACTCGTACGAGTTCTTCGTCCGTGGCGTCGGGATCGCCCCAACGCAGATTTTCCTTTATCGTACCGGAAAAGAGTACGTTCTTCTGCAAGACGACCGCGACCTGGTTGCGCAGCGATTCGAGATCGTAATCCCTCACGTCTATCCCGCCGACCTTGACCGAACCTTTGGAGACGTCGTACAGTCTGGGGATGAGGTTGACCAGCGAAGTCTTGGAACTTCCCGTTCCGCCCAATATGCCGACGGTCTGACCCGACTTCACTTTGAGATTGACTTCTTTGAGCGCGCGGCGGTCTGCCTTTTCGGAATACTTGAAGTCTACGTCGTCGAACTCCACGTCGCCGTTGGGGACTTCGTATACGGGGTTTTCGGGATTGGCGAGGTTGCTCTTTTCGTTAAGCACCTCGACGACGCGGTCTGCCGACGTCTTCGCGATCGATATCATGACCATGACCATCGACAGCATCGTGAGCGACGAAAGCGTCTGCGCCGCATACACTATTAAAATCATCAGATCACTACTATTGAGAGCCTCTTCGACCGATTGCATAACTATCACGGATCCGATAAAACATATCAGAGTGATCGCGGTCCACATACACAGCTGCATCAGCGGGTTGTTGAGCGCGATTATCTTTTCGCCGCGGGTAAAGTCCACTCTGACGTCCTCGGCGGCTTTGTCGAACTTCTTTATCTCGTAGTCCTCTCTCACATAGGACTTGACCACTCTGATACCCTTGATGTTCTCCTGTATAGACTCGTTGAGCGCGTCGTACTTTTTGAACACCTTGGAAAAGATGGGATCGACTTTTTTGAATATGAGGATCAGTCCCACGCCGAGTATCGGCACGAGCGCGGTAAAGACCAGTCCCATTTGCCAGTTGATGGAATAAGTCATTGCCAGCGAAACTATCATCATGACCGGACTTCGGAAAGCTACGCGGACGATCATCATATAAGCCATCTGGATATTGGTGACGTCGGTGGTCATACGCGTGACAAGGCTGGACGTGGAGAACTTGTCGATATTGGAAAACGAAAAGTCCTGTATCTTATAATATATGTCGTGCCGCAGATTGCGCGCGAATCCGGCGGACGCCGTTGCGGCGTATTTGCCCGCAAGCATACCGAACAACAACGAAAACGCAGCCATGACCAACAGAATCGCTCCGTATATCAATATGTTATTCATCGTCGGTTCCTGCTTTATGCCCTCCAACATCTTGGACATATACAACGGGATCAAACATTCAAGTAACACCTCGAGCGTGACCAGTATTGGCGACAAGATCGATTCTCTCTTATACTGCCGGATACTTTTTGCCAAAGTTTTGATCATTCGTTTACTCCTTTTATATTGTCAAAAATGTTTTGTCCGTGTCGATCATCGGCGTTTTCGGTCTTGTCTTCGCCGATGTTTGCGATGCATCTGGAAAGCAGCTCTTTAAGCCGGGCGACCTCCTGAGGGGTAAAGCCTTCTACGATCTTGCTTTCGACGCCGTCGAGTATTTCTTCTATCCTGCGCTGCATATTGACCGCCTTGTCGGTCAGCACGATCTTTTTGAGCCTTGCGTCGCGTTCGAGCGGCGTACGGGTTATCATCCCCATGTTTTCGAGAGCTTTCAGCACCTCGGTAGCGCTGGATCTCCTTATGCCGAATATCTTCTCTATATCTTTCTGATAGATCTCTTCGTCCGGACGCATATAGATATAGTGGACCATCCATCTCTGCATGCCGGTAAGCTCAACGCCCCCGTCGCCGAGATAGGTATTGTCCACACATTTCTTTATCTGCTTGGACAGCATCTTTACCTGAAAACCTATGTGTCTTTCCATCTTCGCCATACCCTGCCGATATTAGTTCGGTTCCCTAACATTACAGCGTTCGATTAATGATAACAAAACAAAAAAATATTGTCAACGGATTGAGGCGCGCTTAATGCAAATTTTTCGCGCTCGTACAAAAGTCTTGTTTTTCGGGCTGTGCAAGGCGTTTTATCCGCGTCTGCACGCGACTGCGTCCCGCATTATCGGGCTTGCCGCAACGCATATGCGCATGAGCCCGCTCGGCAGGGTCGCGGCGCGCGTATTTCGGGAGATCATGACAAACGGCGGGTCCGCCGAAGCCGCCCCGCCGGTTTCCACCATCGCCGGTCACCTGATACCCCCCGTACTACATCAAGATCCAGTTATAGGGCATATCGGGCGCA
>ERZ1090861.648-NODE-648-length-20585-cov-7.702484_pt1 | contig 20585 bp, 12 predicted proteins | sample MGYA00478482_ERZ1090861 | MGnify/ENA primary metagenome ERZ1090861 (study PRJEB33644, sample SAMEA5815744) | chicken gut metagenome | biome: Chicken; feature: Gastrointestinal Tract; material: Caecum | place: Ireland | collected 2019-01-01 | study: A study of the... | reverse complement strand
TATCGTCGGCAGCGTCAGATGTGTATAAGAGACAGCAATGGTCGCGAATCGCGGGGCGGCCGGAAGCGGCGGATCCGCGATCGTGCAAAAGGGGGAGGACCGCCGGAAGGGCGCTCCGTCCGGATTTTTGCGCCAATTTACACCGGGAGACAGCACTATGTTTGAAAAGGCAAAACCGATCTGGGCGGAAACGCCGGCCAAAGAGTACAACCGCCTGCTGGGCTTTACGTTTTCCTTTGCCGGGGCAAAGGACGCGGAAATGTTCGTCGCCGCGTGCGACGCGTACCAGCTTTGGCTCAACGGCGAATTTTTCGCCGCGGGCCCGGCGCGCTGCGCCAAAAACCATTACCGCGTCGACCGCATCCCGCTCGCCGGGAAGCTCGCCCGCGGCAACAACGTCCTCACGGCGCTCGTGGCGGGCTACGGGGTCGACTGCTTCGAATACGCCTGCGGCGAACCCTTCCTGCAGCTCGAAGTCCGGGGGAAGGGACGGACCCTCGCCTGCACGGACGAGTCGACGCCCGTCTTTGCGATCCCCGAACACGCGCAGAAAGTGCTGCGCTATTCCTTCCAGCGCACCTTTACCGAAGTGTGGTCGGCAGACGCGTCTTACGCCCGCCGCCTGCGCGGGGAAGAGGACGCCCCGCGCCTGCCCGTGCAGGTGCGTTCCGCCAGATCGCTGCATGAAAGGCGGAGCGCCCGTTCCCTCTACGGCGAGATCGAGCCGCGCCTGTTCGCGGGCGGGACGATGGCCCTGGAAGACTTTCCCTGCCGGGAAGAAAAGAACTTTGCGCCCGCCTTTCTCGAGCCGCGCGCCGCGTTCGACGCCTACCCCCGCGCAGAGCTTTCCTGCGACCTGCTGCGCGAGCAGTGCCGCATGCGCGTGCTCGAACGGGACGGAAAGGGGGACTCCGACCTCGCCGCGGGCCAATACGCGCTGTACGATTTCGGCGTGAACGGGTGCGGTTTTCTGCGCCTGCACGTGCGCGCCGTATCCGACTGTACTCTGTACATCCAGTTCGACGAGATCCTCGTCGACGGCGATGTCGATCCCTTCCGCCTCAACTGCATCAACTGCGTCAAGTACGAGCTGCGCGCCGGCGAGTACGACCTGACCACCTTCGAGCCGTACACCCTGCGCTACGCCAAAATTTTCTGCGCGGCGGGCGCCGCGTCGGTGGAGCGGTTCAGCCTGCGCGAAGAGAGCAACCCCGTCGCCGGCGATATTCGTTTTTCCTGCGATCGCAAGGAGCTGCAGAAGATCTTCGAAGCGGCGATCAACACCTTCAAATACAACGCCGTCGACATTTATATGGACTGCCCCTCGCGCGAGCGCGCCGGCTGGCTGTGCGACGGCTACTTCACCGGCCGCGTCGAACACATCCTCACCGGCGAAAACCGGGTGGAACACGACTTTCTGGAAAATTTTCTGCTGGCGGGCCCGGTAGAAGATCTTCCGCCCGAAATGCTGCCGATGTGCTATCCTTCCGCCCATCCCGACGGCAACTTTATCCCGACGTGGGCGATGTGGTTCATCCTGGAACTCGCCGAATACACCAAAGAGACGGGCGATCGCAGCCTGGCCGACGCGGCGCGCGAACGGCTGTACGCGCTCGCCGGGTATTTTGCCGGGTTTGAAAACGAGCGGGGCCTTCTGGAAGATCTGCCCGGCTGGGTGTTCATCGAGTGGAGCAAGGCGGCCGAATTTACGAACGGCGTGAACTACTGCGCCAACATGCTGTATTCGTACGCCCTGGCGAAGCTCGCCGAACTCTACGGCGACCGCGCCTTCCTCGGCCGCTCGGAGCAGATCGCCGCCGCCGTGCGCGAACTTTCGTACAACGGCCGCTTTTTCTGCGACCACTCCGTGCGCGAAAACGGCATCCTCGTCCGGCGTGAAGACGTCACAGAAGTGTGCCAGTATTACGCCTTCTTCACGGGCGTGGCCGACCCGGTCCGCGACCCGGAACTGTGGCAGACGCTCGTACGGGATTTCGGCCCCGACCGCAAGGAACACAACGGGCACCCGGACGTGTGGTTCGCCAACGCCTTCATCGGCAACTATCTGCGCCTGTCTCTGCTCGAACGCTACGGATGCCTCGATCGGCTGCTGGAGGAGATCGAAGGGTACTTCGCCTACATGGCGGACAAGACCATGACCCTGTGGGAAAACGACGGCGATTACGCCAGCTGCAACCACGGGTTCGCCTCGTACGTCATTCGCTGGCTGCTCTGCGCTGCGACGGGGTATGGCGGAAAAGAGGGGGACGTTCTGCGTTTTTCTGAAACGCGCTCCGCAACGACGGGCGCGCGGGCAGACCTTCTCCTGCCCGGCTGCGCTCTGCGCGTCGAAGCGGACGCCGGGGTTCGCCGCATCGAAGAGCGCCCGCGCCGCTGACCGGGTGCGCCGTCCGGCGCCGCCCGGCCGAAAAGTTTTACGTCTCCCTGCGCGGCGGTCCCGGCGCGCGGGGGCTGATTTCATCCGATCGCATACGAAATCCAACTGCATCCAACCATACGAAAAGGCGGAGCTGCCGAAGCGGCTCCGCCTTTTGTATGCAAAAAGTATGATGTTTTTACTTATTCTCGGGGGGGGGGTGAGGTATTCTCTACATTGATATAATTTTCCGCATACTGTTTCCGGTATTGCAGGGGCGAGGCGTGGAAATGTTCCTTGAACACCTTGATGAACTGCGAGGTCGATCCGAACCCGGTTGCGTAGGCGAGTTCGGTCACCGAAATGTCCGTTTCCTGCAGCTGCTTTTTCGCATACGTCAGCCGTTTGGACAGGATGTATTGTTTGAGGGATACGCCCATCTCTTCCTTGAAGATGTGGCGGAAGTGGTGGTAGCTGTACTGCGAGATGGAAGAGAGTTGCTCGAGGTCGATGTCGGTCAGGTAATACTGTTCGATGTAGTTGAGTACCTGCTTGATGTGCTCGTGCTTGACCGCTTCGGCCTTGGCGGGGAAGATGGAGCGCTCGATCTCGACGAGGATCTCCTTCACGATCAGGTTCGCCACAAAGGAGTAGTGCATGGACTTTTCCGACATCTCTTCCGTCAGGTGTTCCAGGTAGCGTTTGATTTTTCCGCGTTCGTCGCGGTAGCAGCCCGTCTTCAGCGAAAATTCGGCGTTGTCATAGTAAAACCCGATGCAGATGATCTCCGTTTCGCCCTTGGCGTGGTCGTCGTGGGGCATCATCGGCTCGATGACGATAAAGTCGCCCGCCTTATAAGAATACTTTTTTCCGTTGATGATGCAAAACCCGCCGCTGCGGTAGTAATAGACGAGCTCGAAGCAGGTGTGCGAGTGCAGGGGCGCTGTAAAATTCTGGGAATTGACCCTTTTTATATAATAATCGAAGGCGCTTTCAAACACGTTTGGCCCTCCTTATCGCTCCCTGCCATTATACCAGTTCACGGCGGATTTTGCAACAAAACAGAGCGGAAAGCGGCTTTTTTCTGCCTTAATAAATTATATTATTCAGCCAAAAAGTTATATTATTGCCGATTTTTGATTGCTATAATTTTATCATCGAAAGAAAAATGTGCGCGGTGCACAAATAAACTGTCAAAACGGTGCACTGCGGAAAATGAGGAGGTTTTCATGAAAAAGATTCTCTGTGTGGTCTTGGCGCTGCTTTTGTCGGCGACTGTGCTCGTCGCCTGCGGAGGCGGTGGCGGCGGCGGTGACAACGGCGACGCCACGGTGATCCGCGTCGACCTGCACGGCTGGACGCCGACCGTGAACGAGACGTCGACGGCCGGCTCCACGGCGTACAATTCCCCCAAATACATCGCCGCCGAGTTCGAGGCCCTGCACGACAACAAGGTCAAGATCGAATGGGTGCGAGACAAGGATCTCTCCCTCTCGCGCGAAGATGTGGGGCAGTATTTCTCCCTGGCCATCTCCAACGGCACCTGCCCGGCCATCTCCTTCACCTGGGGCACCACCTTCCAGGAGCGCGGCTGGTACGTCGACCTCACCCCGTACCTGGAGGAAGTGAACACCTACGAAACGGCGGCAGACCTCGCCGGCAAACCCTGGAAAGAGGCGTTTGACGATTACATCTGGTCTCTCGACGCCATCAGCACCTACGACGACAAGATCGTCGCCATTCCGCTCACGCTGTTCGCCGGGTCGGCGTCCGCCGTGTTCTACAACGTCGAAAAAGCCAAACAATACGGCTTTGTGGATTCGAGCACGCCGGAAGGGGAGTACACGCTCGGCATCACCGATCCGTTCGACTGGACCGCTTACCTTGACTATGTGAGCGAAGCCATGTCCGAAGACCAGCAGTATTTGGTCGACTCGAACAACTATCCGCCGACGGCGAGCTCCTGGCTGATGCAGTTCAACCTCGGCCCCGCCTACATGAGCCATGCGCTCGACTACGAAGATCCCGCGGAAGGCAAGGTCGACGCCAACGGCGACGGCACCGTGAGCGGGCGGGAAAAACTGCAGGCCGTGGTCGACGGTTTCTTCAACCCCGTCACCAAAGAGTATGCCCGCGAACTGCTGCTCAAAGAAAAAGAATATCTGTCTCTGCTGACGGACGCCAATAAAGACTCCACCGAATGGGACAACGGCAAAGGCGCCCTCAAATACGACGGCTCCTGGGTCTACACCCCGGAAGTGAACATGAACCGCGCGTTCGACTGGGAAATGGTTCCCGCGCCTGTCGAAGACGACAGCGAATACACCAAAGACTACGTCGATTGGGTGAGCTTTGAAGAATCGCAGCCCGGCGTCGACCTGTACCTGAACGTCATGCGCGCCGGCGTCACCCAGGACGGCACCGTCGACGGCCCCATCGACGAGGATAAGCTCTATTACGCCGTCGAATTCCTCAAATATCTCACCACGCGCGAAGCAAATTCCGCGATGATCGAAGAGATGAACACGAGCATCGGCGCCGTCAAGGGCGCAGATCTGCCGATGTGGCTGGAAGACAGCGCCTTCATCGACTGCCAGTTCGCCAAGACCGATTCGGTCAACGGCTGGCCGGGAGGCTTTACGACGAGCATCTCCACGCAGATGGATACGCTCTTTTCGCAGTGGGTGGCCGGCAGCTACAGCGGCACGGACGACGATTTCTTCGCGGCGTGGAACGATCTGCAGGTCCGGGGCGCGAAGGAGATGGCTGTCTCTCTCGGCATCACTTTGGAATCCTGATCGGAGACCGTTGAACGATGAAAGAAAGACGCCTGCATTTCCGGCTTCCCAAAAAGCTGCTGGTGTTCCTCATCATCGTCGCTGTCGTCGCCGTGTTCCTCCTGTTTGACGTGATCCGCATGACGACGTTCGACCTGACCGTCGTCAGCACGGATCCCAACCCCGTCGTCGCGGACGGAAAATCGACCTGCACCCTGGTGGTGGAGCTGAGAGACGGCCGCGGCGAACCGGTGGAAGGGCACAATATCTTCGTCTTTGTCACCGAAGGCGGCGGCAACTTCACGCAGCAGAGGAATACGACCGACGAAAACGGACAGATCGTCCTCAACTTCCGCCCGCTGCGGGCGACGCGCTACCAGCCCGCGACGGACGTGACGGTGAAGATCTACGATGAGTCGAATTCCATCTTTTTTCTGATTCCCAAAACCATTTACCATGTGATCGAGGTGGTGGAGCCATGACCGAACAAAACAGCAATCTCCCCGTGCAGCAGGCCGAAGACGGCGCCGCTGTCGCCGCCGCACAGGGGAGAAGCGGCTTCAAAAACAAAGCGAAGATCCTTGCGGGAAAGATCTGGAAGGCGCGCATGGCGTACCTGTTCCTCGCCCCGCTGATGATCGGCGTGCTCTGCTTCTGCTACTATCCGCCCATTTTGGCGATCGTGCGCTCGTTTACCGGCTGGCAGATCGGCGCAAGCTCGCCGAATTATACCTATTCGTTCGACAATTACATCCGCCTGTTCCGGGATTCGGTGTTTCTCGATTCCATCTGGAACATGCTCTACATCAACATTCCCAAGCTGATCATCGGCATCGTGGTGCCCCTCATCTTTGCGGAGATGCTCTTCTGGGTCAAGCGGAAAAAACTTTCCGCCATGTACCGCGTCATGGTGCTGCTGCCGATCATCACGCCCGGCGTCATCGGGACCTATCTTTGGACGTACATTTACCGCACGGACGGGCTTTTGAACGGCCTTTTGGGGCTGTTCGGAGCCGATGTGGATATTTCCTGGCTGAACAACGCGGCCACCGTCATTCCCGCCATCATCTTCATGGGCTTCCCCTGGATCGGCGGAACGAGCGTCCTCATCTACATGTCGGGGCTGATGAGTATCCCCGTCGAAGTGGGCGAGGCCGCCAAGCTCGACGGCGCCCGCACGATGCGCGTCATCTGGAGCCTGCACCTTCCTTCTCTGATGGGGCAGATCCGGTATTTTCTCGTATTCGGGCTGATCGGCGCTTTCCAGGATTACGGCATCCAGGTCGTCCTGTCCGGGGCGGGCACGGTGCAGAGAGACATCATCAACTCCGCCATCATGGTGCCGGGGTATTACATGTATACCCAGGCGTTTTCGGAGGGGAATCTCGGCTATGCCTGCGCCATCGGCACGATCATTTTCCTGTTCGTGATGATCATCACCGCGATCACCTTCAAGGTGTTCAACGCGCAGAAGTTTGAACTCGACTGAGAAAGGAGGAGACCCGTATGCAAACCGAAACCGTGCGGCGCAAAAAGATCTCCGCCGATCGCGTCCGGCAGATCATTCCGCAGGTCATTCTGAATATCTGCATCTGCTTTTTGCTGTTTCTGATGCTGTATCCTCTCGCCATGGCGATCTGGAACGCGCTCAAGATCGATTACCTGTTCGAGAATACCAAGTGGTATCCCACGCTGCCCCTGGTCGTGACCAACCTCATCGACGCGTTCGGCCTGCTCGACAGCTACATCCTCAACACCGTCGAGGTCGGCATTTTCGGCGGTGGCGGGCTGATCATCATCGCCTCCATTTCCGCCTACACGTTCGCCAAGATGCGCTTCCCCGGCCGCAAGGCGATGTACGCCATGGTCATCGCTCTGCTGATGATGCCCGGCATCCTCACGCTCATCCCGCAGCTGATGATCTACCGCGGCCTCGGCCTGACCAAGTCCGACTCCATCTTTTCGCTCATCCTGCCGCTGTGGACGTCCGGCCCCATTTTCGGCGTGTTCCTGCTCACGTCCTTCTTCCGCGGCATCCCCAACGACATCTTTGAGGCCGCCAAGATCGACGGCGCGGGTGATTTCGTGTGCTATTTCCGCATCGCGCTTCCCATCTGCATGCCCATCATGGGCACCCTCGCGATCATGACGCTCGTCAACATCTGGAACGATTATCTGTGGCCGATGACGGTCATGGAAGACCGCCTCACGATCGCCGCGGCATTGGTGCGCGTATACACGTCCGAACATTCGTCCAACACGACCATGCAGTTTGCGGGCTATCTCGTCTCCGCGATCCCGCTCATCGTTCTGTTTGTCGTGGCGAACAAGTATTATATCGAGGGCCTGATCGGCAGCTCGATTAAACTCTGACACGTCGCCGCCCGGCGGCCCGCGCCCGGAAAGCGCGAAAGCAGCCCGGCGGCACGAATTTGTGAATTCTGTGAATATGGAAAAAAATTGACCATGAAAAATGTGATTTTAGATACCGACATCGGAGACGATTTCGACGATGCCTTCGCCTTAGCGCTGGCCATGCAGATGCCCGAACTCAACATCCTCGGCGTGGTGACCGTGTTCAAAGACGTGGATACCCGCTGCAAGATGGCGCGCATGATGCTCGACCTCGGCGGTTTCGCTTCCGTGCCGGTATGCAAGGGCTTTTCCCGCCCGCTCGCCCAGCGCGAAATGTTTCATGCCTCCATCGATTTTTCCGAAAAGCTCTGGTCGTACGTGGACGACTGCGAGGCGCACGGGGGAGAGTTCGAAGACGGTTTTTCCTTCTACGTCCGCACGTTGGAAGGGGCGGAATCGCCCGTCACCGTCGTCACCCTCGGCGCGCTCACGAACGTCGCCTACCTGCTGCGCGAGCGGCCCGACCTGGCCTGTAAGATCGAAAAGCTCGTCATCATGGGCGGCGCGTTCGACATGAACTATTCGGAATACAATCTTTCCTGCGACCCCGAAGCGGCGCAGGCGGTGATCGCCTCGCCCGTGCCCAAACTTTTTGTCGGGCTGGACGTCACCTTCCAGTGTTTTCTCAACGCGGCCGACCTGCGCACGCTGCAATCGGTCGGCCATCCCGTCACCGACGTGCTGATCAAAATGGTCGGAACGGACAGGGACGCCGTGTACCTGCACGACCCGCTGGCGGTCTACGCCTGCGCGCACGAAGACGCCGTCAAGTTCCGCCGCGAAAAACTCGCTGTGGAAACGAAGGGCGAATACACCCGCGGGGTCGTCGTCAAGATGTGCAACTGCAACTGGCACGTGCCGCCCGAAGAGGCCAACGCCTCCTACGCGCACGAAGTGGACGGCCGCGCTTTCATCGACGAATATGTGCGCCGCATGCAGAACTACGCTCCGCGCGCAAAGCGGCGCGCGGAAGAAACGATGGTAGGGAGGGTTTTTGATGAAGTCTAAAACGATGGCGGTGATCTTATGCCTGGTCGCCGTCCTGCTGGCGGGGGCGCTGCTGCCGAAAACGGTTGCCCGCGCAGACGACGCGCCCGCGTCGATCGTCGAAGGGGAGCCGGTCGGCGGAAACGCCGTGTATGCGGAAGCCCTTTCTTCGGGCACGGTGCGCTTTACCGTCTCCTTCTCCGGCATGGCGGAAGGGGATACCGCTCTGGTCGGGCTGATGCGCAGCGAAGGCGCGCTTCCTTCGGCCGAGCGCGGCGAGCGCAGCCTCGTGTTCGCTTTGGAACAGGGCGCCGACTCTCTGTTGCTGAGCGTGTACCGCATCACCGCGACGGCGGAAGAAGCGCTCCTGGAAGGGGAATCCGTCGGCACGGGCGCCGTGTCCGTCGAACTGGTCCGTTCCGCTCAGAGCGGCTACATGCTCACGGTCAACGGGCAGCGGTACATCCGCAATTATGCCGACCTGCTTTCCGACCTTTCGGTCAACGATTTCGCCCTTATGAACCGCACGCACCTCGCTCTCTCCATGGGCGGCGGTACGGCAACGTTCACGGGCATCTCGTCCGACACGGCGGGCGAATCGTCCGTTCCGCCCGAATGGCTGCTCGAAACTTCCGCCGTCTCCGGCACGGACGGGCAGGGCGAATTTACGAATGAGGCGGCTTCCTACTCCGTGTGGCAGAACGCCGCGTACGTCAGCGTCGGTTTGCGGCTCGATCTTTCCGTGAACGGAAAAACGTCTCTCGCTTTTTCCGATTCCTTCGTTCCGCTTGCGGCGGGCGCGTCCGCAAACGGGTTCCGCCTGGATTTCTACCGGAACGCCGGCGGGGTCTATCTCGACGTTTCCGGCGTCGCGGCGGGCACGGAAAGGCTGGAATGCAGCCGCGTCCGCCTGGGCGGCGAGGGCACGCTTTCGGCGCAGGTCGAACTGAAAAAGAAATCGTCCGCCACGGGCTTCGTTTTGCTCGTGAACGGCGAACGCATCACGGCCGCCGGCCGCGACGCGCTCGATTCGTATGCCGCAACCGAAGTCAGCCGGTACATCGACGGCTCCACGCGCGGCGTGTACGTCTCCCTCGCGGCCGAAAATTCCACCGTCCGTTCGGAGGGAATCTCTTCCATGACGTACGACCCGGCGCCCGTGGCGAACAGCCTGTCTTCGGCCGTCGTCAACGAATCAGCCTACGGCAGCTCCGCTTCCGAGTGGTCGGGCGACGTCGAGGTCGGCGAAAACGGCGTGATGACCAGCGCGGGCGGCGCCGTGCTCGGCGAAGAGCTTGACACCGAATACGTCGCCTTCGACCTCGGCTTCGAGTATCTCTCCGACGCGACGCAGGTGCTGGACAGCTACGTTGCCTTCGGCCTGAGCGCGGAGGGCTCGTCTTCGGCGGTCCTGCCCGGAGACAGCGGCCCGAACGCGATTTTCTTCCTGCTTTCGCTGCGCGACGGCCTCCTGCACATTTCGGGGTATGCCCGCTACGAAGGGGAGCAGAGCAACTTTCTTTCCTGGACGGCTCTGCCCGATGTTTCTGTGCAGAACGATCTGCGCATCGAATTCGTGTATTACGACTACGATCTGACGCTGTACATCAACGGCGAGCCGCTGACGACGTCGTACGGCTCCAACCCGCTGAACGATTATTATTCCATCTATTTTGAAAACGAAAATTACAAAACGCGTTTGTGCTTTGCCAATTACTGTTTCGCCGACGAGAGCAAGCCGACTCTGACGGCTGAAAACTGTGCAAAATACCGCGTGTACAACATCGGCAACGACCTGCCCGACGCATACATTCCCGAAGGACTTTCGTCTACCGAGTCCGAAGACTTCGCCCCCGAGCGCATGAACGTATGGCTGGGCGTCGTCCTGCCGGCGGGGTGCGTGCTCGTTTTGGCGGCGGCCGCGTTCTGCGTCTTTGCCCTGGCGGGGAAGGACCGCGGCGCCCGTCCCGCGGCGGAAGATCCCGCCCCGAACAGCGATAAGGAGGAATAAACAATGATCCGAAACCGTTTGAAAAGGCTGGTGGCGCTGCTGTGCGCTTTGGTGCTGTGCCTGGGCATGGCGTCCGTGTTCGTATCCTGCGCCGATAATGAAGAGGAGGAAAATACCGTGAAAATGGTCGACAACAGCAACCAGAACATCCAGTATGTCGTGTTTATGGTCACCAATATCTATTACGAGCGCCTCGAGCCGTATATCCGGGAAATGATCGAACTGCACGGCGAGATCGACCCGAATTCCGAGCGCATGTACGCCTTCGGCGTCGTCGGCCCCATGACCATCACCCAGTCCATCGAAGAGATGCAGCGCGAGGTGAATTACGTCTTTGAACTGGCCGAGCGCTACAACGTTCCCGTCTTCTTCCAGATGGACGACTGCACCAACTATTCCACCGCCTTCGGCGACGGCGCCACCATCGACGAGGAGGGGAACAAGTATTACAACGATCCCGAAATGTGCGAATGGATCGCCTTCCCGCAGGAAGGGGAAGAGTGGGGCGGCCAGTCGTACGGCGCTCTGCCCCGCTGGCACTGCGGCTGGGGCGGCACGCCCTTCGCCACGGCGGGCGGGTTCCCCTGCTTCAATTCCGAAAAATACCTGAACTGGTATTCCAACCAGGTCAAAGAGGGGTTCATCAAGCCCCTGGTCGAAAACTATTCCCGTTTGCAGGAAGAAGGCAAGGCCTATCTCTTCGCGGGCGTGAACACCGGCTGGGAAACGCAGATCCCCGATTATTCGGAAGATTCCATCCTGTCGCCGGGCGGTCTGGCTTCCTGCGAAGACTACGAGCGCGCCCAGTACGGCATGCACGCCCTGTATAACCTCGGTTACGACGAGAAATCTCTCAAACGCGAGGCGGCGGAGCGGCACATGACGGTCGACGACCTCGAAAAAGAACTCCTGTACCAGGTCCTCGCCGATTACATCGAATTCACCTGCAAGATGTTCTACGACGCCGGCATCGGTCGCCACAAAATCTTCTCGCACACCATCTCGCTCTCGTCCGAACTCAAACGCTACGACACGCAGGTCGTGCCCACTTGGGTCAGCATCAACGACTACTGCACGCCCGGCTGGACGATGAGCCCCGTCACCTGCCAGTACGACCTCTCCGTCCTCGAACAGGAGATCGCCGAACTGGCGCCCGACGTCAACGCCTATTCCAATGCGGAAGGGTACGCGCATTACAACAACGAGGAGACCTGCACGGCGTATTTCGAAGAATCCCTCTGCGGCAACGCCCGTATGATCACGGTCTTCGGGTACGACCAGTCGACGGGCCAGTACGGCTACCAGAAATCGCCCGATTTCTATTTCGTGAAGGTGGTCCGCAAATGGCTCGCCTATGAAATCGGCCCCGATTATACATGGGAGACCCGTCCCGTCCTGACGGCAAACTGAGCGCGGAGGTTCCGGTTTTGATGAACGTTATCAAAAAATGCGGCGCGTTCGCGGCGGCCCTGTTCCTGCTTGCGGCGGTCGCGCTCGGCGCTATGGCGTTCGTGCCGGCGCGCGCAGACAGCGCGCCCGCACTGCACGGCAGCGATCTGATGACCGTCTCCGATCTCGGCGGCGGCAAGTACAGCGTGCGCGGCAACACGGAGGGCATCACCCGCACCTATGTGTGGTTCGACGGCATCCCCGTGCCCGACGACGGGAACATCTACGTTTCCCTCGACCTCAAAAGCTATCCCTTCGCCGATGAAGTGGATACCTGGCTCTCCTTCCTCGTCGGCACAGACCAGGGTGAGGCGGCTTACGGGCCGAACACGGTGCTGGCAAACGGGGTAGGGCCGTATTACAGCCAGCTCATGCGCATCGGCCGCGACGGCTCGATCAACGGCGATTACTTCGTGAACGGCGTGGTGCAGGGCAGCTTTGCGACCATCCGCAGTTCCAGCCTCGAATTTCACCTGCAGTACAGCGGCGCCTCGGTGCAGCTGTCCATCAACGGCACTCCCGTGCAGTCGTTTACGGCGCAGGACGCCGAAACGTGCTTCATCAGTTTCGTGCAGCACAGCGCGGTCACCGCGAACGTGTACGAATACGAGGTCAGTGCCGCGGCCGCCGCACAGGGCACAAACATGGAATACGACCTCGCCGTAGGCGGAGACACCGTCGCGGTGCCCCTTAAAACGATGGGCACGCAGTTTGTCCGCCTGGAAAACGCCGGCGGCGACACTCTGCAAGAGGGCGAAGATTACACTCTCGCCGCGAGCGATACCGGCCTGCAGAACATTGTGCTGGACGCGTCCCTGGTCGGGGCGCAGGAAGGGGAGCAGGCTTCCTTCACCGTCGTGGGCGACAACGGCGGCGCTGAGACGAGGACTTCGTTCACCGTCTCCACCGTCGACAACTCCGTCGCCGCGGTGCAGGACGGCTCTTACGACAAGGCGGCCCCCGCCGATCTTGTTCTGCCCATGGACGCGGGTACGCTCACCGATATCGCGTTGACCGATGCGGAAGGTCAGCCCGTTGCGCAGGCGGAAGTGTCCGCTTCGGCGATCACCTTCCCGCAGGCGTATCTGGACGGGCTGGATTACGGCACGTATACCTATACCGTGAGCGGTAAAAAGGTGAGCGGCGTTGCGTCCGAAAGCACCTCGTTCACCCTCACCGTCTACGATTCCCGTCTGCCCGCGTTCGCTTCCGATCGGATCGAATTCGACGCCGCTGAATCGGACGGCGACCTGGAACTGTCCTTCTCGCTGTACGACGGCGCCGTCTCGAAAGTGCTTCTCAACGGAACGATCGTGCCGTCGACCGATTATTCGTATGCGGACGGCGTTCTCGCGTTGGATCAGCTGTTTGCCGAAACGGTCGTCGGCTACGGCGAAAACACGCTGACGGTCGTTACCGACAAAAACGAAGCCGTGTTGACCATCGTCAAAACGGACAGCCGTACGCCCGTCGTTTCCGCAACGTACACTTACGACGTTTCGGACGAAGGGGAGTATTTCACCTTCGTGTCCGAATGGTACGCGGCCGAGCCGGACGGCCTGACCCTGAACGGCGCCGCGGTGGACGGCTGGCAGTTCACGCTGCGCGGCATCCGCGTTCCGGCGTCGGCGCTGCGCGCGCTCGGCACGGGCACGTTTGACGGCGCCGTTACGGCGGGCGGGCAAAGCTATCCCTTCACGCTGAACGTCATCGACGGCTCGGCGCCGAAGGTCTCCGCCGTCCATCATTACGACGCGGCGCACGGGCTGGACGCAGAGATCGTCTTTGCCATGAACGGCTGCACGTTCGCAGGGGTCCTGTACGGCGGTCAGCCCTTCGGCGGCGCCGAATTTGCGGACGGTACGGTGCGCATCCCCGCGGCGTGGTTTGCCGAAAAGCTCGGCTCCGGCGCCTGCTCCGTCGGCGATACCCTCGTGTTCACCGTCGTATGGGAGAGCGATTTCGTGCCCGAAGGCCTGCGCGAAGACATTTCCGTGCGCGTCGTCGATTCTTCCGATCTGACCGCGCAGACTTCTTCCTTCGATAAAAAGAGCGGCGAAGATTTCCTTCTGCCCGCCTTCCTCAACGGGTACGACGTGCTCGGCGTGCGCGTCAACGGCGCGTACACCACCGACTATTCGGTCACGGAAGAGGGCGTTGTGCTGGGCAACGCGTTCGTGCGTTCCCTGCCGGTGGGCGACCTTTCCGTCGTCGTCGAACTGTCCCGCTACGACGTGACCCTGCGCGCCTCGCTCGCCGATACGCGCAGCGCCGAATCCGCGGGCGGTGAGGACGTGTTTTTCATCGGTGACTCCGCGGACGGTTTCCTGTTCGCGATGAACTTCTACGAAAACACAGTGTATTCCATGGCCGACTGGCAGGGCGCGACGGTGGCTCCGTATAACTACACCGTCACCGAAGAGGGCATCCTCTTCGACGCCGCCTGGCTGGAAGAGATGGGCGGCGGGTATTTCACCTTCAGCCTCACCACGCGCCGTACGGACGGCGGCATAACCACGCAGGAAACGCTTTCTTTCTCTTTCTATATTGTGGAAGGATCTTCGGTCTCCGTCACGCCTCCCGGCGAGTACGACCTCGCTTCCGGCGAAAATCTCACGCTGAAGATCGATTTCAAAGACAGCGCGTTTGCCGGGTTGAAGGCGGACGGCGTCCTGCTCGATTCGTATCACTACCTGCGCACGGGCAGCGGCGCGCTCGTCCTGTATGCGTCCGGTCTGCAATCGATGGGCGCGGGCACGCACACCCTCGCCGTCGTGAGCGACCGGGGCGAAACGGAGTTCACCCTGACCGTGAAGGACAGCCGCGTCAACACCCTGACAGCCGAAACGCTCACGCTCAACCCCGGCGCGCGCGAAGTCGTCCTCTACGGCGATCTTCCCAACGCCGCGTTCACGCTTTCGCTCGACGGCGCCGCGCTGTCTGCCGATGCGTATGAAGTGCACGGAAACTACATCGTCCTCAGCGAAGCGTTCGTCGGCTCGCTCGGCGCGGGCACGCACACCCTCGCCATCGCCACGGAGGGAGGGGAAGACACGATGACGCTGGAGATCATGGATACCGCCGCGTCCTACACGGCTCCCGTACTCATTTCGGCGGCGGTTTCGCTGGTCGTGTTCGGCGGCGCGGCGGCCGCAGGCGTCGTCCTCATCCGCCGCAAACGCAACCATCAGGGAGGGGAACAATGAAAAAGTTTGCCATCGGTTCGCTGCTTCTGGCGCTCTTGCTGTCCGTGGCCGCTCTTTGCGGCGCGTCCGGCTTCGCGGCGTCTGCCGACAGCTCCGTTTCCTCGTCCACAGAGGTGTTCCGCCGCCTCAGCGGCGTTCAGCAGGGTTTTTCGTACGAAGAGCCCCTCACCACCGACGGCCTGGCGCTCAGCGTCAGCATCGACATGCCCAGCGGGCAGCTCGGTTACGTGGGCATCAATTCCGCTCCCGGCGGGCGCGGCCAGCCCGTCTCCGCGCAGCACGGCATCGGCATCCTTCTTTACAACTCCAACGACCGCTGCCTGGCGATCGAAGTGTATTCGCACTTTGCCTGGACGCAGTACACCGCCACCACGGAAATGACCGACATCCTGCCCAACCAGACGATCACGCTGTCTCTGCGGCAGAGCGGCGGCGAATGGGGCCTGTACGTGAACGGCACGCTGTTCACGGCCGTCGCCCGGTCCGATTTCGACGGCGTCGCCGCCGGTTCGGTGTTCAACCCCGTCGCCTACATCGATGAAGCCGAGTTCACTTCCGGCGGCCTGTCCTATATCGAGGTCGGCACCTGGACGGGCGGCGGTTCGATCACCCTGTACCAGCAGACCCTGCGCGGCCACTTCGACGTGGTCGACCGCGACGGCGAAGAGATCGCCGGCCTGCGTATTTCGGGCGCGTACAACGCCGACGGCACTCCCGTCTCCGTCCTCTCGTCCACCGTCGAAAACGGCGATTACGTGGTTTCCACGCTCAGCGGCGACGGCATCGAAGCGCTGATGGTCGAAACGCCCGGCGGCGCCGCCCGCACCGTCGTGCCGGGGACGCGCACGGTCATCCGTTCGCGCGACGCCCGCATCCGCGTCACCGACGGCTCCGCGCCCCTCGACGGCGTGTCCGTCGCGATCGACCGCGACGGGGAAGACATCACCCAATACATCAACGTCCGCTTTGAAAACGGCGAATACATCCTCGAAGACGTCGCCGCCGACGTTCAGGTGACCCTGAACCGCAACGGGTTTGAAGAAGCCGTACTCGCCGTATCCGCTTCGGCCGACGTGGTCGAGCAGGCGCTCACGCCCGCTCCGTTCACCGTCTCCGTCGCCGTGAAGGACGTCTACACCGGCCGGACCGTATCGGCCGCCGCGGCCAACCTTTCCGTGCTCGACGGCTCGTCGCCCGCCTCCGGTGTGCAGATCACCCCGTCGGCGGAGGGCTTCGTGCTCGAGGGCCTTTCGGGCAACGTCGACGACCTGACGCTTTCTCTGTCCGGCCTGGCGGGCTACGCCGACGCGCAGATCTCCCTCGCGCAGTCGTACGGCGGTTCGGTCACCCTGTACACCGCCGCCGTGTACGAAGGCACGATCACCCTCCGCGACGCGCATGGCAGCCTCCTGGCGGGCGCTTCCGTCACCGCGGGCGGGCAGGCGTTTACGGAAGGGAAAGGCGGCGTGTATACCCTCGCCGGCCTGCGCGGCGACACCGTCGTTTCGGTCGAGGCTGGCGGGTACGTCCCGCAGCAGATCCTGCTCACTTCCGCGTCCCCCGCGCACACCGTCACGCTTTCGGAAGAGGCGCAGTCTCTCGCTCTGACCGGCGCGGAAGAGGGCGCGCGCATCCGCTACACCGTCAACGGCCTGGGCATGTACGAGGCGACCGTGCAAAACGGCTCGCTCGCGCTTTCGGCCTCCGCCGGAGACACCGTGCGCTTGATTTCGGACGAATATTATTTCCCGACGGATGAATGGACCCTGCCGCACGCAGAGCCCGTCACGGCGGTTCCGCTGCTCGAAGTCACCGTGACATTCGTCTACGGCGGCGCGCCCGCCGCGGACGTGGCGGTCACCTTCGACCGCACCGCGGCCGTCACCGACGGAAACGGGCAGGTCACGCTCGTGCTGCGCGGCAGCGGCACGCTGGCGCTCGAAAGCGCGCAGGGCTACCGCGGCCTGTCGGAAACCGAACTGGCCGTCAGCCCTTCGCAGACCTCGTTCACCGTCACCCTGACCGAACGCGAATACACCGCGCGCGTCACCCTGCGCAGCGAGTCGGGGGATCTCATCCGCAACCGCCGCGTGCAGATCGGCTGCGTGTGGGCTGAAAAGACGGCCGACGGCGTGTATTTCGTGTCCGGCCTGACGGGGCAAAACGCCGTCCTCGTCGAGGGCGCGTCGGTCACGGGCACCGTCACCGAAACCTCGCCCGAGCTTACCCTCGTGCTGGCGGAAACGGGCGGGCAGACGCCCGCGCCCGAGCCGCCCGCCGAAAGCTCCGGCTGCGCTTCGTCCGCCGCGGCGGCGCTCCCCGCGCTGGCCCTGCCTGCGATCGCCGCAGCCGCGCTGCTGGCGCGCAAAAAGCGGGCAAAATGATCCAAGGCTCTTTTCCCGCCCCGCGGGAGAAAAATAAAATATTTTATGTGGAGGAAATGAAATGAGCAACAGTATCCGCAAAACGGCGATCGCCCTGCTGGCGCTGTTCGCGGCAGCGATGCTGGCCCTCGCGCTGGTGTTCCTGCCCGCCACGGCCTCGGCAGCGACGAGCACCGCCGAGCAGGAAAACACTTACGGCAGCGGCACGCTCCGCCGCGCCGTCAAGGTGGAAAACGACAGTTTTACCATTACCTACAAAAACGATTGCACCGATTCAATCGCAACGTTTGGGATGGCGTTCTTCAATTCGCCCGAGGCAACGTTGAACTTAGGCGATATTAATGCGACGAATCAGGGCCTCGTATTTTATGTGATGGCTGAAAACTATAACGTTTATAACAGCAAGCAGTGGACGGAGACCACACAGCTGTTTATGGAAGAGCAGGGAACGGGATGGCTCATCACGCCGTACTCCGTGAATAAAACGACGCACATGACGGTCTCCAAAGGCCCGAATGATGAAATTGTTCTTTCGATCTATTCTGAAGGAGGCAACAGTTTTTACCAAAACGGAGTGACCCTTCAGCCGGAACTGTTTGAGAAAGTCAATTTCGGAAGCGGCCCGCAAATTTTGGAAACTCCCAACGAACTGCACTTTTCCGACCTGGTCGATGAAAACGGGTATACCTACTTCAATGTGAACGTAGCCGCGGCGTATGCCTTCACCATGTACGACGACGTTACATCGGTAAACGACGTCACTTTTACGTATGAGGGCGGCAAAGCAGCCGATCCCGACAGTCTCTCCATCGTCGGCGCCTTGGGTGCGGACGGCGAAGAGCGCTACATCGCCGAGGCAGCGGTCACCGAAAACGGCTATTCCTTCATCGGGCCGGACGTCGAAAAGCTGATTTTTTCTGATGGAACGGCGCGTGCGACCGTCAGCGTAGGAGACAGCGTCGTTCTTCCTGCCCTCGGGTACCAGACGGAAAATGTTCTTGTCGGGCAGACGGATGCAGCCAACCAGGATTCGATCTGGTCACTCGTAGACAGCTCTTACGACAGCATGGTCACCGTAAACGACAACGCCATATCCTTCGACATCGGCATCAAGTACGATTCCGCCCCCGCAGGCAACGTCAACTTCAACATCTGCATCGGGCCGAATTCGTGGGTACAGACTCCTGCGCAAAATGTTTCCGATGCGTCCGAAGGCGATTATGGCCCCGGCATCTTCTCGTTATTTATGACGCTTACCCCGAGCCACCAACTGCACTATTCTTTCTACAATTACACATGGACGCAATTCACCGGCGACGTATTCATCAAAACGCTGACCGTCGGCGAATGGAACCACGTCACACTTGAGATCAAGCAGGTCGACGGTATGTGGGGCGTCTACTTCGACGGCACGCTGATCTCTGGCTCCAACGCGGGCGGCACGCTCGATTTCAACACCCAGTATGGCGATTCATTCATGAATGAAAACAACCAAACGAACATCGCTTTCACCGGCTGGAATTGGCCGAAAGGGAATGTGGGGCTGTTTGTGGAACAGGTCACTGTCAGTGCAAGCGTTTCCACCGTTTCCGGTTCGGGCGGCGTCGACGGATACGTGACCGGAGCTGAAGACGCGGAAGGAAACCCTGTTCCTCTGTTTGGCGGTTCCGTATCGGAAGAAGGCTACTTCTTTATCACGCTTGATCCCCAACAGATTAACAAACTTTCTTACACCACATATGGCGGGGTCTCTGCCACAGCAGAAGGGATCGATTATGCTTCCGATAGTTACGACTGGGAGATCGTCTTTGATTCCGGCTACACGGCGGTGCTCACGCCCAACGTGCCCGTCGCCAAAGAGGGGATCGTCGTGCTCGACGCCGAAGGGCAGGACATTACCGCCTATCTGGATATTACCGTCGGCACCGACAACAAGATCACCATCGCCGGATTGCAGAACGTCGATCTGACCGTAAAACTTTCCGCCGAAAATTACGACACTCTGTCCGTCGACGTTGCCGTCGCAGAACAGAACGTCGAACAGAATGTCACCCTGCAGCACTCCGTGTATTCGGTCACGGTCGAACTGCTGATGGACGGCGCCGCGCTGGAAGGCATGGCCGACGCCATCACCGTCTACGCCGCCGACGATACCTCTCTTACGACCCCGCTCGACGTCGAAATTTCGTTCGCGGACGGCAAATACACCGTCTCCGGCATCCTCGGCGGGACCGACGTCCTCGTGGTGTTCGAGGCGGAAGGGTATGTTTCCGAACGGCTGAACGCCACGCCCGAACAGCCCGACGTCACCTTCAACGTACGCCGCATCTACAACGCTTCCTTCACCGTAAAGGCGGGGGATACCTACCTCACCGACGAATCGGCGATCACCGTTGCGGGCGCCAACGAGGGCGCGCAGCTGGCCTATGACGAAGATCTGCAGAAGTTCGTCATCACCGGCCTCACCAACGAGATCCGCATCACCGTCAAAGTCGCCGGCTATGCCGAAGCGACGCAGATCTTCAGCGCCGACGCGACCACCGCAGACATCGTTCTGACCGCGTTTGATTTCAGCGACCTGAACGCCGCGATCGCCTCCGCCGAGCAGGCGCTTGCGGGCGCCTCCGTCAGCGCGGACGGCAGCGACGTCGCGACCGACGCCAAGTGGACGACGCAGGCGGCCGCCGACACCTTCAAAGCGGCCATCGAAGCGGCCAAAGCCGCGCTCACCGGCGCCGACACGCAGGAGGAGGTCGCCTCCGCGGTCGATACGCTCGAAGCGGCGCAGTCCGCCTTCACCGCCTCTTTGAAAGCGGGCACCATGCAGGAACAGGGACCGTCCGACGGCGGCGACAGCGAAGGCTGCGGCGGCTGCGGAAGTTCCGCCTTCGCCGGGTGGGCCGGCCTGTCTCTCGGGCTGATCGCCGCGGCGTGCGTGCTGCTCTGCCTGCGCAAAAAATCGCGCTGAACCCGTAACCG
>ERZ1090861.647-NODE-647-length-20587-cov-10.752240_pt1 | contig 20587 bp, 16 predicted proteins | sample MGYA00478482_ERZ1090861 | MGnify/ENA primary metagenome ERZ1090861 (study PRJEB33644, sample SAMEA5815744) | chicken gut metagenome | biome: Chicken; feature: Gastrointestinal Tract; material: Caecum | place: Ireland | collected 2019-01-01 | study: A study of the... | reverse complement strand
TTATAAAAACTTCTTCGTCCTCTGTTTTCCTTTTTCAATACCGGAAGTTCACTTCAACAAATCCGAATCTGTATATATGATTTCCCCGCTGCAGAGGGTCATTTTTATTTTTCCATACAGTTTCCACCCGGTGAAGGGGGAGTTGGAGGAGCGTGAGGCGTATTCTTCCGGCGTCCACTGCTCTTCCGGATTAAAGATGACAAGATCAGCAGCCTCTCCTTCAGCAATTTTTCCTGCCGGAAGATGATAGAGACGGGCAGGATTTACTGTCATTTTCTCCAGCAGCTTAAGCAGAGACAGATGCCCCGGCCGAACCAGTTCGGTGATGCCAAGAGAAAGGGCAGTTTCCAGTCCGATAATACCGCTTGGAGCGGCCGTTATGGACCGGGCTTTTTCTTCAGCGCTGTGCGGAGCGTGGTCTGTGGCAATCAGATCAATGGTTCCGTCCGCAAGACCGCGGATAATAGCCTGGCGGTCTTCTTCTGTCCGCAGAGGCGGGTTCATCTTTGCAAGAGTTCCGTATTTGAGCACTGCCTCATCTGTAAGGGTGAAGTGATGGGGAGTTGCCTCCGCATGCAGGCTGGCGCCCATTTTTTTAAATGTTCTTACAAGTTCCACAGAGCAACCGGAGCTGATATGCTGGATTACGACATGGGCTCCGGAGCGCAGGGCCAGAAGGCAGTCCCTTGCAACAAGGGATTCTTCGGCAACAGAAGGGGAGCCGTAGATGCCGAGCTGATCGGAGACGGCGCCGTGATTGATTCCGTTATTTTTAATGAAAGAAGGATCCTCCTCATGGAGACTGATGGGAACATCCAGCCGGCGGGCTTCCTTCATTGCCCGGTACAGAAATGCGGCATTGCGAAGCGGAATACCGTCATCTGTGAAGCCGCGTGCTCCTGCCTGCGTAAGTGCTTCCATATCTGTCTGCTCTTCTCCTTTCAGAGAGCGTGAGACAGCCGCAGCCTGATAGATATGGATTTTTTCTGTTTCTGCCCGTGACAGAATGTCATTTAACACGGGTACGCTGTCTGTCACGGGAGAGGTATTGGCCATACATACAACAGAGGTGAATCCTCCTTTTGCGGCCGCCAAAGAGCCGGTGTGCAGGTCTTCTTTGTAGGTGAAGCCGGGATCCCGGAAATGAACATGGGTGTCGACAAGACCGGGAGCAATGACAAGTCCTTCTGCATCCAGTGCTTCCTCATTTTCAGAGGGAGTAAGACCGGCGCGGATTTCACAGATGAGTCCGTCCCGGATCCGAAGATCGGAAGAAAACATTTTTTGTGAGGCAGGATCGGCGATCAGGCCGTTTTTAATAATCATAAACAAGTCCTCCTTGAATAATAATCTCTCTTTCGCATAAGTATAGCGCATTGTATCGTCAGCGTCCAACGGAAGATAAAGCAAATCAGAAAAAACATAGTTTTGCAGATAATAAAAAAATAAAAGGGAGGACGTATGCCGGATTCCGGCTGTCCTCCCTTTAAATCCAGTCGGCCTATTTCCTACAGATGGCGGTAAAGATGACGCGGTATGCCGTCCACCATGACAGGAGATACGTCGCCCTGGATCAGCGGGCGCACATAACTTACAAAATCATCTGTTACATAAGAGCCGTCTTCTGTTACCCATTCGCGGGGAACAAGTTTTTCGTCATTGGCAATCTTATGCACATCCTTTACTTCAGTTCCGCTCTGATACGGGTCGTCGGACAGTCGTTTGAGCACGACCATTTTTCCGGAATCCCCTTCATCGGCAGCCTTAACAGCGGCGCCTCCTACCTGATAAGCTTCCAGGATATCCACACGGGACGCACAGTGGGAAGCGGCGCGCTGCAGAGAACTGAGCTCAATGGAGCGGGTCTTGCAGCCGATCTCGCCGGCAATAAAACTTGCGAGATAATTGGCTGTTCCGGAGAGCTGTTTGTGACCGAATGCATCTACAAAGTCAATACTCTGTCCCAGTTCACATACATAACGTCCGTCTTCCAGCCGGATTCCTTCAGATACGGCTACTACAACAGAAGATTTTCTGGAAAGAAGCTCTTTTACTTTTGCGCTGAAAGCTTCGATATCAAAAGGAAGTTCGGGAAGGTAGATCAGGTCGGGGCCGGCGCAGTCTTCTCCTTTGGCAAGCGCGGAAGCTCCTGTCAGCCATCCGGCATTTCTTCCCATGATTTCCACGATGGATACAAGACCCTTTTCATATTCCAGACAAAAACTGTCGCGGATAATCTCTTTTACAGAAGTTCCGATATATTTGGCGGCACTTCCGTAGCCGGGTGTGTGGTCGGTAAGGGCCAGGTCGTTGTCAATGGTTTTCGGACAGCCGATAAAGCGGGTGGGATGTCCGGTTACGATAGCATAATCCGACAACTTTTTAATTGTGTCCATTGAGTCATTGCCGCCGATATAAATAAATGCTTCAATATTCAGTTTGTCCAGAATTCCGAAAATTTTTTCATATACTGCTTTATCTTCGTGAATTTCAGGGAGCTTGAAGCGGCAGGATCCTAAAAATGCCGCCGGCGTTCTCTTAAGCAGTTCAGCATCAAGTTCATTGGTAATATATTCTGACAGATCAATATAGCGCTCCTGAAGAAGCCCCTGAACACCGTGGAGCATTCCATATACTTTTCCGGCGCCGCGGTCCTTGGCTGTGCGGTATACCCCTGCAAGACTGGAATTAATTGCTGCTGTGGGACCGCCTGACTGTCCGACAATAACGTTTCCTTTCATGATTCTTTCATACCTCCGTTTTACATAATAAAGTTATCACATTTTCCGCTGTGAAAACGACTCTATTAACAGTTTAGTGCATAATCACAAATTTGTAAATGAAAAAATGAAATATATAGTCAAAATAACGAAAGAATTTTTGTTGCCTTTTGGTAAAAATTCAGGTATTATACTAATACTTTAATCGTTCGGATTAATCTTTTTTCAACATCAGTTTCTGATGACTTTTCACATGAATCGGGATAATGGAGCTGTGATATACGGCCTGCGCGGACTGTACAGGCATTATGCGGCTGAAGAAAACAGAATATGGAAGAAATGTATGAAGTCCTTAAGTTTATTGAACATGGAACCCAATGCCGGCAGAGTATGGACTGCGAAAGGGGAGAACTGCTGATTTTCTGTCTGCGTGACAATCCGCGGCAGAAAAAAGAGATTTTGTTCGACTGGTTCCGGCAGATCAGTATCAGTCTGGATCAGTTCCACAGATGCAGGAAAGGCCAGAGATACCGGTATTTAAATCCATACAGCATTGTTGTATCGGAAGACGGGAAAGTATATCTGCTGAACCTGGAAGCTCCGGAAAATGAACCGGTAATAAAGAAAATGCAGAATAAGGCCGTAAGAAAACACTTTGTAAAAAGGGGAGGCAGAACAGAAAAGGAAGCAGAAGGAGATATGGATCTGTTTGGTTATGGCAGAACAATACAGTTTGTTCTTGCTTATACAGAGGCAGTTCCCTGCCTGACCAGAAGAGAGGAAAAGAAGATGGCCAGGGTTATTGAGAGGTGTACAGAATTACAGAAAAAAGGATATGGAGATATCCGGCAGGTGACAGGGGATATTCCGTCGCCGGCAAAGCGGCAGCCATTTTCCAGTATGTCCGGATGGAAAAAAGCTGCGGTTATGGCCGCAGGATGTCTTGGCGTTCTGGCGGTTCCGGCCGTGATTCTGTCGGGAAGCAACGGAGATGCCGGAAGCAGAACGGCAGGTGAATTTCATTCAGAAGAGGGGCATGCGGCGGGAGCAGAGGGGGAAGGAACCGGAGGCGCAGAAACAGAAAGTCATACAGCGGTATTTCCCGAACATGAGGAAGATCCGATTACAGACGGAGAAATGACAGATGAGGAATACATTACCGCGGCAGGCCGGATTTTGAAAACTTATCTTCTGCAGAATACAGTTGAGGGAAATGAACAGACTCTTCTGCTCGGAAAAGAACTGGAACTGGAGGTGGTCCGGTCGCTGGCTGCAGCCTATGAAAGACAGGAAATGACAGAGGAAGCGATCCTTGCATATGGCCGGCTTCTGGAGATTGAAGAGGGAACCGGCCGGATTGAAGAGGCCGCAGAAAAGAAGATGAAACTGGAGGCCGGACAGGGGCAATATGCCCGGGCAGTACTTACAGGTGAAAAAGCTCTGCAAAAGGCAGAAAATTCAGAGAGCATTCTTGATCTGACGGAAAAATACAGGCAGGAGCTGGAGGGAGAGCCCGGCAGGCAAAGAACCGGATCGGAAGAGAACGCTTTCGAGCAGCCGGCAGGGGAAAGTGAGGCCGGAGAGGAGGAAAAAGATGGACGGACAGAATAATTGTAAGAAAATGCGAAAAATAATGCTGCCTGTGTTTTTCGTTCTTTTTATCTTCCTCCGGGTTTTAATGATTTTTGCAGAGGAAGAAGAGGAAAATCAGCCAGGCGGAAGCCGGACAGAATTTCCGGAGATTCACTGTACAGAACCGGATGGGGAAAAGGGGTGGTATCTGTCCGGGCCGGATATTACGATTATACATAAAGCGCCGGAAGCAGTTACAAAGTTCCGCGTATCGCTGCCATCCGGTAAAACAGAGGAAGGAGATCTGCCAGCAGAAAGACAGGAAGATTTACAGGAAAAAGCGGAGAAAGAAGGGGAACAAAAGGGAGAGTTATTGAAGGAAGAAGACGGACAGACGGAATTATCAGCTGTGCATGTTATTTCAGGAGATATTTTTGAAGAAGGAAAAAATATTCTTGAAGTATGGATGATATCGTCGGAGGACGAAGAGGAAGTTTTCTGCCTCAGAAAAGAAATAATGGTGGATCTGGAACCGCCGGGAGAGGTGGAAATAAAGATTCCTTCCTATCCTGATGGAAATCGTTCCTTTTTTCATTCAGAGGTGGAAATAGATGTAAAGTGCACTGACCGGGCTTCGGGAGTTGACGCAATCTATGTCTGTCTGGATGGAAACAGGGAACAGCAGATTCCGGGAGAACGGGGAACAATTACTGTTCCGCCGGGATACCGGGGGAAGATATCGGCTTATGCGAAGGATTGTTCAGGAAGGAAGAGTGAGACTTATACAGCCGGTCCGATACTCTGTGAGGATGATGCGCCCACAGTGGAAATACAGATCGCAGGAGGAACGGCTGTATGGCGGCAGAACAGCACGGAGGTGAAAGTATGTGTGAAAGACGGAGAAGATGCGTATGGCTTTTCATCAGGTCTTCGTTCGGTAACCTGCTATACGGGACGCCAGATTGTGGCAAAAAGAACCTGGGAATATGAAGGGGAACAGGTCCTGTCGGAAACACTGCGTTTTAAAGTGGCACAGTCTTCTTCGGGCGGCTCCCCTGTGCCGGTTACTGTTCATGTTTCAGACAGGGCAGGCAATACAGCGGTACTGACAGAAAGGCTTTATCTCGATTTCCATCCGCCGGAGGCAGAGATCTCCGGAGTACGCAGCGGGATGATCGCGGGAGAATGCCGGAAAGCTGTGTTTACGCTGAAAGACGAAAATATACTGAAAGACTGCAGCCTTAAGGTTTTCCGGGCGCGGATTGACGGGACAACGGAGATTGTCGTGGAGACGGTTCCGGAAGACTGGAGAGGAACAGTGCGGGAAAAAAGAATTGAAGTGGAATTTTCAGAAGATGGGAAATATGTATGTACAGTAACCGGAACAGATGCATCCGGACGGCGTACAGAGAAAACAATATCCTTTATAATTGACAGGACCGATCCGGTTATCCGTTACGTGGAACAGCTGAATGGTTCGCATATTCCTCTTTTTCAGTGGAATTACGGAAAAGAAATGATACAGGACCTTACGGAAAATTCTTACAGAATGTACTTGAACGGCAGAGAATATTTTACAGGTACCAGGATTACAACGGAAGGCAGGTATCTTCTTGAAGTACGCGCATGGGATCAGGCAGGGAATCATGCGTCCGCTGAGGCGGTATTTACCATTGACCATACCGGACCGGCAATATGCTGGGGAGAACTGAGAGAGGGGAGCGTCTATGAAGAAGGCGTGCTGCTGACTGTGTGGGTAGAAGGAAAAGGAGAACGGCTGAGCGGCCTGTACATAAACGGGGAAAAACAGCGGCTTGATTATGAAAGTCGTATTTTCCAGTATGAGATTCTCCGGAGCGGAAATTATACGGTTATTGCGCGGGCAGAAGATCTGGCGGGAAATTTTACAGAAAAAAGTATTACATTCAAGGTAAAAGGGAAAAAGGGATTTATGCCGGCAGTGTTTCAGATGCCGGAAACAATTGCCAGTGAATCATTAACAGACGGCGGAGGAAAAGAAATTTTTCTGCTCTTTCTGACTGTACCGGCCGCTGCCGTTCTTATTTATATCTGCCTGCGAAAGATTCGCAGATATATATCCGGAAGGAAAAAACATTAACTCCCAGGAGCAAAATATATTGTCGAAGCGGCCTGCGAATATCTGTCTGCAGGTAAATTGATATAATTAGCAAAATAAGTAGAAAAAAGGAGCTGAATCAGTTATAATCTATATGAATTATTTCGGCTCATATGTACAGCCAGTTGTATATATAAACCGGAATCAGAAACCGGCTGTTTGCAAAACCGGTATATAAAGCGGAAACTGTTATTGCAGTTTTTGCTAATACATTTTACATCAAAGGAAAAGAGGAGGGCAAAAGTATGTTTTGCAAAAATTGCGGCGCGCAGATGAATGACAATCAAAAATTCTGTCCGAACTGTGGGACTCCGGTTCAGCAGTCGGAAACGGTACAGACTCAGGGAAATTCCGGGCAGTCCGCAGGTAATTATGCATACCAGCAGGGGCCTGCCGGCGGTTATCCTCAGGGTACAGGCCAGAGCCCGAAAAAGAGCTCAGGCAAAATGCCGATTATCATAGGTGTTATCGTCGGTGTCGTTGTTCTTGTAGCGGCTGTTGTCGGTATTATTTTCGGCCTGCAGTTATTCCGCGGCTCTAACGGCGCCGGGAAAACCGGTTCTACCTACACAGACCCGATTGACAGTCTGGTAGAAGGTATGGAAAAGCAGGACGGAGAGATTATGCTGAATGCTTTTTCTGACGGGACACTTAAGAGTCTTGAGGAAGAGAGCGGATACAGCAGATCTGAAATAGCTGATATGCTGGAGGAAATGTTCACCAGTTCTATGGGAATGGACGTTAAAGTCGGCGGCTATCAGATGGATTTCAGGGTAGATGACGAGGAAGACATTACAGGCAGTGACCTTCAGGAAATTCAGGATCAGTTTGAATCCGCGGGAATTGATGAGACGATAGAAGAAGCTAAAGATCTGGAGTTTACGCTGATTGTCGGTATGGAAGATGTGACAGATGAGACATTTGAAGATTCTATGGACATTCAGGTAATCAAGATTGACGGAAAGTGGTATATTGATCCCACATCTATGTAAAACTGTTTAAAAAATTTATTAACTGAATCAGAGAAGCGCTCTTGTTTCATACTTTAAGAAAAGATCCGTCTCTTACCGGACTGGCAGGAGGCGGATCTTTTCTTTGGCAGGTTTTCAGGAGGGAAATATCTGAAAAAAGGGAGGATGCCGGGCAACCCCTTTTACGGTTCCCGGCATGTATTATGAAAAAGTTTATTCCAAATAACTTGTGGCGTCTGTTTCAGTAATGTTTTCTATGGTCATAGTATATGAAACACAAATGAAGAAACCATGTTATTAAAATGAAAGATTTTTTAATGATAAATGAATAAATTATGAACAGGAACAAATAAAATCAGCGAAAGCTTCCGGCCAGCCGCAGGAATACGGCGCGGAAGAAAGGATTTCTTTACAAACGGATGATTATACAGTATAATACAGGAAGGCAAAATACTGCAAACGGGGAGCTCACATAAATGGGCTGAGAGTAAGCTGTATCGCTTAGACCCGCAAACCTGATTTGGATAATGCCAACGTAGGGACATATGCCAGCATAATAAAACCGGTTGAATGCCGGATCTGCGGGAAGGTTCCTTTAAGGATGCCTTCTTTTTTATTTCACAGAACAGAGTCCGGATTTTGTGGGATAGTGCTTTTTATAGAAGCTGCAGAAGAAATCGCTTCAGGAGATAAGGACAGCTCCGGCATATGTGACATGTCCTCAGAATAAGAAGGGAGAAAACACAATGAGAGAATACGCGACACAGATGGAAGCTGCAAGAAAGGGAATTATAACGCCGGAGCTTACAAAAGTGGCTGAAAAAGAACATATGAGTATAGAAGAGCTGATGCCGCTTGTGGCATCCGGCAAAGTTGTAATCTGCGCAAACAAGAATCATACCTGCCTGGATCCCCAGGGAGTAGGTTCTATGCTGAGTACAAAAATTAATGTCAATCTGGGAGTATCCAGAGACTGCAAGGATTACGATGTGGAAATGCAGAAAGTAATGGAAGCGGTAAATATGGGAGCGCATGCAATTATGGATCTGTCTTCTCACGGAGATACCATTCCGTTCCGCCGCAAACTGACCAGCGAGTGCCCGGCTATGATCGGAACAGTGCCGGTGTATGATTCTGTTATTCATTATCAGAGAGATCTGGATACTCTTTCTGCAAAAGATTTTATTGATGTAATTCGCCTCCATGCAGAGGACGGCGTAGATTTTGTTACTCTGCACTGCGGTATTACAAGAAAAACAATCGACCAGATCCGGAATCACAAGCGCAAAATGAATATCGTATCCCGCGGAGGATCCCTTGTATTTGCGTGGATGTGTATGACAGGAGAGGAGAATCCGTTCTATGAATATTATGACGAGATCCTGGATATCTGTCGGGAGTACGATGTGACGATATCTCTGGGAGACGCATGCCGTCCGGGATGTCTGGCTGATGCGACGGATGTCTGCCAGATCGAAGAACTGGTGCGTCTGGGAGAGCTGACGAAACGGGCATGGGAGAAAGATGTTCAGGTTATGGTAGAAGGACCGGGACATATGCCAATGGATCAGATCGCGGCCAATATGAAAGTACAGCAGAGCATCTGCGGCGGCGCTCCTTTCTATGTATTAGGACCCCTTGTAACAGATATAGCTCCGGGATATGACCATATTACATCAGCTATCGGCGGAGCAATTGCGGCAGCGTCCGGCGCGGCATTTCTCTGCTATGTAACACCGGCGGAGCACCTGGCTCTTCCGAATCTTGAAGATGTAAAGCAGGGAATTATCGCTTCCAAGATTGCGGCTCATGCGGCAGATATCGCGAAAGGAGTGCGCGGGGCGCGGGACATTGACGATAAAATGGCTGACGCCAGAAGAGCGCTGGACTGGGAGGCTCAGTGGGCATGTGCGATAGATCCGGAAACTGCAAAGAAAATCCGAGATGACCGTAAACCGGAGCATGACGATACCTGCTCCATGTGCGGAAAATTCTGTGCTGTGCGCAGCATGAACAAAGCGCTGGCAGGAGAGCATATTGATATTCTGTAAGCATGGCGGACAGGCAGGCGCGGACAGCGGATTTTTCTGAATGACTGTGCTCTGCATAAAGATAAAAAGCGTAAGTATGGCTTTGATTCATACTTACGCTTTTTTAAATGGCTGCATATATGCTGTCCGGTTACGGGCAGACAGCGAAGCGGACTGCGAATATCCGCCTGACTGTGAATTTTATAAAACAGTTTCCGCCAGAAGTACAATCAGTGGAATTGTTGCCACAGCCAGTATCGTGGACAGGGCAAACATTTCCGAAGAGTAGGTATAGTTCTGTTTGTAGCGGATTGCCATCATTGTGCCGGTAGTGGCGGCAGGGCAGGCAGAGGCAATCAGTGTCGTCATTGCCACATCCTGAGGCAGCGGAATGATTTTCAGAATGAAAATCATGATAACCGGGATCAGTACCAGTTTCAGAAAACAGGAAAAATATACCCGCAGTTTGGTACACATCTTCAGAATGTCTGTCTGCGCGACAGAAAAACCGGCTACCATCATGGCCAGAGGGGTGTTCATATCAGCTACATAGTTCATGGAGTCGAGCACCACTTCCGGAAAACGAATCCGGGAGAAAAAGAGCAGAACCGCGATTATGGTCGCTATAACCATAGGAGACATCAGCCCTTTTCGTACGTTTTTCCAGGAAAACTTTTTTTCCATAAGGACGACGCCGTGAGTCCAGGAGAACAGGTTGAACACAACAATGTAGGCGGACAGAAAGAAAACCCCGTTGCTGCCCAGCACGCTGTTGATCAGTGGAATGCCGATGAATCCGCAGTTGGAATACATGGCATTATAGCGTTCGATGTTCGCGTCCGGACTGCCTTTCGGACGGATCAGCAGCGTTGTTACAAGGATTCCCACAATGTGGCAGAGTACGGCGGCTCCGAAAGAAATAAGAAGACCCCGCACAAGTTCCGGCTTATAATCCGTCTGATATGTGGTAATGATAACGAACGGGTTGACTACAAGAAGAAGGAGATTGGATACGGTTTTATTCCCTTCCTGATTCACCAGCTTGATTTTATAACACAAAATAGCGAGCAGCATAATGAAGAACATCTTCACAAGCTGCTCAAAGATCAAAATAAACATAATTAATATCTGCTCCTGTCTACTGCATCATGGAAGCAACGATTTCGTTGACCTGCTTTCCGTCAGCCTTTCCCTTTACTTTGGGCATCAGTTCTTTCATAATGCGGCCTTTGTCCTTCGATTCCGGTTTTTCGATGCCGAGACCGGAAAGAACTTCAAGGACAACAGCGCGGATTTCCTCTTCGTTCATCATTTTCGGCGCGTACTCCTCCAGTACACTCAGCCGTTTCCGGCATTCTTCGATAATATCTGTACGGTCAGCCGGAGTCATGTCGAGAGTCTCCTTCAGCTGTTTAATTTCTTTTAAAATCACCTGTGCTTCTTCCTCTTCAGTCAGATCTGCTCTTTTGTCAATGGCTTTATTTTTCAGAGATGAAAGCAGAAAAGAAAGGGCGGCTTTCCGCTCTTTGTCACCTGCCTTCATTGCAGCAACCATTGCGCTTCTTACTTCATCGATTTTACTCATTTTTGTTCCTCCTTGTATAATTTGAACAGCCGGAACGGGGAGTCCGGCTTCGTTTTAGAAAAAATATGTTCTTATTTCCGCCGTGCATTTTTATCGGTGGATTCCGGCCCGGAGTTCTTCCGCCCATGCCTGCAGATTGTAGGTGTGCCCGTCGAACAGCTTCAGGATGACACCGGTAGGATTATCCTCATTGGCAAATGCATTTGCCTCATCTGTATCTACATGCATCGCAAGAGAATAGGAAGGACTTACCCGTACGACTACATCGGAAAAGATAAGAGAACGCTCATAACTCGTTGTAATTACAAATACGATATCGTTATCCTTTACATGGGCACGTATGGCGTCCACAGGAGTCATGTGAATGTGGCGTTTTGCCACGATAACTCCTTTGGAAAGTTCAATCTTTCCCTTCGGTCCGATTAGTGTACAGCCGGGGGTTCCCTCCAGATCTCCGGACTGGCGGATTACACTTTTAATGCCCAGTCTCCGGGCGTCCGTAACGGAAATTTCTACCTGAGTTTCACTGCGGCAGGGTCCGAGGATCACGACCCTTTCAAAACGGCCTTTTGGTCCGGCGACAGTCAGCCGTTCTTTGCAGGCATACTGACCGGGCTGACTTAACTCTTTTGCAAAAGTAGGTTTTGCTCCGGGGCCGAACAGGGTTTCGAAGTCCTGTTGTGTGATATGGATATGCCTGGCAGATGTTTCGATGGGAATTGTCAGACTCATGAATCATTCACTCCTTCATTTTGCCATGCAATAAATTTTAGCAGATTAAAGTGCCGTTGTAAAGCCGGAATCCGGGGGAAAAGAGTGCTTATTGCGGTCTTCGGCATATGCTTTCTCAATGCATTGTGATAAAGGATGGGAAAGAACAGTAAAAAACAGGTGAAAAATAAGAAAAGAAAGTGTTAAGAAAAAGTTAAATATTCGTTGACATGCAGGAGAGATGCATGCTACTTTAATTGTAGTGCGGATTTTTGCGGAAATCTGAAAATCCAGGCACATTAGACACTAATTTTGCAGAAAGCACATATGCAAAGGAGAAAAAGGAATGGGAATAACAGATATCCTCTCTTTGCTTGGCGGACTGGCGCTGTTCCTGTACGGAATGCAGATGATGAGTACAGGCCTGGAGGCTGCCGCGGGCAACAAGATGAAGTCAATTCTGGAGAAACTGACATCTAACCGGATTAAAGGCGTGCTGGTAGGGGCCGGCATTACGGCGGTCATTCAGTCTTCTTCCGCTACGACAGTTATGCTTGTAGGATTTGTAAATTCAGGACTTATGACACTGAAGCAGGCTGTGTGGGTAATTATGGGAGCCAATATCGGTACGACAATTACCGGACAGCTGATTGCTCTTGATATGGGCGCGATTGCCCCGCTGTTTGCAATTATCGGCGTGGGGGCAATTATGTTTGTGAAGAATGAAAAAGTTCATCACATAAGCAGTATTCTGGCCGGACTGGGTATTCTCTTTATGGGAATGGAGATGATGGGAGCGGCAATGGAGCCGCTGCAGGATTCCCCACAGTTCATCGCTCTGATGACGAAATTCAGCAATCCGTTCCTGGGAATTCTGATCGGCGCGGTATTTACGGCAATCATTCAGTCTTCTTCCGCTTCTGTTGGAATTCTTCAGGCACTGGCGGCAACCGGACAGGTTCCGCTGTCCAGCGCGGTTTACATCCTTTTCGGACAGAATATCGGAACATGTATTACGGCGGTTCTGGCTTCTATCGGTATGAAAGTAAATGCCAAGAGGACAACAGTCATTCATCTGATGTTTAATATTATCGGGACTGCTATTTTTACCGTTGTCTGTATGGTTACGCCGTATGTAGCATTTGTAGAATCTCTTACTCCGGGCAATCCGGTATCCCAGATAGCAAATGCGCATACGATATTTAATATTGTAACAACCTGTATTCTGCTTCCCTTTGGATCATATATGGCGAAGGCGGCAGAACATATCCTTCCGGATCACAAAAAGGAAGATGATGAAGAGTTGCGTATGAAATATATCCGGCCTTTCGAATCTTCCTATGCTATCGGCCACAGTGCGGTAGCCGTGTCTCAGGTACGTGATGAGGTGGGAAGAATGCAGGATATGGTGAAAAAGAATATTGAAGATTCATTTTCCACGCTGATAGATTATGACGATAAGCTGAGAAAAAAAGTTCTGGAGCGGGAAGAGTATATCGATTATCTGAATAAAGGAATAGCTGAATATATTGTATCGCTGATGGCGTCCGAAATGTCCATGTCAGATTCCAGAAAAATCAACGGATATTATTCCATTATTGCAAACCTGGAGCGGATCGGCGATCACGCGGTTAATGTGGCGGGATATGCGGATGATATGAACAAGTGGCAGCTTTCCTTCTCGGACAATGTACTGGAAGAACTTTCAGAAATGAAAAAACAGACTATTGCATCGCTGGACACTGTGCGGGATGTGACCGAGGAAAATGCGTCACAGGTACTTGAAAACGCGTCAAAAATGGAACAGAAGATTGACAATATGAGGGACAAGTATTTCAAGAAGCAGATTCAGAGACTGAAAAAAGGAAAATGCAAGCCCCAGAGCGGCATTGTATTTTCAGAGGTTCTTACAGATTTTGAGAGAATGGGAGATCATGTACTGAACATCGCCCAGCAGTACTGTGAGATGGAGCAGTAATAAGATAATATTGAAAGACAAAAGAGCAGGTCTTCCGTGAAGCGGAAGGTTCAGAGAAGACGGAAGACCTGTTCTGCACATGCGGTAAGATTTGATTTTGCGCGCTCCGGGAGCATAGCCTCCCGGAGCGTTGTTATTTCCCGGATAACAGGGAAAACCGCATGAATTCCCGCGCTTCTGCACGCGGCGTAAACAGCCGGGTTCTCCGATACGCTTCCCGCGAATGCGATCACTCTGACGTTATGTCTGCCGGCGAGCGCCGCTACTCCTGCCGGTACTTTTCCGAAAGGCGTCTGCCTGTCAATCCGTCCTTCCCCGGTTACTGCATAGTCTGCGTTTTCCAGCTCTTTTTCCGCGCCTGTGGCGTTGAGGATCAGCCCGACGCCGGAAAAGAGCTCTGCATTCAGATAGCTGAGCAGCGCAAAGCCCAGTCCGCCGGCTGCTCCGGATCCCGGTACGGCGGCGAAGTCCCTGCCGGTGACAGCGGCAGTCAGGCTGGCATAATGGTTCATATCCCTATCAATTTTGTCCAGTAGTTCGTCAGCCATCCCTTTCTGAGGGCCGTATACATAAGTGGCCCCGTCCTTTCCGCAGAGCGGATTTGTTACATCGCATGCTACCCGGAAACGGCATTCGGACAGTTCCGGCATACATCCGGACAGGTCGATGGAGCGGATCTGTTCCAGTGCGCGGGCGCCGTCGCCTGCATCCTGTCCGTTCCGGTCGAGAAAACGAAAGCCCAGCGCACGGAGCATTCCGGTTCCCCCGTCGTTTGTAGCGCTTCCGCCGATTCCGATGATAAAATTCCGGAAGCCATTTCGGATCCCGTGGGCGATCAGCTGTCCTGTCCCGTAAGATGTTGCCAGGAGAGGATCCCGCTTTTCTGACAGAGTAATACCGGATGCGGCAGCCATTTCGATGACAGCTGTGTATGTATCAGGAAGATAGGCATAGGAACAGGAAACCGGTTCCCTGTACGGCCCTGAAACTTCAGCCGTAATCCGCCGGGCATCTGTTCCGCGGGTCAGCGCATCCACGGTTCCTTCGCCTCCGTCCGCCACCGGTTTTATGATAATCCGGGCGTCCGGCTTTGCGGCGAGAATGCCGTTTCGGACTGCTTCGGCAGCTTCCATTGATGTCAGACTTCCTTTAAACGAATCTATTGCAATTACAACTTTCATTCTTCCTGCTCCTTTTTATTAGTGCTTTTATTTTACATTTCTATTAAAAAAAAGTAAAGAAATAAGGCCCGGGAAAGACGGCGGAGCGCTATGCGGAAACAGTATTTTTCAACATAAAAAACTGATAAGGTATATAATGCCTTCATTTACAGATAATAGTACCAATGTTAAGAAATTTGACTGCATCCGGAAATCTGCGGCGGCAGAGAACACGGTGCATATATGAACTAAGACGGAGGTAATCAGATGAAAGCAACAGGAATTGTAAGGCGGATTGACGATCTGGGACGCGTGGTTATCCCAAAGGAAATCAGGAGAACCCTGCGGATAAGGGAAAGTGATCCTCTTGAAATATTTACAGATAGGGATGGTGAAATCATACTGAAAAAATACTCACCTATCGGTGAACTTGGCACTATGGCAAAGCTTTATGCGGAAAGTCTGTCTCAGACAATGGGGTGTACAGTTTGTATTACCGATACAGATCAGATTGTGGCTGCTTCCGGCAGCGGAAAAAAGGATCTTCAGGATCAGCCTGTCAGCAGGGATTTTACAAAAGTTCTGCAGGACAGAAGCCATGTACTGGGGAAATCCGGTCAGTCGGGGTATGTCAAAGTTACGCCGGAGATGGGAGTATATCAGGATCAGGCTATCAGCCCTGTAATCTGTGAGGGGGATGTGATCGGCGCCGTAGTGCTGCTTAACAGAGATGAAAAGCGTACTCTGGGAGAACTGGAGCAGAAAGTGGCCCAGAGCGCTGCGGATTTTCTGGGGAGACAAATGGAATAACGAAAATGTAAATTCCTGTCATAAATTCTTCCGGACAATCATATGATTTACTGTATCCGTTCAGACATGCGGCGGATTCCGGCTGCATGTCTGAACAGATGGGCGTAAATATGACCGGCGGGACGCAGATCCCTGCGGGAAAAGCCGTGTGATCAGTAACCGGGAGGAGAGATGAAAATGGAGAAAAATGCAGGAAGAAAGCAAAGTGTGGAGCGCAGGGCGGCGGGGTTTCTGAAAGCCCTTCTCAGCGCCTATATCGTAACAGGAATTTTACTTGTAGTACTGGCTTTACTGCTGTACAAAGCGGGACTCAGTGAGGAAGTGGTAAATGCCGGAATCCTTCTTATATATGTGATTTCCTCTTTTGCCGGAGGCTTTGTAATGGGAAAACTTACCGGAAACAGAAAGTTCTTGTGGGGACTTGTCACGGGTATCCTGTATTTTATCCTACTGATTGTAATTTCGCTGGGGCTGTACCATTCCCTGCAGGCTGATCTGATGAATCTGGCGACTACGTTTCTTCTCTGCGCAGGCGGCGGAATGCTGGGCGGCATGGTGTCATAAAAAGGGGCTTTTAAATTGAGAAATCCTGTGCTATAATATTATGAGCATAAAGTGCCGAAGGCACAGGAAGATCAGGAGGATAAGCCATGAAACATATTAAAACACTGAATACACAGACATTAAACAATACAGTAAAAAAAGGCGGATGCGGCGAGTGCCAGACTTCATGTCAGTCAGCATGCAAGACATCCTGCACAGTAGGTAATCAGACCTGCGAAAACCGGAAATAATCCGGTTCTGTTAAAAAAGAACACAAGGGGGTAAGGCAGCGGGCCGGAAAGTCCGCTGCCTTACGCATGTACCTTGTCTGTACCAAAGACAGAAAGAGAGGAAACCTTTGTGATACACCAGTATCAGAATAATGGATATAATATTGTTCTTGACGTAAACAGCGGTGCTGTCCATGTTGTGGACCAGGCCGCATATGATGTAATCCGGGAACTGGAACAGCAGAATGAATTTCACACACCGGAAACACTCCGGTCAGAGGAAACGACAGATTTTCTCCGGGAAAGGCTTGGACAGACCTATACATGGGACGAGCTTTCCGAGATTCTGGACGCGGTAATTGAGCTGACAGAGCAGGGACGTCTGTTTACCCGCGATATTTATGAAGATTTTATAGATGTGGTAAAACAGAGAAAGACGGTTGTCAAAGCGCTTTGTCTTCATATTGCTCACGACTGCAATCTGGCCTGCCGGTACTGTTTCGCCGAAGAAGGCGAGTACCACGGACGCCGGGCCCTGATGTCATTTGAGGTGGGGAAAAAAGCTCTTGATTTTCTGATTGCCAATTCCGGAAACCGGAGAAACCTGGAAGTTGATTTCTTCGGCGGGGAACCGCTGATGAACTGGCAGGTGGTAAAGGATCTTGTAGCCTATGGAAGAGAACAGGAGAAACTCTACGACAAACATTTCCGTTTTACTCTGACTACCAACGGCGTGCTTTTAAATGACGAAGTTCAGGAATTTGTCAACCGGGAGATGGATAATGTGGTTCTCAGCTTGGACGGGCGGAAAGAGGTAAATGACAGGATGCGTCCTTTCCGGAACGGAAAAGGAAGTTACGACCTGATTGTGCCGAAGTTCCAGAAACTTGCTGAAAGCAGAAACCAGGAAAAATATTATGTGAGGGGAACATTTACCCGGAATAATCTTGACTTTTCTCAGGATGTGCTTCATTTCGCGGAACTGGGATTCAGGCAGATTTCCATAGAACCGGTGGTGGGGGAAGAAACAGACCCGTATGCCATCCGGGAGGAGGATCTTCCGGTAATATTTGAGGAGTATGACAGGCTTGCAAAGATTATGGTGGACAGAGAAAGAAACGGAAACGGTTTTAATTTCTTCCATTTTATGATTGATCTGGAAGGAGGGCCATGCGTGTCCAAGCGCCTGTCCGGCTGTGGGTCGGGAACTGAATATCTGGCGGTTACGCCATGGGGAGATCTATATCCCTGCCATCAGTTTGTGGGGCAGGAGGAGTTCCTTATGGGCAATGTGGATGAAGGAATTGTAAAGCCGCAGATCGCTGAAGAGTTCCGGGGGTGCAGCGTATACTCCAAGGAAAGCTGCAGAAAATGTTTCGCCAGATATTACTGCAGCGGAGGATGCATGGCAAATGCATATAAATTCCACGGCAATATTAATGACACCTATGAGATCAGCTGCGAGATGGAGCGCAAGCGGGTGGAATGTGCCATTATGATAAAAGCTGCACTGGAAGATAAGTAAGAAAGGAATGTAGGACATGAAAAAGAGCAGAGGAATAATCAGCCTGATCGTTATAGCCGCAGTGATTGCCTTCCTGGGCTTTACTACGATTCACGGTCTGAATGACAAGGGAATGGGCTCCGCGAGAAACATTAATCTGGGTCTGGACCTGGAAGGCGGCGTCAGCATTACATATCAGGCAAAAGGAGACACACCGTCTCAGGAAGATATGAAGGACACTGTATATAAAATGCAGAGACGTGTGGAACAGTACAGTACAGAGGCTCAGGCCTATCAGGAAGGGGACAACCGTGTAAGCATTGAGATTCCGGGAGTTCAGGACGCAAATGAGATTCTGGAAGAGCTGGGACAGCCGGGTTCCCTGTATTTTATCCGGCAGTACGGCAGCGACGGAACCGAGAACTATTCACTGAACGCAGACGGTTCTGCATATGAGCTGAATAAGACAATTGAAGAACTGCAGGAGGATGGAAGCATCGTCCTGACCGGGAGCGAAGTGGCAGACGCTTCCGCCGGAAACTATTCAGACCAGACAACCGGTTCCAGCCAGTATGTGGTTGAACTGAATCTGACAGATGAGGGAACCCAGGCCTTTGCCGCGGCTACAGAAGAAGCCCAGGCCAACAGCGAGACTATCGCTATTTACTATGACGGCGAGCTGGTCAGTGTTCCCCGGGTAAATGAAGTGATTACAGACGGACGTGCCCAGATTACAGGAATGACAGATTATGAGGAAGCGGAGAACCTGGCGTCTACAATCCGCATCGGCGGCCTGAATGTAGAGCTGGAAGAGATCAGCTCCAATGTAGTGGGAGCCCAGCTGGGGGAAGACGCGATTCAGACCAGCCTTCTTGCGGGCGCTATCGGACTTGTGATTGTCTGCATCTTTATGTGCTTTGTATATCTGCTTCCCGGATTTGCTTCCAGTATCGCACTCTTTATTTATACAGGGCTGATTCTTCTGCTTTTGAACGCCTTTGATATTACTCTGACTCTTCCGGGTATTGCGGGTATTATACTTGGTATCGGTATGGCCGTGGACGCCAACGTTATTATATTTGCCCGTGTGAGGGAAGAACTGTCGGAAGGGAAATCTGTTCAGTCAGCTCTCCATGCAGGTTTCCATAAGGCTATGTCCGCGATTATTGACGGAAATGTGACTACACTGATCGCGGCTGCCGTGCTGTGGCTGAGAGGAAGCGGGACAGTCCGCGGATTTGCCCAGACACTGGCGCTGGGTATTGTGGTATCCATGTTTACCGCGCTTGTAATTACACGACTGATTATTTATGCATTCTACGGCATCGGCATTCATAATCCGAAAGTGTACGGCAAGATAAGACCGGCCAGAAAACCCATCGATTTCCTTGGAAAGAGAAAGGTGTTCTTTATTATTTCTATTGTTCTGTGCCTCAGCGGCTTTGTCGGAATGGGCATTAATCACGCAAGAGGAATCGGAGCTATGAACTACAGCCTGGATTTTGCCGGCGGAAGTTCGACAACAGTTACATTTAATGAATCATATACACTGGACGAGATTGACAATGAGATGATTCCGGATCTGGAAGAGATTACCGGAGACAATAACATCCAGGTACAGACGGTAAGAGACAGTACAGACGTCGTATTCAAGACTCAGACTCTGGATCTGGAGACCCGTCAGGAATTCGAAAGCTATATGAATGAGAACTATGGTGTGGAGGCAAATAATATCAAGACAGAAAATATCAGCTCCACTGTAAGTTCTGAAATGAGAACAGATGCGATTGTCGCGGTAATAATCGCTACCCTGTGCATGCTGGTGTATATCTGGTTCCGGTTCAAGGACATCCGTTTTGCGACCAGCGCGGTAATCGCACTGGTACACGATGTACTTGTTGTGCTGGCATTCTACGTGATAGCGAGAGTTTCCGTAGGAAATACATTTATTGCCTGCATGCTGACAATTGTGGGATATTCAATTAATGCTACAATCGTTATCTTCGACCGTATCCGTGAGGAACTGAAAGAGGCAGGAAAAGATGTTGACTTAAAGGAACTTGTAAACAGATGTATTACCCAGACACTTACAAGAAGTATTTACACCAACCTGACTACTTTTATTATGGTTGTGGCACTGTTCATACTTGGCGTCAGCTCCATCCGTGAATTCGCGGCACCTCTGATGGTAGGTATCGGTTGCGGCGCCTATACATCCGTCTGCATAACCGGAGCGCTCTGGTATGTAATGAAAACGAAAATCGGCGCAGGAGCAAAAGCTGCCGCAAAAGCAGCTGCGGTTCAGGCGGCAGAAAGCGGTTCTCAGAAAGCAATTGCCCAGAACAGCGATGATACATCTGAGCCTTCAGCAGAGACCCGGAGAAGAAACAGAAAATCCGGAAAATCTAAAAAGAAGAAAAAGAAAAACAGAAGATAAAAGTAAAAAGACCTGTTCCGGTGTTTTAGCCGAACAGGTCTTTTTACTTGTGCGCCTGGCGGCGCACGTTTCTTAAGGGTGAAAGTCGTGTGTTCTGCAAGCTGTTATCAGCTTGCCAGTGAAAGTCTGGTCAAGGTAATCGCCAGTGAGCCTTGTAGCGAGCCTCCAATGCTTTTGGGTGACCAATTGTGTTGAAGCG
>ERZ1090861.642-NODE-642-length-20669-cov-13.098380_pt1 | contig 20669 bp, 15 predicted proteins | sample MGYA00478482_ERZ1090861 | MGnify/ENA primary metagenome ERZ1090861 (study PRJEB33644, sample SAMEA5815744) | chicken gut metagenome | biome: Chicken; feature: Gastrointestinal Tract; material: Caecum | place: Ireland | collected 2019-01-01 | study: A study of the... | reverse complement strand
GTGCTAGAATGATATTGTAAAATTAAATTACTATGAATTTTTAACTTGTAATATATTTTATAATTTTAACCAAAATAAATAAAGGAGGGGTTATGTCACTAAGAGTAAAACTTGTATCAGCATTTGCAATGATGTTTTTGATGATAGGGATTCTTATTGTCGGGATATTTGCTGCACAACAGCAGACACTGACCATGACAGGAAATGTGCAATTCAATATCAATGATAGAAGCCTGTATGTAAAACAGGTTAGAATAAAACAAGACAATTCTTCAGCCGAGCCACAGGTTGTATCAGATTTTATGCCTGGATATATAAATGGCGAATTTAATATGAATATTGGCGAGTATGACAACTCGCTAGGTTCTTTTGCACTGTATTTTGATATAATCAATGCGACTGATGACGAATGGGAAATCAAAAATGTAACACTCAGCGAGCAGTTGCAATCAGAGCAAGTATCAGTGACATATAGCGGTATCATAGAGACGAATGACATAGCCGAGAAAGACGATAACGGCTATAAAATCTTTGCCCCAGAGACAACAGATATAGATGGAAGCCTAATCCTTGTTGTTACCGCACCAAATTCAAGTAGCATTGACTTAAGTGGCATAACAATTACAATAGACGAGTATATTGAAAACCCTGTTTTACAAGTCACTTCAATATCTTCTGCGGGAGCAACAGTAGACACATATAGTAACTTAATTGGAGTGAAAGGGATAGATAGCCATATAGATTTATCAGATATAACCTTTAATATAGGTGAAACAACCCTTACTATTTCGATGACATCATTAAATGAGAATTATATTAAAAATATTGTGAGTTATACGGCTGGTGCAGTAGATTATAACACGACAGGGACAAACGAAACACTGTTTGTGCATTCGACAAGTTTGTATCTACCTCAAAATCCAAGCGGAGAACTTACAAGTGGAGAGAATAAGGACCTTATAATTTACGTCAACAACAATACTGGCTCACCAACAACAGTGGAAGGTTTTCAAGTAAGTTTTGAAGAAAAGATGAGTTTGATTCAAGCAGATATTGAAAATGAATACTGGTATGTTGAAATGGGAACTATTATGGGTGAGACACAGAGTGAATATGTCCGTTGGAGATATTTAGCAAGTGTTGATGATAGCGGTGGTAGTGATGTAGCAACAAAATATTCGACTTTTAATGAAAATATGGTGCCAACAGGAGATGGATATTTCTTACTAGAGTCGAATGTATTAACACCAATAGGACGTGACGGAACAAACAATATGGTAGAAGTTTCGTTTAACAATGATTACACATGGTACGAGAAAGTAGAAGCATATCACAACTTGCATGGTTTTGTAGATATAAAAGCAAATGATTATGCTACTAGTACAGTCCGACAATATATAAATGGCAGGAGTGGACAATTATATTACAGTCAAAGTTATGATGATGGTAATTATATATTCAGTCCGGATGGAAGAACATCAAATATGTTTTATGACCTAAATATAGACACATCAAATGATATAGTGTATAAAAAAATTGTGGCTCGCAGATTAGGAGAACTATACATGGATAGTGGTGTCGATTTTCCTGATTTAAGTAGTGCAGATGAAGGCTATAAATATTCAGAAGATGATGCAGATGAATTTTGGCTTTTATCTGATAATGAAGTAAAACAATTGTTGGGTGAAGACATGAGCGATTATGCATGGACAACAGCACAAAGTTATTATTTAGGAAGAACCCCATCAGATGGTGATTATGAAATTTGTTTTTATAGGCACAGTACGATTGAAATGGTTATTGTGGAATGTTATAGTCCGTGTGCTGCACGATCGGCATTTAAACTTAGTATTTAGTTGAGGGATTATCAATTACAATTATTTAAAATGTCTTAATAAAATTATTTTAAAATAATATTTAATACTATTAATTTATTTTCATTTTATCAAAAGCAAAGAACTTTTCATATATTCTTATATGGAAAGTTTTTTTGTTGTGGGTGGAAGGTTGCTTAAGGGTGAGGTCGAAATTGACCCTGCCAAAAATTCGCTGTTGCCTATCCTTGCGGGATGCATTTTGGTTAAGGGGGAGGTTTGTCTTGAAAATGTGCCGAAGTATAGTGACGTGATGGCTATGATCAAGATTCTTGAGCATTTGGGCGGAAAGGTTAAGTTTGAAAGGGGGAAGTTTTCGAATGACAACCTAATCATTGACACAAGGGATATTGTGTACTGTGACGTTCCAAACGAACTTGCATCATGTGTGCGATCGTCAATATTTACACTCGGACCTATTCTTGGGCGGAAGAAGATTGCAAAGGTCGCCTATCCTGGCGGGTGTGATATTGGGCTTAGACCTGTTGATATACATATTTCACTACTTAAACAACTTGGGTGCAAGGTTATAGACAAGAACGGCTATATTTATGGTGATGCGAGCAAGAGGCGGGAGGGTGATGTTATGTTATCCTTTCCAAGTGTTGGTGCAACTGAAAATGCCATTATGTTTGCGGTGCTAGGGCATGGACAGGTGAGAATATTCAACCCTGCACGAGAGCCTGAGATTGTCGACCTACAGAACTTTTTGAATAGTTGTGGCGCAAAAATCTCTGGAGCGGGGAGCAATTTGATTGTCATTGATGGGGTGAAGAGTCTCCACGGGTGCAGGTACCGAGCCATAAGCGACCGAATTGAGGCGGGAACTTTTATGATAGCGGGTGCTATGGCGGGAGAGCAAGTGGTAATAAAAAATGTTATCCCCGAGCATAACCAAGCACTTTTATCAAAACTTTCAAAAACTGCTTGCAAAATTGACGTGCGAGATGATACAATTATCATAGAAAGGGGTGGAAGGCTACAGTCTTTCGGCGAGGTTGAGACTGCGGTCTATCCAGGCTTTCCGACCGATTTGCAGGCACCTATGTGCAGTTTAGCCTCTATTTGTGAGGGGTATAGTTTGGTCATTGAGTCGCTTTTTGAGTCGAGATACAAGCATATTGGCGAACTTCTCAGGATGAACTGTGACATTCGTTGCAAAAATGGTGTATGCATAATCAAAGGACGGGATAAAATCTATGGTGCAGAGGTGTCTTCGCCAGACCTTAGGGGTGGTGTCTGTTTGGTGCTTGCGGGACTTGTGGCTGAGGGGTACACGACCATAAACAACATTGAACTTATTGACCGAGGCTACTTTAGGCTTGAAGATAAATTGACTTCGCTTGGCGGGGATATTAAAAGGATAAAGTGTGAAAAAAAAGTGGATAATTGCTCTTAGTATAATTGTTGGGATAGTATTACTTTTGGTGATACTAGCCTTTACTTTGTTTTCGCTAAAGAGTGTCAGTATTGATTACAGAACGAGCAAGACATATATCACTGCCACCGATGACGAGATAGTTGAAAGTGCGGACATTGACATGGGTGGGAGTGTCTTTTTTAGAAATAAACAATATTATATTGACAATATTGAAAGAGCCAATCCATATGTTAAGGTGGTCAATATTGAAACGGTCTTTCCGTCATCTTTTGTCATCCACATTGCAGAGAGACAAAAGGTGTTTGCGGTCGAGCATAATGGGCAGTGCTATATAGTTGATGAGGACTATAAAGTGCTTGAAATTATAGGCGAGTATAACCCTGAGCAGACTGATGCTATACTTTTAAACGGGCTTGAAGTGAGCGGGACAAGTTATGCGGTGGGAGAATTTTTGCAAGTGACGAATTCACAGCCAATATATTCTGCCCTCTATGAAAACAACCGTCCTCTTAACGAGCAGAAAGAGATGATTGAGAGTATAACTTTTGCATCGACCTTTGATGATAATCTTGGCAGAGAAGTAGACATAATAGAACTCAAATTTTTTTCTGGACAGACCTTTAAAATTATCAATTCAAGTTATGGGCTTAGGTACAAGACGGCACTCATGCTTGACGTATTTTCGCAGATTTATGATTTTATAGGGCAGACTGTAACTATTGACGGCGAAGATGTGCTTTTGACCGAAGAAAACTTAAAGACCGCCACCATTGAGATAAGAAATTATTATGATTACAGAGAATATGATGAAAGTGACTGTTATTTCCAAATTTTTGTGTAAAGATATCATTGAGTCTAAGTTGTACACAAAGAATTAATTATTTAAAACTAAAAAATAGGGAGATTTAATTTTCTTCCTATTTTTTTGACCTCTTTATCTTTCTTTTTCGCTATCAATGATATTTTCGCATTTATTAATAATATCTACAAAATCTTTCGGCAGATATGATAGTGCCGTGTCATGTAACTCTTTTTCCACTTCGTAAAATGCCTCTGCCATACTTCCAACTATGCAGGCATTTGTGTCTGTGTCGCCACCAAAAGATAAAGCGATTTTAATGCAGTCTTCGAAGTCTTTCCCCTTATAAAGAGAATAAAACACAAGGTCTACTGTATCCGAGCAGGTGTAGTTAAACTTAGTGACACTTGGTTTTTCCTTTGGTAAATTTAATTTTTGATAGATTTCATCCTTCTCTAGCCCCTGTCTTGCGTAGAAGATTGTGAGGGCTACTAAAGTTGCGCAGTCTATCGCTTCGCTAGTATTGTGAGAAGGCATAGTTGCGAGTTTAACATTTTTAATGACTTCTTCTTCGCTATTAAAAAGCCAGCCAATAGGCGAGATTCTCATCATGGCACCATTGCCTTTACTTTCGCCGACATTATCGCCGTCAAGCCAACTCATAAAACTTTGAGAGAACATCTTTTTGAAATATGGGACTCCCTCTGGCAGGTAATCTTGAAATTTTTTGCCATATTCTTTTAACTTTTGTCCATAGTCGCATTTATTTATTATTGCATCCGCGATGGCGACCGTCAAGATGCTATCATCACTAAAGAAAGCATCATCTGGGAAAATCGTTTCAATCTTTAGTGGCTGGGTCTTATAAAATTGGTAGTATTCATATACCGAGCCTGCCAAATCACCAATAACTGCTCCTATCATAGCCTCTCCTTTTCTTTTATGATAGCATAAACTTTAGTATTTTTAAACTTTTTTAGCGGATATAATTATTATATTGTTATAAATAGATATTATATATTTGTTATAAATAAATAATAATCCTAAAAGCAAAAATATGTTGACAATACATAAGTTTTGAGTTATTATTTTATTAATAGGTGGATATATGAAGGATAACTTTGCTCTGGTGTTTGATATCGGGTCTTTAAAACTTCGTGCTATCCTTGCTAAAAAAGGGCTCAACAACACCTTCAACATTCGAGGTTATAAAGAATATGAGTATGACGGCTTTTATCAAGGCGATTTTATTATGCCTGAAAAATTGTCGCTTCTTTTTGGTCAAGTTATTCAAGACCTCGATGCTACGGCGAGCAGAGATTTAAATAAGGTATACATTGGTGTGCCAGCAGAATTTTCATCGGTCACAAGGACGGTTGTATCTATCAATTTTGGCTCAAGACGTAAAGTTAAGCAGGCTGACATCGACTCGCTGTTTTATATGGCAGGCGAGAAGGCGAAGAACTCATCTGTCGAGGTTGTGTCGGTAAGCCCTATATCCTATAACCTTGACGATGGACGGATAACTTTTGACCCGCTTGGCGAAATTGCTTCCAACATAACGGCGAACCTTTCAATAGTCTATGCTGATAAGAAGTTTATTGATATGTTTAATAACATCATCGCTGGGCTTGGTTTTGAAAGTGTTGAGTATTTATCTGAGCCACTTGCTGAGGCTTTGTACATAATTCCAAAAGAGAGAAGGGAAGATTTGAACCTTCTGATAGACGTAGGAGACTTGACGACAAGTATTGCATTTGTGAAAGGAAATGGTCTCTATGCCCTGACAAGTTTTTCGCGAGGGGGCGGATTTATCACCAACGACCTAGCCGAAGCCTTTGATTTGTCTATGAACGAGGCGGACAAACTGAAAAGACAGATAGTATTGTCACTTAAGGGCAAGCCAAACGACAACTATGAAATATCAGCGGACGTTGGAAAGGTTATAAAGGTGCCACTGGCAAGTGCGAATGAAGTGGTGTCATACCGTATTGACGAACTTAGCGAGGTTATTGCAAAATGTGTACAGATGAACACAAGCGAATATTTGACCTATCTTCCAGTTTACCTCACAGGAGCGGGGATAACAAAAATTAAGGGCGGACGAGACTATTTAGGCAAAGGTCTTGGTAGAAACGTAAGTTACGGCAAACCGCCACTCCCAGGGAAAGATAAGCCCGAACTTGCTTCAATCTTTTCATTACTCAATAGTGCTTTGAGCGAAAGATGCTAGATTTGGACAATAAAAAGCAAAATTTTTAAAGAAATTTGAATAAAACCCTTGATTATTTTGATAAGTCTGCTATAATTAGAAATGTATAATTATGCATGATTTAATAAAAATTTTGTAAGTTTATGCATTTTTTCAAAAATTTTTATAGATTTGTTTGCAAAATTATTCAAAATGTACTACAATATAGACAATAAATCATGTTTTTCAAAAATAAAGGAGAAATTTATGGATAATATGAGGACTTCTGTTGCAAAGATTAAAGTCGTAGGTGTCGGCGGTGGCGGAAATAATGCTGTCAACCGTATGATTGAGGCGGGGGTTAGTTCGGCTGAGTTTGTCGCAGTCAACACCGACCAACAAGCACTTTTAATTAGCAAGGCAGAGACAAGACTTCAAATAGGAGAACGTCTCACAAACGGTCTCGGTGCAGGTGCTAGACCTGAAATTGGACAAAAGGCTGCAGAAGAGAGCAAAACTTCTATCACTGAAATGTTGAAAGGTACAAACCTTGTGTTTATTACTGCTGGTATGGGTGGCGGTACTGGTACGGGTGCGGCTCCTGTAATTGCACAAATTGCGAAGGAACTTGGCATACTTACCATTGCAGTTATCACAAAGCCGTTCAGTTTTGAAGGCCCAGTCAGAGCAAGAAATGCCGAAGAAGGTCTTGAAAAACTTAGAAAGTACGTTGATGCTCTCGTTGTTATACCAAACGAGAAACTTCTTCAAATTGTACCAAAGAAAACTCCTATTTCAGAATCATTTAGGTTCGCAGATGACGTTTTAAGACAAGGTGTCCAAGGTATATCTGACCTTATCGTATACCCAGGTCTTATCAATCTTGACTTTGCTGACGTAACAACTATCATGAAAGACAAAGGTCTCGCTCATATGGGTATTGGGTATGGTACTGGAGACAATAAGGCTCTTGATGCTGTTAAACAAGCGGTTGCAAGCCCACTTCTTGAAACAACTATTGAGGGTGCAACTGGAATTCTTATCAATATTAAAGGTGGAAGTGACTTGACTCAAGATGATGTCAGCGAGTCTGCCGCACTTGTAAGAGAGGTCGTTGATGAGGGTTGCAATATCATCGTTGGTACCTGCATAGATGAAAATATGCATGATGAGGTTGAAATAACCTTGATTGCAACTGGTTTCCCAAGCCCTGCCGATGAGAAGAGAAAGGAAGAAGAAAAGAAAAAAGAAATGGAAAATGCCCGCTCTATTGGCTCTATGGGGCAAAAACCAAAGTTTGATGCAAGAAGTATGTTCTCAAACTATGTCCAAAAGGAAAGAGAGGAAGAAATGGCTAGACCAAACGTCTCTGTAGAGCATCATGACGATATCTCTTCTTCAAGAGTGGACGTAAAATCAACAAATGTTCCACCATGGATTGAAAAACTTAGAAAAAATAAAAAATAATAAAATCTGTTTAAATATCAAATAAATTTAGCATATCAGTTATTTTCTGATATGCTTTTTTTAACATATTTATTTTATTTAGTAAACATTTAAATTCAAATTTTATAGATTAATTTTAATTAAAAATAAAGATTTTCATTATTTTTATATAATTTTCGATTTTTTTATATATTTTTCTTTTTTGTAATTTTGTTTAATTATTTTAAAATAGAGCAAGGAGTGAAAAATGGAGATAGAAATTGAACTTGCTCTTTTTATTAACTTATTTTTGAACTCTTTTATTTTAAAACTAACAGGCATATTTTTAAAAGATCGTGCGAGACTGTGGCTACTTTCGGCACTTTTAGCGGGTGTAATTGCAATAATTCTGCCTATGTTTTCGCTTGCATGGCAACTAAAACTTCTTGTGATTGTTTTTACCTGCAACATTATGGTGGCAATAAGTTTTCAAGTGAAAAATATAAAACAGTTTTTGACAAAGTTTACAGTTGTTTTACTTTGCACTTTTCTGTTCGGCGGAGGGTGTTATGCAGTAGAAAATGTCTTTGGAAGTTACCCGCTATTTTTAGTGTGCTTGATAGGAAGCATAGTCTACATAGCCTCAAAATCTATCCTTTTATTGCAACAGAGAAAGGACAAAATAGCAAAGTTTACTTTCAATGTTATGCTCAAAGATGGTGACAAAGTTGTCTATGAAGAGGGCTATCTTGACAGCGGAAATGTGCTGTATGACAATATTACAAAAAAACCTATTATTCTTGTCACGTTTGAGGTATTTAATAAACTTTATCAAAATATAAATTATATTAATGCCTTGACCAAAAATTTTGATAGGTCGCTTGTCAAAGATGGGCATTATATTAAGATTAATAGTATAGGAAGTGGTACAAACATTTTGGTCTTTACTGTCGATGAAGTCGTTTTGAACAGTGAAAAGTGTTTTAAAGACGTTGCGGTCGGGCTGTCCTTTTCACAGTTTGACAAGAGTTTTGGCAAAAAAATACTTTTAAATAATGCTCTTGTTTAAGGAGGAGAGAATGAAAAGATTGATATTTAAAATTAGGCAATTCTTATATAATTTGACACATAAATTTTCTTTTTTGGATGTAAAAAATATAGTTTGTTATGTATGCGGTAACGATGAATTTTTGCCACCACTTGAGCCAGACGAAGAAAACAGACTTCTTGTCCTAAAAGAACAGGGGGATATGAGTGCAACCGAAAAACTCATAGAGCATAACCTTCGCCTTGTCGCATATATTGCAAAGAAATTCGAAAACACAGGCATTGAGTTTGAGGACCTTATCTCTGTCGGTGCGATTGGACTTATTAAAGCGGTCAGGACTTTTAAAGTGGACAAGAATATCCGCCTTGCAACCTATGCTTCTAGGTGCATTGAAAATGAGATTCTTATGCAAATTCGAAAGACGTCAAAAATCAAGAATGATATCAGTCTTGACAAGCCTCTCTGCGAAGATAATGACGGCAACCAACTCGTGCTGTCGGATATTATTCCGTGCGATGAAGATGTCGTCTCACAAGCGGTAGACGAGCCTGCAGATAGGCAGATTATAAACGAACTTATTGGACGGCTCAATGCAAGAGAACGTGAAATCATGGTGCTTCGCTATGGACTTATGGGACATCAAGAACTCACTCAACGAGAGGTCGCTCTCAAACTCGGCATAAGTCAAAGTTATATCTCAAGGCTTGAAAAACGTATTTTGAATGATATGAGACAGGAGATAGAAAAATTTTATTAATATGAAAATTATTTAAAAATAAAAGCATTGAAAATAAAAACTAAAAATATTTAAAAAATAATAAAAATAAACAAAAATTAACTAAAAAACAATAAAAAATATAAATTTATTAAAAATATTGAAAAAACAAGACAAAAAATTAAAAAATATTTATTTAAAATATTAAATTAAAAATTATAAGAAAAAGCCTAAAAAATAATATTTTAATTAATTTTTTAGGTATTTTTTTATTAAAAATGTATACTTTTTTATTCTTTTGCAAAAGATATACCTAAAACAATAGGGGGTAGGTATGTCGTCAAAAGTCAGTATAGCGGGAGTGGATACCACAAAACTTCCAAAACTTAAGAGCAGTGATATGCTTGAACTTATGGAGAAAATAAAGAGGGGCGACCAACGTGCAAGAGAGTATTTTATTGTTGCAAATTTAAGACTGGTGCTTTCTGTTGTACATCGCTTTGGGAGCAAAGGCGACAGGGCGGATGATATGTTTCAAGTGGGGTGTGTTGGGCTTATGAAGGCGATTGACAATTTTGATGAAAGTCTCAATGTCAAGTTTTCGACCTATGCCGTGCCGATGATTGTCGGTGAAATAAAACGTTATCTCCGTGACAACACCACTGTGAGAGTGAGTAGGTCTTTGCGTGATATTGCCTACAAGGCACTTTCAGTCAAGGATATGCTTGCCAAAAAATCGGCAGAAGAGCCAACCATTGAGGAGATTGCCCGCGAAATGGAATTGTCGCCAAAGATTGTGACTTTCGCCCTCGATGCTATAAGTGAGACGGTGTCGCTCTCCGACCCTATATATAATGACGGGACTGAGACCATTGAACTGCTTGACCAAATAGCCGACACAAAGCATACCGATGACAATCTATATGAAAATATATCCATTAAGGATGCAATCAAGGTTTTACCTGCGAGGGAGAAAGAGATTTTGCTCATGAGGTACTATGTAGGCAAGACACAGACCGAGGTCAGCGAAGAGATAGGCATATCACAAGCACAGGTCTCTCGTCTTGAAAAAAGTGCATTGAAAATCCTAAAAGACTTTTTGCTATAACCAACCAAATGTTGGACGACTGTCCGCTCAAGTGAGTTGTGGGATTATACTTTATCTCCGCTCTAACAAGTCAAAGGTTGAACTAACCAACCAAATGTTGGGCGACTGTCCGCGAGCCAGATGCTCGGCGACTATCATTGACTTTTTCTGCTATTTGACTGTACCTTGGTCTGTCATTTGAGTGAGTTTGGGATTTAGATTAAACTTCTGCTCTATAAGAAATGGTCAAAAACTAATTATGACTATATGATTATAACTATATAAAATTCTATATAAACATATAGCCTATACATAAGTATAAAATTTAATATATGAGCAACAAAACTTATCCACATTATGCCTGTTTTTTTAATTACCAAAAACGAAGAAATTGCACTCAAAATCCGGAGACAAGGCTTTCATTGTCCTTAGTCGCATTTTTTGGCGACGGACTCGGACAAGAAAGGTACAACAAGATTTTAAAAAATTTTTTTTAAATATAGTTGAAATACAGATAAAAACGTGAAAAAGTGGCAAAATACAAGCGAAAAACAAAAACTTTTAAAAATTTTTTAAATTTACGTCAAATGAGTTGACAAAAAATGCGGGGGGGGGTAAAATAGGGTATCCCTATAGAAATATAGTAAAAATTTATCCACATGAGGCAAAGTTTTCACAAGGGATAAAATTTTAATTAAAAGAGGAGGTACCAATGTCTTTAAGAGTGAAGTTGGTATCAGCAATAATTGCGATGATACTAATGCTCGGTGTAATGCTAACAGGTATACTAGCCGCACAACAGCAAACACTGACCATGACAGGTAATGTAAACTTTAATATAGCAGATAAAAGTCTATATGTAAAACAGGTTAGGATAAAGCAAGACAACAATTCTGATCCACAGGTAGTCAGCGACTTCTTACCAGGCTATATAAATGGTGAGTTTGATATGAATATAGGTGAGTTTACAGGAGTAAATAGCAATACTCTTGGTTCATTTGCCTTATACTTTGATATAATCAATGCGACTGATATCCAGTGGGCAATAAAAAATGTAACTTTAAGTGAGCAGTTGCAGACTGAGAATGTATCGGTAAGTTACAGTGGAGTGATAGAAGTAAATGAATTGACCGATACCGACTCTGACGGTTATAAAAACTTTGACCCAGCAACAAAAGAGGCTGACGGAACACTTATACTCATAATAACCGCACCAAACTCAAGCAGTATTAATTTAAGTGGAATAACAATCACACTATATAAATATGTAGAAGAGACAGTTTACGAAAGAGTCGACGAAGACGGCACACCAAACCCAGACGGAGACTATATCCTTTTTGGATATTATCCACAAACAATCAAAGCCTCTAATGTGACAATAGATACAAACTCAACTGATAGTAGAGGATACTACTTAGGTAGTGATGGAGAATACTATGCAGCGTTAAGTGCTAATCCATATAATACAAGTTACACTTTTTCAGATGGAACAACAATAACAAGCGGAACTACCTATTATTTCAAGGTGGAACCATTATTATGGCGAATACTAACAGAGGACTACAACGGACAAGGCACAGCCTTAGTAGTAAGTGATAAAATCATAGATGCAATGGCATATCAATCAAATTATACCCGAAACGCATATTATTATGCAACTGACGAAGACGGAACAATACTTGTAGATAATTCAGCGACAGTAGGACAAGGAGTAGACAGCAATTATCAAGTATATGCTAATAACTATGAATATAGCGAAGTGCGAGCATTTCTCACTGGAGAATTTTATAACACAGCATTTACTGAAGCACAAAAATCAATAATACAACTGACGACTGTAGACAATAGTTTGGAATCAACTTTAAATTATGGCGGACAGTATGTATGCGAAGATACAAAAGATTATGTATTTCTATTAAGCATGGCAGAGGCTCATAATACAGATTATGGATATCAAGAAGATGGTGTAACAGATCCAAACAAAGCAATAACTACAAGTGATTATAGCCGAGCCAACTACGCATACACATATACAAGTGGGACCTATACAGGAACTGGTAGGGCGTGGTTGCGTTCTCCTAATGATGGTGGTATTGGTAGTGGCGCGTGCAACATCTACGATGGTTCTTGGAGCAATGGTTTTGTCTACCGTGGTTATCTCGGCGTCGTTCCCGCTTTGCAAATTCAACTAGGTTGAATTTGACTAATCTTTTAATCTTGCGACGTGGTAAGGATCAGGTGCTTTGCACCCCTTACCATCGTCAACAATAAACTTGAACGTAGAAAATATCAGTAAAAATCCTTATGAAAAATTTTTAATTTAAAACATATCCGATTTAAAATGGGGTGCACCCCAAAAGTTAGACAACTTTAGGAGATTCACTTCAAAATAATATCATAATAAATTCACAACAAAATTTCTCATTTTCTCTTGACAACGGCAAGTTAAATATGTATAATACCCATGTATGCTTCGTTGTCGGAGGCAATGCTTTTGATTGTACGTCTGAATATTTTGTAAATATCATGCTTGAAGTGTTAAGTTTGTTTTGAAATGGTATTTTCATATATTCTCTCAGTATGCGGTGAAATCTTCATCGGAAAGCATAAACAAACAACAGGTGATTTGCAAACTGGTCTTGACCTTTTGCCGATTAATCTAAAACGAAAAGATTAAGAGGTAAGGCTAATTTAAAGTTGACAAGGCTAGGGTGCGATTGAACGTGAGCAAAACCTGCTCACAAAAAGCCGATAGGCTTTTGAAAATTTTTAGGGACTAAAAATTTTGTTCAATCGCACAGAGCGAAATTTAGCAAATTGCCGATTCGCTTGAAAAGCAAGTGAAGTTGCACACTTAGGTGCAATCGTGTTGTTCATGTTTTACTTAAAAAGAAAAGCATTTTTCATGCACGACAACAGCGAAAGAAAGGTCGTGCATTTTTAATCGACAAAAAAATATTCTCTTGATATATATTATATAGATATTATCCTATTAATATAGTCAAGTTAAAAGGGGAAAAGGAATGCCTACAATCAACCAACTCGTAAGAAAAGGAAGAGAAACTTTCGAGAAGAAGTCAAAAGCTCCACTTCTTGAAGAGAACCCACAGAAGAGAGGGGTATGTCTTTCAGTAAGAACCGCAACACCTAAGAAGCCTAACTCAGCACTTCGTAAAATTGCCAGAGTGAAACTTTCAAACGGAACTGAAGGTACTTGCTACATTCCAGGCGAAGGACACAACCTTCAAGAGCACAGTGTTGTACTTGTTCGTGGCGGAAGAGTTAAGGACCTACCTGGTGTACGTTATCACATTATTCGTGGTACACTTGATACTGCAGGGGTTCAAAACAGAAAACAAAGCCGTTCTAAGTATGGTGCAAAACGTCCTAAGAAAACAAAATAAGGCTTAGTGACAACTAAAAAAGACAAAAATTATTAAAAGGAGAAGAAATTATGCCAAGAAGAAATAGTGCTGTCAAAAGAGATGTTCTTCCTGATCCAATTTACAATAGTAAAGTTGTTACTAAACTTGTAAATCAAGTTATGTTATCTGGAAAGAAAGGACTTGCACAAAGAATAGTTTATGGTGCTTTTGACATAGTTAAAGAAAAATCAGGACAAGACCCACTTGAAGTTTTTACTACTGCTCTTGAAAATATCAAGCCTGTACTTGAAACAAAGTCAAGGCGTGTTGGTGGTGCAACTTACCAAGTGCCAATGGAAATTAGACCAGAGCGTCGTCAAACTCTTGCAATAAGATGGCTTGTCAACTTTGCAAGAAAGAGAAGTGGCGAGAGAACAATGGATGCCAAACTTGCAGGTGAGATACTTGACGCTTACAATTCAACAGGTGCATCAATCAAAAGACGCGATGAAATGCACAGAATGGCTGAGGCGAATAAGGCGTTTGCTCACTTCAAATGGTAATAAAATTGTTGAAAAACGTCGCGATACTGCGTTTACTGTCAAAATTTTCTTCGGTCACTTAGGGTTTACTAAGTTCCCGTCAGAATATTTTGCCGAGCCTTGTCTCGCTAGTTTTTGAACAATTTTATTAGTAGAAATTATACTGCTTCGTTTCTGTCAAGCACCTAAAGACAGTCATTTAGTTTACTAAACTCCTGCCTTTAGGCACTTGCCGAGCCTTGCATTACTCGTTTTTATTAAGTTTGAAGTTGAAATAAAGTTTTTGGTCGGTCATTTAGGAATTACTAAACTTCCTCCCAAAAACCGTGTCGAGCCTCGTATTGCTCGCTTTTCTGCAATTTGAGTGTGGTAAAAAATAATAGAACAATAGGAGATGAGATAAATGAAAGTTTTACTTTTCACGCATAAAATTGACATTGACGGAATGGGGTGTGCTGTTCTTGCAAAACTTGCTTTTGGTGATTGCAAGATAGAGTACTGCGAAACATTTGAAGTTAATGCAAGGGTTAAAAATTATGTTGAAAGTGGGGAAATCTACAATTACGATAAAATCTTTATAACCGATATATGTCTAAAACAACCTTATATTGATGAAATAGATAAAAATAAAGATGTATCTTCAAAACTTCAAATATTAGACCATCACATTACCGAAATTAATGAAGGCAATGATAAATATAGTTTTGCATTTATTAAAGTTGAAGATGAAAAGGGTAAATGTTCAGGGACAAGTTTGTTTTATGAATACTTAAAAGACAAAAATATTTTGAAGGGAAAGCAGTCAATTAGTCAATTTGTTGAACTTACAAGAAGGTATGACACTTGGGAATGGAAGAACGTATATAATGACGAAAAAGCAAATTATTTGAACATTCTCTTTACTTTGTGGGGTGTCGATAGGTATGTTGAACACTTTAAAGATATTTTGATAGGATGCGAAAATTTTGAGTTTTCCTCAGATGAACTTCAGAGTATTCACCAGTATATATTAAAAGTTAATCAAACTTGCCGAGAATATTTAAAAAATATGAGAGTTAAAGATTATGGAGGACTTAAGGCGGGAATAGTAGAAATTCAAAATGATTATAGGAATCTTTTATCTCAATATATCCGTGACAACAAAATAGATATAGATTTTGTTGTAATGAAAATTCTTGATAGGGGAACGGTTTCATTTAGAACAATTAGATCTGGAGTTGATGTAGGGAAAATCGCCGAAAAATTCGGCGGTGGAGGACATAAAGAAGCAAGCAGTTGTACCGTTAACCCACAAATTAGTGAATTTTTAGAAAAATAATTCAATAAATTTGACAAATTAGTCAATAATTCATTAAAATTATATTTGTAATTTAATTTGTCGTTATTTAGTTAACACAATAATAATAGACAAAAATAAAAAAGTGCTAATGCACAATAGGAGAAAAAAATATGGCAAATAATCTAGAAATGACCAGAAACGTTGGTATCATGGCTCACATCGATGCTGGTAAAACCACCACTACTGAACGTATTTTGTTCTATACTGGTAAATCTCACAAAATCGGTGAAGTTCATGATGGCCAGGCGGTTATGGACTGGATGGAACAAGAACAAGAACGTGGAATCACTATCACTTCTGCTTGTACTACTTGTTTCTGGAAAGACCACAAAATCAACATCATTGATACTCCAGGGCACGTTGACTTCACTATTGAAGTTGAACGTTCTTTGAAAGTTCTTGATGGTGCTGTGCTTGTTCTTTCTGCTCGTGACAAGGTTCAGCCTCAAACTGAAACAGTTTGGCGTCAGGCTACCAAGTACAAGGTTCCAACTATCATATATGTAAACAAGATGGATAGAGATGCTGCCGATTTCTTTGGTTGCATTGAGTCTATCAGAACAAGACTTAAGACAAATCCACTTGCTATTCAAATTCCTATCGGTGAGGCTGATACTTTCACAGGTATCATTGACCTTCTTACTATGAAGGCTGAAATCTACAAGGATGACCTTGGTAAAGAGATTGAAATCACCGATATTCCTGCTGACTACAAAGAAAAGGCAGAAAAATATCGCAACGAACTCGTTGAAAAGGTCGTTGAAACTGATGATGCTCTCCTTGAAAGATATTTTGATGGAGAAGAAATCACTATCGAAGAACTTAAGAAAGCGATCAGAAAGGCAACTATTTCTAAGGCTTTAGTTCCTGTCCTTTGCGGTTCTTCATATAAAAACAAGGGTGTTCAAATGCTCCTTGATGCTATGGTTGAATATCTGCCTAGCCCACTTGATATTGACCATATCACTGGTATCAACCCAGACACAGGCGAAATAGAGACAAGAGCACCAGACGAAAACGCACCTCTTGCAGGTCTTGCATTCAAGATTATGACCGACCCATATGTTGGTGTGCTTACATTCTTCCGTGTTTATAGCGGTAAGTTGTTAGCAGGCTCATATGTTTACAACTCAAATACTGGTAAAACTGAAAGAGTTGGTCGTCTTATCCGTATGCATGCAAACAACCGTCAAGAAATAAATGAAGTTAGCGCAGGAGACATTGCTGCTATCGTTGGTCTTAAAGACACAATCACAGGCCACACCCTTTGTGATGAAAAACACCCAATCCAACTCGAAAGCATGGAGTTCCCAGAACCTGTTATCCAACTTGCTATCGAGCCAAAGACTAAGGATATGCAAGAAAAAATGGCTCTCGCTCTTGCAAAACTTTCAAGAGAAGACCCATCATTTAGAGTTTCGACTAACCAAGAGACAGGTCAAACCTTAATCGCTGGTATGGGCGAACTCCACCTTGAAATTATCGTTGATAGACTTAAGAGAGAGTTTAAGGTTGATGCAGTTGTTGGTAAACCTCAAGTTTCTTACCGTGAGGCTATCAAGAAAGCGGTTAGAGCAGAGGGTAAATTCATCCGTCAGAGCGGTGGTAAAGGTCAATATGGTCACTGTATCATTGAGATGGAACCATTGCCTGCTGGATCGGGATACGAATTTGTTGATAAGACCGTTGGTGGCTCTGTTCCTAAGGAATATATCCCAGCAGTTAATGCAGGTATCGCCGAGGCTAGAATGAACGGTGTGCTTGCTGGATATGAAACTGTTGACTTTAGAGTAACCCTTGTTGATGGTTCTTACCATGAAGTCGACTCTTCAGAAATGGCTTTCAAAATCGCTGGTTCCATGGCATTCCAAGACGGTGCAAAGAAGGCTGACCCTGTAATACTTGAACCTATCATGAAAGTATCAGTTGAAGTCCCAGATGAATATCTTGGTACTGTTATGGGTAACCTTACCTCTCGTCGTGGTATGCTTACTGGTAACGAGTCTGCTGCAGGTGTCCAAATCGTAAATGCCGAAGTTCCACTTGCTGAGATGTTCGGCTATGCAACCGACCTTCGTTCTCAAACTCAAGGTCGTGGAAACTACGTTATGGAGCCACTTCGCTATCAAGAAGTTCCAAAGTCTGTAGCACAAACAATTATTGGCGAAAGAGCAAAAAAAGACTAATTTAGCCTTAAACTTGCTCTTTTAGAGCCTAAAGACTTGAAAATAATTAAAAAAATTAATAAAAACATTTTGAATTTGTTAAAAAGTATGCTAAAATACCTTTAGCATTTAAAGAAAATTAAAGAATAAAAAGGAGAATATAAAAATGGCAGAAGCTTATGTTAGATCTAAGCCACACGTAAACGTTGGTACAATCGGTCACGTTGACCATGGTAAGACGACTCTTACAGCCGCAATCACTATGCTTTACGGCACACAAAAAATGAGATATGATGAAATCGATAAGGCTCCAGAAGAAAGAGCCAGAGGTATTACAATCAATACCGCTCACGTAGAATATGAGACAGCAAAGAGACACTATGCTCACGTAGACTGCCCGGGACATGCTGACTATGTTAAAAACATGATTACTGGTGCAGCTCAAATGGATGGTGCTATCCTCGTTGTTGCTGCAACTGATGGTCCTATGCCTCAAACTAGAGAGCACATTCTTCTTGCAAGACAAGTTGGTGTTCCTTATATCGTTGTTTTCTTGAACAAAACTGATCAAGTTGACGATCCTGAACTTCTTGAACTTGTTGAAATGGAAGTTAGAGACCTTCTTAATGAATATGGTTTCCCTGGAGATACAACTCCTATCGTTAAGGGTTCTGCCCTTAAGGCTCTTGAAGCCGCTCAAGCAGGTGATGTAAACAATTCAGCCTGTGACTGCATAAGAGAACTTATGGATGTTCTTGACTCTTATATCCCAGAGCCTCAAAGAGACACTGATAAACCTTTCCTTATGCCAATCGAAGATAAATTCACAATCACTGGTCGTGGTACCGTTGCTACTGGTAGAGTAGAACGTGGTTCAGTTAAAATCGGTGATACTGTTGAAATCGTTGGTCTTAAACCTTCAAAGACAACAGTTGTTACTGGTATTGAAATGTTCCACAAATCACTCGATGCTGCAATCGCTGGTGACAATGCTGGTCTTCTTCTTCGTGGTATCAATAGAAATGATATTGAAAAAGGTCAAGTTATCTGCAAACCTGGTTCAATTCACCCACACACTAAGTTTACTGCACAAGTATACGTTCTTAAGAAAGAAGAAGGTGGACGTCACACACCATTCTTCAATGGTTACAGACCTCAATTCTTCTTCAGAACAACAGACGTTACTGGTGTTATCGAACTTGAAAAGGGTGTAGAAATGGTTATGCCTGGTGACCACGTTAACATGACAATCACTCTTATCAACCCAGTTGCTATTGAGCAAGGACTTCGTTTCGCTATTCGTGAAGGTGGCAGAACAGTTGGTTCAGGTGTTGTTTCATCTATCATTGAATAATTTTATTACAAATATTAGTTTTTAATATTGACTCTTTAAAATCATTCAAAATATTTAAAATTAATGCGATTTAATCGCAAATTGATATTAAGCAAATCAAAGCATATAATGCTATGGAAGTGCACACCATGGAGTTATATGCTTTTTTTGTTGTCAGAATAGTGACGTAGCCCAAAACTTAAGATGCCTTAGGTGTTGTATGATTTTTCTTTTAAGAAGTTTTGTAAACTTTTCCAAATTTTCTGAATGACAACCAATCAAATGTTGGGCATAAACCCAGTGGTTTGATGGTTAGACTGATACTGGGCGACCGTCCGCCAAACTTAGTTTGCGAGTCAGATGCTCGGCGACTGTACTCCAAACCTAGTTTGGATCAGCAACCATATGTTGCCCGACTATCCGAAAAACTTTATTTTAGGTATATGCTTTGTCTCCGCTCTAACCAAACTTAGTTTGGATTACTATCCGCTTTTTTGAATAGTTGGCTTAAACTTTACTTCTGCTCTAACCAACCAATTGTTTTACGACTGTCCGCTCGGGTGTTTTTATGCTTATGCTGTAACTCCGCTCTAACCGATATAATAAAGAGAGTCCCATCAAATCCGCTCGCACGGACTTGCACCGATGACCGCAAGTCCACACTCCGCTCATCTCTTCGAACGGGGGATAACAAAACTCGATAAGACTTCTTTGCTCTAATTTTTGCTCCGCGTTCGCAGACCTATCGACCCGCTCACACTCCGCTTATCTCTTCGAATGCGTACGAACTCAAATCAAACGATTTTCTTCGCTCTAACTTTCGTTTCACCGTCAAAAGACCATTCGACCTTTCGATAGTTCCGCTCATTTCTTCGTTCTATTTTGTTTGTCTCATCAACTCCGTTCACTTTTTCAAATAAAATCCTTATTTTTGGGAGAAAGATGCCACTGCCTGTCTTTTTTTGCGACCAAATGTCGCCCGACCAACCAAATGTTGGCGACTATCCGATCAAGTGATTGTTGGCTTATGCTTTATCTCCGCTCTAAAATACATAATAGAAAGTGGCTCAGCCACCAAACTTAGTTTGCACCATTTTCCCAATAAAACCGCTTAAAAAGTGGCTTTATCCAGCGACCAAATGTCGCCCGACTTTTTCAAAAATTATCCTTATTTTGCGAAGAATTACAGGTCGGTAGCCTTTTTTGGTGGAAAAATTTATTCGAAGTGGGTCAAAATGCTTGACAAAAAAGAGGGAGTAAAATAGGGTAGAAAATTTTTTAAAAATATTTATACACAAAAAAAGAAACTATTAAAAAATTTTCTACCCTACTTTAAATAAAAAAATAAGAAAGAAAAACTGTCTCTTATACACATCTGACGCTGCCGACGATAAGGCTCGTGTAG